>Ga0209812_10001497_pt1 | contig 15970 bp, 12 predicted proteins | sample JI71714BDNA_FD_187502 | JGI IMG/M metagenome (GOLD analysis project Ga0209812, IMG submission 187502) | Wastewater effluent complex algal communities from Wisconsin, to seasonally profile nutrient transformation and Carbon sequestration -... | ecosystem: Engineered > WWTP > Effluent > Algae...
AGCGTTATTGTTAAAATCTTTAACAATTTTTGTAAAACTAAAACTTAACACATGAGAAAAAGTCTGACACTGTTGGCGTTTGCGTTGTTGTGTACAATAGCAACCTTCGCTCAATCAGTCCTCGTGCAGGGGCAAGTGACCGATGATCGCGGTCCAGTGCCTAACGCAACCGTGCAGGAAAAAGGCACAAAAAACATCACTCGTGCCGATGAGCTGGGTAAATTCAGCTTTAAAGTGAAGCAGGGAGCATTAGTTGTAGTAACTGCAGTTGGCCACGCGCCTTTTGAATTTGCCGCAACTACTGGATACCAAAATGTTAAAATAGCTACTTTGGCTGGAGAGCTAGAGGAAGTATTTGTAACAAGTGCTTTCGGCGTAAAAAAATCACAGAGAACAACTCCTTTCAGTTCTCAAGTAATTAATTCTGATCAGTTGAATGTGATCCGTCAGCCAAACTTGAACAACGCTTTAGCGGGTAAAGTAGCTGGGGTTCAATTCAGAGGTCAATCTTCTGCTAAATTGAACGATCAGGGTTTCCTTCGTATCAGAGGTGGCGGATCTTTAACTGATGGCGATGGAGCTATTTATGTAGTTGATGGAACTATCACCAATTCATTCGATATTAATCCTGATGATATAGCTGATATCACCGTATTAAAAGGTGCGAATGCTACTGCATTATTTGGTAGCCGTGCGGGTAATGGTGCAATTGTAGTTACAACAAGAAAAGGCAAATCAGGTAAAGGGATTGGTGTAGAAGTAAATCAGTCAACCACATTTGACAAAGCTGCTTTCATGCCAAACTACCAAAATGAATATGGCGGTGGTGATGGTGGTTGGTTAACATTTACCTACAACCCAACCATGCCAGCAGAGTGGCAAGCGTTAAACGGTAAGCGTTACCGCGATTTCACAGATGATGCTTCTTGGGGACCAAAAATTGATGGTTCTGAGTATATTCCTTGGTATTCATTTATTCCAGGTCATTCAAGATCGGGAAAAACGGCCAGTTTTACTCCTCAACCCAACAATGCAAGAGATTTCTGGAACACCGGTGTTACTGCTAATACCAACGTAAGTTTCTCTCAAAGCAATGGCGCTGGTCAAAGCTTAAGGGTTTCTTATACCAATCAGAACATCAAGGGTATGTTACCAAACTCAAAGTCACTACGTCATACTTTGAACACAAGTTTCTCTATGGATTTGGGTAGTATATTTACGATTGGTGCTAATTTAAATTACACCAACCAAACCATTAACGGAGATTTTAATGATGGTTATTCAAATTTCTCGTCTGGTAACTTCAGCCAGTGGTTCCATAGAGATTTGGACATCAATATTTTAAAAGAATTATCTAGTATTAGAACGCCAATCGGAACTATTCCTTCTTGGAACTTCCGCAGAAATCCAGGTTCTTGGAGTGCAGCTGCACCTCAGAACAGTGTTTGGTCTGGTAACTACTGGTATAATCCTTTTACCTATTTCGAGAATATCGATTTGAAACAACGTCGTGATCGTTTATATGGGGATGTTAACTTAACAGTTAAGTTTTCTAAAAACTTAAAGTTCAAGGGTAGTATCCGCAAGGATCAGTTCAATAGAAACGTAGAAAATATTACTCCAAATATTTTGCAAACATCAGGTTCTCAGACTGGCTTATTAGCGGCTTACAGTACATTAAATAGAATCAACAGTGAGTGGAACTTTGAAGGTATTTTGTCTTATAACAATACTTTTGGAGATTTCGTAGTAGCTGCAAACTTAGGTGCTAATAGATTGGATATTCGCCAGAGAGAAGTTGCGATGAATACCAATAATGGCTTAAACGTTCCTGGATTATACGCTATTGCAAACTCTAAGACAACTCCAGGTATTTCTAATGTTAAATCTGATCAACAGGCAAATTCATTATTTGCATTTGGAGATGTGGAATTTAGAAAGTACTTGAGTTTAACTTGGGCAATTCGTAACGACTGGTTCTCTACTTTGCCTAAAGCAAACAATTCATTAGTGTCACCTTCAGTTGGTGGTGCATTTGTATTCTCTGAGTTTACTAAAACTGCATTGCCATGGTTAAACTTTGGTAAAGCGTTTGCATCATGGGGTAAGAAGCCTAAGAATTTAAATCCTTACGCTTTAAACTTGAACTATTCAGTTAACCCATTATTATGGGGTACTAATTTCTTGATGGGAACTCCTGATGGATCTCCTGATGCTAACTTGCGTGGTGCATTAACTACCACTTGGGAAGCAGGTTTAGACTTGCGTTTTGCAAAGAACAAGGTTCGTATGAATCTTACTTATTATAACGAGAACAATAGAGACGAGCCTTTGGCAGTATCTGTATCAGGAATTTCTGGATTTACTTCACAAACCATCAATGCTGCATGGGTTAGCCGTTCAGGTCTTGAATTGGAATTAGGTGTAGATCTAATGAAGAAGAAAGATTTTAACTGGACAGTTAATACCACTGTTGCTTACTTATTAGACAATAAAGTAAGAGCGTTGGCTCCAGGTTTAACCAGCTATACTTTAGCAGGAGGTTCTTTCGGAACTCGTTTTGCACGTGCTTTCCACTTTGTGGGAGAGCAGTGGGGTATGTTAAGAGGTGGTGGTATCAAGCGTAATGCAGATGGCCAACCATTAATTACTACCAATGGATTTAGCGGTGGTTTAGGTTGGTATCAAGCAGACGCAACTAAAGATTGGGGATCTGTTGTACCTAAGTTAACTGGAGGATTACAAAACTTCTTTAGCTATAAAAACTTCAATGTTGGTTTAACTTTTGACTATCAGTTTGGTGGACGTTTCTTCTCTTTATCTGAGCAGTGGGGAACTTTCTCTGGATTGTTAGACAAGACTGCAGGCTTAAACGACAAGGGCAATCCAATCCGTGATGCAGTTTCTGCAGGCGGTGGTGTTCGAGTAACCGGTGTTGATGCTAGTGACGGAAGAACTCCAGTAGATATTTATGTTGATGCTTATGATTATTTCCACCAGTTTTACTACCAGCAAATTGCTGAACCATTTGTTCACAAATTGTCTTATGCTAAATTGCGTGAGTTAAGCATAGGTTATTCTATCCCAACCAACAAACTAGGGAAGTTTGGAAAATCTATTCAAGGTGCTTCAATTGCTTTAACTGGTCGTAACTTATTCTTCATCTTCAGAGACTCTAAGAACTTTGATCCATCTGAAATCAGTGGAGTACAAGGGGAAGATGGTCAAATGCCAGGTGCAAGAACAATTGGATTTAACGTTAAGGTATCATTCTAAAACCCTAAAACAATTATCATGAAAAGTATGAATATAAAAAAAGCTGTGCTGTCGTTAGGGGTTTGTGCCACACTAATGGTAGGTTGTAGCAAGGGCATTAATGAATTCGGTGATATTAACCGAAATCCAAATGCAACAACCGTTCCTATTACTTCAGCCTTATTAACCAACGTACTAGCCGGAATTGGCGGTAACGTTTGGGGAAATGGTATCAACACAACTGCGGGATTATATGCGCAGTATATGTCTGAAACACAGTACACTGATATCTCTCGCTATGCAACCCAAACCCTTAACTGGGACGGTTTTTATGCAGGAGCAATGTACGATTTACAAAATATCATCAATACCAATAGTGATCCAGCTACTGCAGCTGCTGCTGCAGAATTTGGTGCAAACGCAAATCAAATTGCAATTGCTAGAATTTTAAAGGCTTACTATTTTTCTGTATTAACAGATGCATGGGGAGATATTCCTTACTCTCAAGCTTTGAAAGGAAATGGTACCATTCCTTATGATAAGCAAGAGACCATTTATCCAGCTTTGATAGCTGAGTTAAAAGCGGCTAATGCTCAGTTTACAACTGGTGCAGCAGTACAAGGTGATATTATGTATGCAGGTAATACTACCAAATGGAAGAAGTTTGCTAATTCATTAATTGCAACACTTTCATTGCGTATGTCTAAAGCTAATCCAACATTAGGTAGAGCAGAATTTGCTGCTGCTGTTGCTGGTGGTGTAATAGAAGCTAACGCAGATAATGCAACTATAGCTTATCCAGGTGGTAACTACCAAAACCCAGTATATGCTTATTATGTAGTTACACAACGTTTTGACTATGCAGTAAGTTCAACTGTTACCGATAAGCTAACTGCTTTAGGTGATCCACGTATTGGAACTTTTGGTAACAACTCTAAGGGTTTCCCTTATGGTTTAACCAGAGCAGATGCATTGGCTTGGCAAACTACCAATCCTTCATTTGCATTCATTTTTGGATACACTGCAACTCCTCAAACCATGCCTTTGAGCTTGATTTCTGCTGGTCAAATGTTTTTGGCAAGAGCAGAAGCTGCTAAATTGGGCTGGACCACTGAAAATGCAACTACCATGTACAACAATGGTGTGACTGCAGAAATGAACAGATGGGGCATTACCAATGCAGGAGCAATCTCTGCATACTTAGCACAACCTTCAGTTGCTTTAACTGGCACTGCTGCTGATAATGCTAAAATTGGTGAACAACGCTGGTTGAGCCACTACCCAGATGGTTTACAAGGATGGTCTGAGTGGAGAAGAACAGGATTCCCTGCTTTAACTCCTGCACCAGGTGCTGGAAAAGCAATTCCTAGAAGAATTCCTTACGGACCAAACGAACCTTTATATAACCCAACCAATTATGCCGCAGCTGCAGCGTTGTATAACACCAACTCTCAGGATGCTAAAATGTGGTGGGATAAATAGTTAGTTTTTCATTCTCAGTTTTAATTCTCATGGGGGGCCTGTATTCTTACAGGCCCCTTTCTTTTTGTTTACCTAATTAGCTTTTTAGCCCTACTTTTGACACTCAAAAAACATGTATGGAGCAGCAACCCAATAACCAATTGAATATTGAAATATCTGAAGAAGTAGCTGAAGGTGCTTATGCTAACCTTGCTATCATCACCCATAGCAATGCAGAGTTTGTAATTGACTTTGTAAACGTAATGCCAGGCACACCTAAAAGCAAAGTAAAGTCTCGTATCATTTTCACTCCCATGCATGCCAAGCGTTTCATGAAAGCACTAGAGGAAAACATTGCGCGTTTTGAAGAAGCCAATGGGGCTATTCAAGATTTGGAGCAGATTGAAATTCCGATGCATTTTGGAGGCCCTACTGCGCAAGCATAACCTCTTTTGTTAAATAGTAATTGTTTCAAAAAAAATGCTCCGTTCGCTGCCCTGAATTGCTTTATAATTAATTATCAATACATGGTTATTTAGCGTTTAAGCAATTCAGAAATGCTCACTTCGCATTTTTTTTGAAACCATTGCTATTTTTCCGTTTCAATTTTTTATTTATGCTTACGCCTCTCTCAAAAATTACTTTACGGTATTTATAAAATGTTCTCTCGGTGTGTTTTCATTCACCTCCCAATAAAATTATAGTGTATCATTATTCAAAACTTGCGAGAACGAGCATTTCAGAAATGCTAAGATTAGTAAGTCTTAAGTTTAGTAGATTCATTTCTTGGCAGCGAGTGAAGCATGTTTTGAATGAAAGGGACACAGAATTATATTTTTTATATTTAAATTGTGTTATCCCCCACGATTCTTAATTGAAAACCTATTCTTAACTTGTATAATTAAATGCTCTATAAACAACCTTTTGTTCCATATCTCAATATTTCTCTTTGTTTGGTTTTGCTTTTTTTAGCACTTCCAACCTTGTTGAATAGAAAGGAAGATATTAAAGTTCGGGTCTCTTTCTTTTTAATTTATTTTGCTGTTATTGTAACCTGTTTATTGAATCTATTAATTTTTTTTAAGGATAACTATAAACTGACTTACTTTGGGTATATTTTTTCCTTTTTTTCAGTTCTCTTTGGCCCACTTATTTATTATTATATAAAAAATTTGTTGGGGAGTCGTGTATCTAAAGGCATTCTGCTCACTCTAATTCCTGGTTTCATTTCTGTGGGTTATGGGGTTTATTTAATTTTTACTAGTGACAAAGAGCAACAGCGCATATTTAATGCAATGCTAAACAAGGATCATTTTTTTTTACGAAGTATTGAATTTATTTAAACTTATTCTTGCCTTGTTTTACTGCGCAAAATCTTGGTTGTTTATTAATGATTTCGAAAGAGAATGTGAATTGCATGATCAAATGACTTTGAAATTAAAACTTTCTTGGGCAAAAGAATTTGTCGTTTACATGTTTGTTAATATTTTAATTTTTTTAGTTTTAGTGTTGGTGCTTACCAATTATTTTAATGTGAATACATTGAATATGGATTTAATTGGTATGCCCATTTTTATGTTAATTGTTTATTTTTTGGTGGCTATACGTAGTATGATGATGTATAAGGAATTCGAGTATCAAGTTGTATTAACGAAATTTAAAGCTGAAACGGTTTTACAAGAACAGCGTATTCAACTATCAAGAGACTTGCATGATAGTTTAGGTGCTCAACTAACTTTTACTAGTTCAATCCTTGATAGTATTCGTAATTCGGAAAATAATTTTGATCAGTCAACACAAAATAAATTAAATAAATTATCTGAATTTTCTGAAAATTCTATTGCCGAATTAAAAAGTGTATTGTGGGTTTTAAACACAGAAAAAATATTTTTAATTGAATTTAAAGCTAGACTTCTTAATCTAATAAAAGATGTTCGAGAGTCTCAACAGCATGTAGAAATTGAATTCAATTTTGAAATTATTCAAAACCTTCCAGTCAGTGGAAAAGTTTCGGTTAATTTATTCAGGGTTATACAGGAGCTGATTAATAATATGTTAAAGCATTCTCTTGCAACTCATTTTTCAATCAATATAAAGCAATCTAACAATTTACTTTTCTTGCTAGTTACTGATAACGGATGCGGATTTAATTGGGAGAAAGAGAAGTTTACCTCTTTTGGTTTGATCAATATTCATAATCGTATCATTGAAATTCAAGGGCAGGTTGAAGTTATTACTGAAGAAAATAAAGGCACTATTTTTAGCATTCAAATTCCCTTAACAACATGATACATGTAGGGATTGCCGAGGACAATTTATTTGCACTTAAAGCGATTGAAGATAAGCTTAAGTCTTTTGAAGACTTAAAAATCGTTTTTATTGCAAAAAATGGAGAGGAAGCTATAGCGCAAGCTGAAAAGCAATCTTGTATTGATTTGATATTAATGGACATTGAAATGCCCGTACTCAATGGAATTGATGCCACTTTTGTTATTAAGAATAAATTTCCAAAGCTAAAAATAATTGTTATTACCGTTTTTGATAATGATGAGTATATTTTAAATGCCATTAATGCTGGTGCGGATAGTTATATCCTAAAAGAAACCAAAGCTGAGAAAATGTACGAAACAATTCAGGATACGCTAAATGGGGGTGCGGTGATGTCTCCTTCTGTTGCAGTAAAAGCTTTGCGTCAGCTTAAAAATCCACTGAACATTGAGCCTAAGATTGTAAATGTGAACTCCGTACTATCTGAAAGAGAATCGGAGATACTTGAATATTTAAGTTCAGGAATGACTAATAAATTTATTGCAGATCAGCTTTTTATTTCACCTTTTACTGTAAAAAGACATATTGAAAACATATATCAAAAATTACAAGCAAGAAATCGGGTTGATCTACTTGCTAAAGCAAAGAAGAATAAGTTGATTTAATTTTTTTAATGCTTTATAGGTTAGAAATGGGCCGAACAGCCCATTGGATGCATTGTATTAAAAAAGGAGTTTTGATAGTAAACTGAATATTAAATAAAAGCTTGGCTTTATGTTTTTGTGGCATTTACATACGACAATGAGCAAGGAACCCCCATTGAGCTTGTCAGTACAAATGCTATCATTTAGTATCGAAAAACAAATAATTAGTTTTATTTAACCTAGGTTTAGCAATGCGCGTATTTAGTAAAATACTATTCACTATTGGGATTGTTTTTGGTATATTCGGTATAAGGGAGTACATACGCGATGACGCTTATAGAAAAGCAAGTATTGTTGTTAAAGCAACGGTAATTTCAGCTGATGTAAAACCGAATCCTTTTAAAGCAGTTGGTAGTATTCATCTTCTACTTAACTATATGCACGATGGGGTAGCTGAAATGTTAACATACAACTACACAGAGTTTTATTCTACCAATAATCCACTGCCTAGCTTTGAAGCAATAAAATTAGTATCTTATTATGTTCGCTATATACCCAAGGAGAAAAAAAGCGATTCAATTCCCAATTGGGTGATTGTAAGTAGAAATGAAAAATTTGACGCAATGTATGGCCGAACTTGGTTTGGTCATATGGCTACTTGTATTTTGTTAGGATTTATTATTAAACTGTTTAGCAGCAGAAGAAGAAAAAATGAAACTAATTATCCAACCAATTTGTATGAATAAAAAATATGCCATGAGCATGTTGTTGCTCTTAATAATCTTTTCAAAAAGTTTGTTTGCATTCTCGTGGAGGGAATATCCTTCTTCCTATACTCCTTCCCAAATACTTGCAATACTACTTACTGGCGAATATCAAGCAAAATGGAAGGCAGTGAAATGGACTGCCACTCCAGGAGATATGTATGAGTTTAATGGGCAACATGGAGAAAAAAATACTTTGTATTCATTGGTAGATACAACTATGGTGATAGATAACGGGTACGAAAAAGTATATTATACCATTTTTAGAACAGCCCCTATGGTAATTGATGAGTATGGGGAATTTGTAAATTCCAACAGCTGCCATATATGTGGCATTAAACTTGGTTACTTTTCATATACTATTGCAAATGACAGCATTTCTATCAATCAATTCAAAAGAAATTTTGCTGTTCATGGATCTTTTGGTGAAAAGAACTATACGCTATCTATGATTAACCTTGGAGATGGATATGAACTGTTGAAAGTAGATGATCCTTACGATGGTATGGGAGTTGCTTCTGTAACAACCAAATTTTATCAAGATGGTGAATTAATCTTGAGTATGATTTCTAAAGAAAATAATTTGGGTAATAGAGAGAAAACCCAAAAAGGGTATTATGAATTTAAAACCGAATATGCCTACAATACAAAAGCCCATACCATTACTATAAAACAGAGAGGATACAAGATAAATGAGCAATCTGGAAAAAGAGTTTCTATCAATAAAATCAAAAAGTTAAATTTTGACAGCTATAGTTTACAGTTTTAGTTGATTGATCGCATTAAAATGGGCCGAACAGCCCATTTTATGGAGCTGAATTTTAGCGGATTTTTACATCTATTCATTCAATCATTCAATCTTGAAAACGATGCAAAATTCCAAGTTCATTAAAGGATATTTATTCCTTAAGATTTCATTAATTGTTGGGTTGCTTTTTTTGCAAACAGTTGCTTTATGTCAGGATTTTCGAATTGATTTACCAGTTCCCAATGGACTCATTTCAATGGTAGGAAATGACAGGTATTTGTTAACGGATGATGAAGAATACTTTTTACTTGAGCGTATGAGCAATCCGAGTCTGCTGTTCGAAATAAAAACGGGGAAATTGAAAGCAACAGGTGCAGAAGCTTATAAGATTTACGCGGAACATACTACACTCTATCCTCAACCTAAATATGTGGTTAAAGAGAATAGTCAGGAATACACCGTTTTTGAAGAGGATAAAAAGTTGTATAGTATTAAGCTGGATCCCTATAAAAATGATGTGAAATCGCTGAAAAATACGGGCATTGCACTAGAGTACATGAAGAAAAAAGAGAAACTATATTTTGTGCATCCGGATGGAAAGCGAGTAGAATTAGCTTCTACGTATAGCAATAAAGAAAGAAAGGATCCAAAGCGAGAGATACACCATAGAACTGTATTCTCAAACCTTGAAATAGGCTATTATTTTATTACAAAAGATAACCAATATGTTTTTGACCGGGATGGAAGAATTATAGATTTAACTACCGGAGAAGCCCTAAAATTTGATCATGATGCAAGGCATGCCAATGGTAGTGTATATGGAAGTTATGATCCTGTAACCAGCATTTTAAAAATTGATGAAAGAGGAGATGTTAAAGCATATCATCTACGCACCAAGCATTATTTAGGAAGAATTGATTATAGTTACTACCTAAATGGACAATTCATAATGCCTGTGAGTATTCCGTTTTTGCGATCGAATAGTCAGCTCTGTGTGGTTGGGATAGGATTTGCAGAGGCAAAAGTTTGTTTAATTACGGATAATAAAGTTGTCCATTATTTTAATAACCTCAATGTTGTTGCTGAAAAGGCGGACTATGCGGTAAGGATTCAAAAGTTTAATGAAGAAAATCAGGCGCGGCTGAAACAAGAAGAGGCAAAGCGCCAATGGTACAGGGACCATCCTATAAAAGGTGTTTCCCTGGTTAGTTGTAAGGACTGCAACGGAACAGGAATGTTAGGCCGAACTGCTGAAACAAAAGCGAATGAAGTGAAAGTATATGAGAAACGGGATAATAATTATTATTTCCGCGGCACATCTCATGATACCTGGCCCATTATCTGTGGCCGTTGCTTTGGACGCGGATCTGTTAAACAATAAACCTTATCGTATCTCATGAAATTTTCTAGTAATATTTCTGTGTATCTATTAGTTGCTTTTTCTTTATTGGTGTCCTGCAAAAAGAATGAGGTAACAGACCCTACGGCAGCTCCTACAAATCCAACGGAGTTTGTTGTTCTACAATCGACTCAATGGAAAGTAATGGGTAAGCAAAGTATAGATATACTAGAGGGGGTATTGGGTGGAGGAATGGGAACTGTGGCATTTTCTCCGCAAAAGTCTGATGAATTGCGTTGGTATACTTTGCATAGAACCATGTCGAATGTGAGTGGTCATAATGAAATGGTCATTAACAAGCAGGGCCAAGTAGTTATTCAAAAAGAATTGAAATCACCTTCTTTTGGAGGAGTTATAAAAGCATTTGCTGGCAACGATGTTTGGAAGCTAAATATGGCTGAAGTGCCCAATCGGATTTATGTTTTTAAAAATGATCAGCAGATAGATTTGTCAAAAGATTTGGAAGGGCAAAATCAGTTTATTCGTATTCAAGCATCGGAAGACGGAATACTCAATAGCTCTGAGGCATCTGGGAGTAATTACGTTTCGCATTATTTATATGCAACACAAAAATGGAAGAGCAATAGGTTCGCGGGAAATAACTTTGTGTGTTTTAGGTATAAGGGATTAACCTATGTCATTTCCTTTACAAGGCTGATGAATGAGAATGGCATGAGAATAGAGGAAGAGACCAGTAATAGAGTAGAGGTTCAGGATCCACAAATCCCCTCTATAAAAACGGTCCACTATCCAATGAAAACCCTGACCTATATCCCAGGGGTGTATGGAACGGTAATGCATGCGTCCATATACGGGGATAATGTATTTGTGGCTTTCTTTAATCATACGGCTAACAACAAATTTGGCGTTTGTAAAGTAAATCTCACCAACTTAACAGTTGAACTAGTACAAGTACCAGAAATGCGAACTGGTTTTGGGCTTAACCAAGCAGGTATATTGTATAATGCTTCACTTTATGAATTAGATGATGCGGGTAATTTATACATTGTAGAATCAAGATCGGAAAACAATGAAGCATATCATAGTATACGCAAGTATGGTGCCAATGGGGAAGTAGAAGTGTTTCTGAAAGAACAAGATTTAGCATTGAATTCAAGGATACAGGGTATCAAATATTTCAATGGAAAATTACATGTGGCAGTTATAAACAAACAAGACATACCAGATGGTAATCCCAATGACTTTAGTTTTAAGAGCATGTACTACATGCAAATCATTGCGCCTAATTAATTAGAAATGCTTGCAATTTTTACTTACACCTTTTGTTCTTGGCTCTTTACGTACATTTTAGTTTCAAATGTTTTCTAAGTTCAATTAATAAGTGCAATTTTTTGTTGTAGCACTTGATTAGGGGTTAAGTAATTAAATTTTCTAACTGGTCTATCATTTAATAATTGTTCAACACGTTTTACTTGAGCATTCGTTATTAAACTAAGGTCAGTCTTTTTAGGGAAAAACCTTCTGATCTGTCCGATTCTGTTTTCAACCGTTCCTTTATCTTGACTAGTATAAGGTCTAGTGAAATAAGTATCAACATTTAATGCTTCTGCAACTTCATTATGATTAGCAAATCCTAAATCATTATCAAAAGTCACCGAATTCATTGGATAGTCTGCTTGCTCAAGTTTTTTAATAATGGCTTTACTTACTGTTTCACTGCGTCTATTGCTAAGCTTATGAAGACTAGTATGCAAAGTAGCTCTATCTGTCATCACCAATAATGCGCCTTTATGGTTCTTACCCATCATAAAATCAACTTCAATATCTCCCGGCCTAATTCTTTTGCTGACTATTTTAGGTCGTTTCTCAATCGGCACTCGGTTAGGAATAATTCCACGGTTATCTTTTTGATTACCCCGCTTTCTTTTTCGTCTACCATGTTTAAGGTGCAGATGAAACCTTTTGTATGGTTTATCTGCCGCTTTATTACCATGCTTCGATTGCCAAATCCTTTGGTAAAGCCATTCAATACTCAAAGGGCACTTACCTGTCTCTTTGCCCTTAACACTAATCAACTCAGGACTCCACTTTTCTACAGTCAACCATTTAACAGCTTGCTCCTTCATTGCCAAACTAAACTTCACCAGCTTGGGCTTATAATGGTTTCTCTGATCCATTCTACGCTGCGCATTGCTAGCCACATAACATCCAGCTGTCCTTCCACGTTGAGCAGTATTTCTTCGCAGTTCTCTACAAATGGTAGAAGGATTTACTCCAATCTGTTCCGCTATCCACTTTTGTTTCTTTTCCGCTTTAACAAATGCTTGAATCTGATACCTTTGTACCAAACTAAGTTGAGTGTAATTTTTTGTCATAGTAACCAAAAGGTCGCACTACTTGGTCAAAAGGCAAAAAGCCCTAAAAAGCTTTTTTGCCTTTTGTTTATAAATTGCACTTATCTGTTGAACTCAGCTATTAAATAAAATTATAGTGTATCATTATTCAAAACTTGCGAGAACGAGCATTTCAGGATTGCTAAACGGTATTTAGAAATGCATTGCTAATTTATGTTAGAGCAATACTGGGTAGCGAGTGAAGCAAGTTTTGAATGAATATGGCTATAGTTTAATTTTAATTCCACCGTTTACCACAAATCCATCCACGGGTGCATAAATATCTTTGAAACTGGGGTTGTTAATATTTCCTGTATAGATAGGGCCAAATTTGGTTTGTCGGGTATTGCTGAAGTTTTCAAAATTGATGAATAGTGAAAACTTTTTCCAAAGTTTCTCTGCCATTAAACCCATAATCCAATAGGATCTGCCCATGGTTCCGTCGCTTAATTGTTGTTGGCTAAAATAATAAGCTTCTAAACCAATTTTTAATTTGTTTTCTATCTCATACATCAACACATTATTTAGTCTGTGTTTAGCGGTAAGTGGCAACCAAGCTTTGGTGTTGTTGAAATGGGTGTTGGCATCAGTATAAGTGTAGCCTAGAAATAATTTAAAATCGCCATAAGTGAGGCGCAGATTGGTTTCCATTCCTTTTGTGTCTAGGTAGCCAGTTGAATTTTGAAAAGAGTAAATCCCACTAAACGATCCAACTAAAACCAAAGGGTTATTCAATCTTGTATAAAAAAACAAATGGTTCATACTAATACCTAGTTCACCAATTTTTGTTCTATAATTGATGTCCCAATTGAAGCCTACAGAACGTTCATTTCTTGTGTTGATATTGTCAATAGGAGCAATATTTTGAAACTGAAATCTTTCCGCATCTTCCGTAAAAATACTAGGAGCTTTATAACCATATCCACCACCAATGCGTGTGGTAAATTGAGGCGATATTTTAAACATTGCAGAGAGTCTGGGTAATAGCTCCCAACCATAATTGCTTACATGATCACCACGCAAACCTGTTTCTAGAACGATACCGTCAGAAATGGTCCATGCATTTTGAATGAAAAGACCCAATGTATTCAATTGATAATCTCTTTTTGCAATACTTGTTTGACCACGTTCAACTAATTGATCAGTTAATAGATTGGCACCAATAACCCAATCAGAAGATTCCTTTTTTTGGTTCCAAGTGAATTCTGAAAATGAGGATTGTTGTAAAGCATCGAATTGATAGTTCGGAACACTGATGATTCTATTAAAATTGCTAAAGCTATTTTTAAATTGAAGATGGCTATTTTCATTTAGTTGATGAGTGATGCCGATCTGAGTGGTAATGCGTTCTGTTTTATTTTTTTCAAAAAAACCAGTACCGCCATTGTTGATGTAGTTAATACTACCACCAATTCTATTCTCAGTTACTAAGCCAATACCCATGTCTATATTGGTTTTCTTCCCATAAATAAAAAGTCTTGGATTGATCGTATATCGTTCAAATTTAGGGATGGCCGTTAATCCAATATTGGCTGGATCAAAAGGGCGATTACTATTTCTGGAAGCGAAAACGGTTAACCCTGCATTGCCATAACGCTCACTATAAAAGCCACTCAGGTCTAATCCACCCGCAGAAGTAGCATTGGCTAAAAAGTTAAGTTCCCTTTCTTCCTGGGGCGTTTTAGAAACCAAGTTTACTAATCCCGCAATAGCACCACCACCATAAAGTGTAGAAGCGGCGCCTTTAATAACTTCCACTTGTTTTAAATCGAGCGGAGCAATTTGAAGAATAGACAAACCACCAGAAAAGCCCGCGTATAAAGGATAGCCATCCCGAAGAATTTGTGTGTAACGACCGTCCAATCCTTGAATCCGTATGCCCGCATTATAAGATGTAGCAGAAGTTTGTTGGGTTTGAATACCAGTACTCTCGTTTAATAACATACGAATATCACCTGGCTTCATATTCCCTTTTTCTACTAATTCTTCTCCCGAAATCACTTCAACACGAGTGGGAATATTGGCAATGGTTCTGCTAATACGAGTGGCTCTTACAACAACTTCCTCTTCCTCTTCTTCGTGTTCTTCTTCCTCCATTAAAAGCACTTCAATAATCGTATCATTAGGTTGTGGTACTTGTAAAGTGATTTCTTTTTCTTCGAATCCAATAAAAGACACGGTAATATTATAGGTTCCTTGCAGTATGTCTTTAAATATAGTAATGCCTGCACTATCAGCAATTACAGTTTTGTTTAGTTGTTTAATGCTAACAGTAGCACCACCCAATGTAGTTTTATCAGAATAGTTTTTAATTGAAAGTTGAATGGTATGTTGAGCAGAACTTTTAACTGCAAGCAGCACCAGCAAGTATACAAAAATCAATTTCTTCATAGAAAGCAAATCTACATAAACCCCTTCATTTCATTCGGGGTGTATGAAACAACATCTCCTAAAAGGTATTTATAAAATGTTCGTTCAGTGATTTTATCTTCTGTTGCTTCTTAGGTAAGGGAAATTTGTTCCTTGATAGGTGAGGTCTAAAAAATTAGCAAAGGATGGGGTATTCAAAGAATATCCACAACTGGTAACTGCTAGCATTGCAGATTTGAGTTTATCTGATACAACTTGATTGGCAGAATAATTTGTCCATTCTAAAATGGTGAACTTTACATTGGCTTGTTGGTTTGTAGTAGGAGTCCAAGTATAAGTTCCACTTGATTTTGCTCCTCCTAAGTCAAGGGCCCATGTATTGTTGCTTTTCAATATTAATGTACTTGGAGTTGGAGCATCAATAATTATGGAATCACCCAATGCTCTAAAATCATAAACACTGAATTCTAAATTTGCTATTGGAGAAGCTGGTATGGGGTCTTCTTTTTTACAGGAAGCCAAAAAGAGAAAAAAAGTAACTACAGTGAGGGTGGTAAATCTTGACATGAGCTTATTTTATTCATTAAAATTAATTGCAATTTTGTGAAGGGTTTCTTAAACTGCTATTAATTCCTCGAGTAAACCCTTCATCACATTCAGGGTGTATGAAACAACACCTCTTTCACGTTTATAAATACCTATAATTT
>Ga0209812_10001499_pt1 | contig 15942 bp, 12 predicted proteins | sample JI71714BDNA_FD_187502 | JGI IMG/M metagenome (GOLD analysis project Ga0209812, IMG submission 187502) | Wastewater effluent complex algal communities from Wisconsin, to seasonally profile nutrient transformation and Carbon sequestration -... | ecosystem: Engineered > WWTP > Effluent > Algae...
GCAACCATTAAAGGTGTTGACACCATGTATCGGTATGTAACTGCTGTTGACGACAGTGTTTATTATGGCGATTACATTTTAGATTATGCCTATTTAAATTACAATCTCGATTGTGCCGTAATGGGTTCAGGTGTGGCTTCTACGTTAAATGTAAGTTTGGGATTAGACTATCCAGCGGTGCAAATATTTATTCCGCGCAGAGGGGTTAAATCCTCCAGCAACCCTCGCAACACCTTTGTACAGCGAGGCATACAGCCAATGGGTGTATTTAGAATTCAACAGGAATTTGATAGTAAATACGTAATTACATCCTTGCAGTTTATTCAAGGATTATTAGATTATCAAAATGGAGAAGTAAGTTCATTAGAAATAAAAACATCATCAAAAAATCAGGTTGATGATATTATGGAAGAAATTACTGCCATTATGGGCGATGATTATTTGGTAAAAAACAGATTCATGCAAAATGAATTTTTGTACCGCGTAATGCGAACTGAAAAATGGGCCGTATATTTTATTTTGACATTTATTTTTATTGTCGCTGCATTTAATATGATTGGCTCAATAGCGATGTTGGTAATCGACAAGAAAAAAGATATTGGTATTTTACGTTCACTTGGTGCAACTGAAGCTTCGGTGCGCAATATATTTTTTATTCAAGGTGTATTACAAACATTAGTGAGTATTGCGGTAAGCTTTTCGTTGGCTACAGTATTATGTTATTTACAAATCCGATTTGGTTTAGTAACCATTCCCGGGCAAGGTACATTTGTAGTTACAGCGTATCCAATTGCTTTAGAATGGAAAGATTACGTGAATGTATTTCTAACCGTATTAATAATTGGTGGAATTGCCTCTTATTTTCCTGCCTATATGGCTGCCCGACAAAAATGGTTATTCAGAAATGAATAAAAAAAATCCCGGCATATTCATACCGGGATTGAAATTATTATTGAACGGGTTAATTAATTCCCAAATTCATTTTCTTCCAAATTCTTTTTTTCTCTGCGTTTTTTCGCATTGGCCAACATTCTCAAATTGAGCATTTCAACCACCACTGAGAAGCCCATTGCCACATAAATAAATCCTTTTTCAACGTGTCCACCACTACCTTCTATCAACAAACTAACGCCAATCATTACTAAAAACGAAAGTGCCAGCATTTTAACTGTTGGGTGTTTTTGAACGAAATCGCTGATTGGGTCAGCAGCAAATAGCATAATGCCAACTGCAATAATTACGGCTAAAATCATGATGATTACTTTGTCGGCATCTACCATACCTACAGCGGTAATTACAGAATCAAGTGAAAAAACGATGTCCAGCACTAAAATCTGCAAAATCACAGAGGTGAACGATGGTTTTTTCATGTTTGGGCTATCTTCATGCTCATCGCCTTCAATTTTAGCATGTATTTCGACAGTAGCCTTATAAATAAGGAACAAACCACCTGATAACAGCACGATGTCACGGCCGGAAATTCCATGTCCTGCAATACTGAAAAGGTCGGCTTCGAGCCCCAGAATCCAGCTAATGGACAGCAAAAGCAGAATTCGGGTTCCCATTGCGAGCCCCAAACCCCATCTGCGGGCCTTTTTTTGTTGTTCAGCAGGTAATTTAGTAGAAAGGATGCTGATGAAGATAATATTGTCGATACCCAGTACTATTTCTAAAACAGTAAGGGTTAGCAACGCAATCCAGGCATCAGCGGTTAAAAATATTGATAAGTCCATATAGTTCAATTGAGGTGCAAAAATCTAATATAATATCTGGTTTTGCAAAAATGCGTATCGTTAACACCCCGATTACTAGTATTTGACGAAAACAAACCCAATTTATGCTGCGAGAGACCAAATTTCATTTATCCCGGAAATATATTGCCAAAAATGGTAAAAAAGGCTGTTTTTGATGCGGTAACACCTATTTTGAAGCACCTTCAAGCCTCATCCCTTATTCATCATTTAGCAGCCAATATTTTAATTAGTGAAGCACCTGCCTAACCGCTAAGCTGAATTTATTTCTTCAACCAATAAATTCACAAAAGGTGATTTTTGTATGTAGTCACATAGGCCTTTATAGTAGTATATTTAGGCATTCAATAATTGTTTATCAGTTCATGAGCAATTTTCCTACACGTGGTAATAATCCATTTCGCAAAACCTATTTGGCCATTTATTTATTAATTGGAGCCATTTCTATAGGCATAATCGGATTTATACTCATAGAAGGTTATAATTTTTTGGATGCCTTGTATATGACCATCATTACATTAGGAACAGTTGGTTTTTCGGAGGTGAACCCACTATCTCCGGAAGGGAAAATATTTACCATTTTTTTAATTGTGTTAGGCCTTGTCATATTTGGGTTTTTTATCACTCAAATTTCAAGGTATTTTTTGGACGGAGAATTTATTCGCTATTTTAAAATTTATAAAATGCAAAAAGAAATCAGCCAGTTAAAAGACCACACTATTATTTGTGGTTTTGGCAGAAATGGCAGAGAAGCAGCACGTGTTTTAAAACAAACCAATAATCAGGTTGTGATTATTGAAACTGAGCAAAGTAAATTACACACTGAAGCCGCTGATCCTGTTTATTATTTTTTAGAAGCCGATGCAACACGTGATGAAACCTTATTAAGCGCAGGCATCATGCAGGCAAGCGCCATAATAAGCACCCTACCGGATGATGCACTCAATGTGTTTGTTTGTTTAACAGCAAAAGAACTCAACCCAAACATAAAAATTATCAGCAGAGCTACACATGTGAGCTCAATAAAAAAATTAAAAAATGCGGGTGCTAAAAATGTAATTATGCCAGATAAAATTGGTGGTGCGCATATGGCTATGTTGGTGAATAATCCCGATATTGAAGAGTTTATTGATATTATGTCCACCTCCACCGGTGACTCATTTTTAATTCAGGAAATAACTTCTCAAAAAAATGTTATTGTTGGAGAAGTAGATACATGGAAAAAAACAGGTGCTACCGTTATTGGTATTAAATCCGGTGAAGATAAATACATTTTAAACCCCGGTCCGGAAGCTTCAATCAAAGTTGGTGATGGCGTCATTATAATGGGTTCGAAGCAACAAATAAATAATTCCTTAATTTTATTCAAAAATTAAACTACATGATACAGGCATTACTTGAAGTGTATAACAAACATATGCAAATGACTATTACCGATATTTCGGCATTTACTAACGAAGAGGATATTTGGAAAACGGCAGAAGGGATTAACAATAGTGCAGGAAATCTGGCTTTGCATATAGTGGGTAATTTAAATTATTTTATTGGCAACATTTTAGGCAATACCGGTTATGTTCGCGACAGAGATGCAGAGTTCAGTGCTAAAGGAATTTCTCAACAAGAATTGGTCAATTTACTACAAGCAACTAATACCATGTTAAGCACTACCCTTTCGGGTTTAAAGGATACCGACCTCAATAATATATATCCGATTGACAAATTTGGGGAGGGAAAAACAGTGGGTTATGTGTTTGTTTATTTGTTGGCTCATTTAGACTATCACCTGGGACAAATCAATTATCATCGCAGACTATTGAACAAATAATTTAATTTTACCGCAAAACAGCTGGATGAAGGAAGTAGTTTTAGGTATAGACATTGGTGGAACCGGAATAAAATTCGGATTAGTAGACCGTGAAGGCAATATTGTAGCCAGCGATAAGGCGAAAACAAAGGGTTACCCCAATCCTGATATGCTGCCGGCTGATTTGTTGAAATGGAGCAATGAACAATGTTCAGCGCTTCGACTAAAAACAATCGGAGTTGGTATTGGCACGCCAAATGGCAATTATTACAAAGGAACTATCGATTTTGCACCTAATTTGCCCTGGAAAGGTGTAATTCCGCTAAAAGAATATTTCGAAAAAACATTTTCCTTACCTGTAGCTTTAACCAACGACGCCAAAGCAGCAGCGCTTGGCGAGATGATATTTGGTGCTGCCAAGGGCATGAAAGATTTTATATTTATCACGCTGGGCACAGGTTTGGGCAGTGGCATTGTGGTAAATGGCAATATTGCTTATGGTTACGATAGTTTGGCCGGAGAAGTGGGACACACTATTGTTTATCGCAATGGCCGGGAATGTCCTTGCGGACGTCGTGGATGCCTTGAACAATATGTAAGTGCTCCCGGTATTGTAAAAACATATTACGAACTAGTTCGCCATCAAAACCTAGATGAATTTAGAACCAGCATTGGCAATATGATTGATAGTGCCGAAGTATATAAAAAAGCAGTTGAAGGTGATACCATTGCGTTGGAAGCATTTACTAAAACTGGAGAAATTCTTGGCTTTGCGCTTTCAAATTCGGTTTGTTATACGCGTCCTGAAAAAATATTTTTGTTTGGCGGACTTGCACAAGCAGGTGATTTATTATTTAAGCCTACTATTAAAAGTTTTGAAAGTTATTTGTTGCCGATATACAAAAATAAAATCCCGATTGTGCCTTCGGGATTAAAAGAAAGTGAAGCAGCCATTTTGGGTAGTGCCTCACTTATCTTGAAAGAGTTGAATTAATTTTATTGGGTTACAATAAAACTACCTGATGCAATATTTTGTTGCCCTATTGCAGTTATGTAATAGGCACCGGGTGCAATATCTTGTAATTGAATAGTAATATTATCTTTTCCGTATCCAATTCCTTTGCTGATTATTTTGCCTGCTGCATCACAAATTTGATATTGAATATTTTCATAATTATCGAATGTGCCGGCATAAAAATTAATTGTATTTCCATTTACCGGATTAGGATAAATTTGAATGGTATTTTTTGATACCGGATTATTGATAATACCAGAATAGGCTTCATCATAAAACCAATATTTAGCAGTAGTGTCGGTTTTAAAATAATCAAACATAAAAGTGCCGATTTTTTGTTCGCCTGGACCTGCTAAATGCAAACCATCAGGAGATAAATCTTCTTCGCAGTCTAAAAACAAACCATCACTTCTTGGTGTTGAACCGTCTGTCCAATGATAAGTTCCCCAGGTAATTAGTGGAATTTCAGCATCAGGACCATCAAAGTCATAATCCTCTTCTGCATTGATGGCATTTTCAACTAAACGTTTTAATGCCCAACCATTAAAATAATCACGTGGATATAATAAACCCGCAGAAACTTCCGGATCGATAGGGTCTGCAAATCCGGCATATGCCCGTGCACTCACGTAACAAATTTGGGCATTTGGAAATTTATCTTTGAAGACACGCAACAACGTTAAAAAATCGGTAACCAAACCAATGGTAGCCGAATTAAATGCTGTATCATAACTATTTGTATTTTCCTGTTCAACCCAAATTACCTGCACCTGTAATGCCGAAAGTCCGGCATCTTCTAATAAATTTTCTACGCCTAACCAGTAGGTGTCGGTTTCTTCGTACATTTTTTGAATAGCAACACCACCGACACAAGCGTTAACAATTTCAAGATTATCGTTTAAAGGTTCAAAATATTCTGAAATCTCTTTGAACTTATTAAATTCAGTCATGGGATTAGACGCTCCAATTCCCATCATTACAATTTTTCCTGAAGGAGAAGGAGAACCATCAACATCTAATGGTTGAATTTGCGAAACGTGTTCAATACACTTAGCTAAGTGTCCCGGCGGACGTGTATTCGTGCCATCGGGGTACAGGCCTCCGGCAAAACCATTAAAATAACCACCGGCCAAATCGTTTATTGGAATTTTTCCGGTGTGGTCAAACGAACAATCTTTTTGTCCGTATGAAAAATAAAATGTTGTTAACACGAGGATACCTAGAGTGAAACTTTTTTTCATATGTAAATAACATTAAACTTAAGTTGTGTGTTAACAATCAGTAAGTTGCAAAAACAGTGCTACGACCAGCGAAATCGTGAACCTCAATAAATTCAACAGTTTGGAGGAGGGTCCACAATTATCTTTCACAATACTACAAAAAAAACTGTAGATAAAATCCACACATTGAGCAAATAACAAACTGTTACTCAGAATGTTCAGTCACATTTTTTACCTTCATGGCATGAAAAAATATACGCTGTTACTCCTTTTTATCTATCAGCTATGTCAGGCGCAAAATTTTACACAATATGTAAATCCATTTATTGGCACCGGTGGTCATGGCCATACTTATCCCGGAGCTACTTTACCTTTCGGATTTGTTCAATTGAGCCCCGACACACGTCCTGATGGTTATAACGATTGGGATGGTTGTTCAGGTTATCATTATTCTGACAGCATTATATATGGATTTTCTCATACACATTTAAGTGGAACCGGTGTGGCAGATTATTGTGATATTTTACTTATGCCGACAGCTGGAAATGTTATTGCCACTAACATCGTAAACAATGACCCAAAACAGGGTTATGCTTCAGCATTTTCACATAGCTCTGAAAAAGCTGCTCCCGGCTATTACAGCGTAATGTTGGAAGATGAAAAAATACAAGTGGAATTAACTGCTTCAACAAGAGTTGGTATGCATCAATATACATTTCCTGCAACTAATCAGGCCAATATTATTTTAGATTTAAATCATCGCGACCAATTGTTGGAAGGTAGTTACATTGAAATAATTTCCCCAACAAAAATTCAGGGCTTACGAAGGTCATCATCATGGGCAAAAGATCAGTGGTTGTATTTTGCCATTGAATTTTCTCAACCATTTTCTATTGCGGGACTAATTGATGATAATAAAACTTATAAAACAGCTGCAAATAATTTCAAACCGGTAATTATTAGCGGAACGTCATTAAAAGGTTATGTTACATTTAATACGAACAGCAATAATATTATTACCACAAAGTGTGCACTTTCACCGGTGAGTTGTGCCGGAGCATGGAAAAATATGGCTGCTGAAATGCCCCATTGGGATTTTGCGAAAGTGAAAAACGAAGCTGATTATTTATGGAATTTTGAATTGAGCAAGATTAATGTGCAGAGCGCTTCAGAGGAGAAAAAATCACTACAAGCTGAGGATAATAAATTGGTGACTTTTTACACTGCTTTATACCACACCATGCTGGCGCCTAATATTTATGAAGATGTTGATGACCAATACCGTGGCAGAGATAATACCATACATGTGTCAAAACAATTCAACAATTACACGGTATTTTCTTTATGGGATACTTTCAGGGCATTACATCCATTAATGTCGATAATAGACCAGGACAGAACGAATGATTTTATTCAAACATTTTTAGCGCAATACGATGCAGGTGAACGATTACCAGTTTGGGAATTAAGCAGCAACGAAACCGAATGTATGATTGGTTATCACTCGGTAAGTGTAATTGCCGATGCTGCAGTAAAAGGCATTACCAACTACGATTTACAAAAAGCATATACAGCGATGAAACACAGCGCGATGCTTGATCATTTTGGTTTATCATTTTATAAAGAAAAAGGGTTTATCGAAAGTAACGAAGAACCGGAATCTGTTTCAAAAACTTTGGAATATAGTTATAACGATTGGTGTATTGCTCAAATGGGGAAACTGGTTAATGCACCTAAAAGTGAAATAGATTATTATTCCAATAGAGGTTATAATTATTTAAATGTAATGGAAAATGGATTTGCACGACCAAGGTTTAATGGTGGTTGGTACAGTCCTTACAACCCCACTGAAGTGAATTTTAATTTTACGGAAGCTAATGCCTGGCAATATTCGTTATTTTATCCGCAGGGAAATTTAGGTGGTGAATTATTTGAGCAACGATTAAATGAATTATTTACCACCAACACAGGCACAACCGGAAGGCAACAAAGCGACATTACCGGATTGATTGGACAATATGCACATGGCAATGAACCTAGTCACAATTATGCGTATTTATTTAATCACACCACAACGCCATGGAAAACACAATATTATGTGAATGAGATTATGACATCGTTTTATCACAATGCACCAGACGGTTTAATCGGCAACGAAGATTGTGGTCAAATGAGTGCCTGGTATGTGATGAGCGCATTAGGTTTATATCAGGTATGTCCGGGTAAACCCGAATATGATTTTGGTTCTGCTATTTTTGATACTGCTGTAATCACCTTAGAAAACAATAAAAAAATAAAGATTATTACTAAAAACAAAAGTGCTAATACTCCTTATTTAAAAAGTGTTTCGTGGAACAAACAATTATTTCCATCACTTCAAATTCCACATGCCACATTAATGCAGGGTGGTGAATTGGTTTTCGAATTTACTGAACAAAAAATAAATGCTCAGCCATCGTCAGACAGTATTCCAACTGCGGGACTGATAGCACCTGTAATTTCCGGTCCCGGCAATAGTTTCACCGATAAAACAACAGTTGAAATCTCAACGCAATATGATACCGGTATATTAAAATTTTCGGTGAATGGCAGTAATCAACAGTATCCTGCTGAAAAAGGCGTTACAGCTATACTGACCTTTAATAGCAATGCGATTATTACTGCTCAATATTGTGTTGTAAATCCTGATACCAAAGCAGAAACATGTTCGGGCGTTGTTACAGGTAAATTTATACTCCGCAATAATGATTATGCCATTAAATATATTACGGCATACGACAAACAATATGCAGCCGGAGGTTCCACTTCATTAATTGATGGTTTACATGGAGGCGCAGATTTTAGAACAGGCATGTGGCAAGGCTGGCAAGGCACCGATATGGAAGTTGTTTTAGACTGTGGCAGCAACCAAACATTTACAAAAGTTGGAGCCGGATTTTTGCAGGATGTGAGAAGTTGGATTTGGATGCCGAAACAATTGGAAATTTATACCTCAACAGATGGCAAAACATTTTCTTTGTTAACAACCATTACCAATCAAGTAGCAACAACAAATTACGATTCAAAAGAAATTCAAAAGCTAACGGCAACAGTAAATACTACCACAGCACGTTATATCAAATTCAAAGCCATTAATTTCGGAACGGTACCTGAATGGCATCCCGGAAAAGGTGGCCAAACCTGGATATTTTGTGATGAATTAATTATAGAATAAAATTATCGGCTTATTACCAAGGTGGTTCTGTATTGTTGATTATTTACGGAGAGTTCAACAATATACATTCCATTTGCCAGCTGCGATGGTAATATACATTCAACCATCGGGTTCAAGTTATTTATTGGTGAATTTTGTTGCCATACCATTTGTCCTAAATTGTCGTATAACATCATTTGAACATTCTCGGAATTAAATAAATTCTCGCTCATTAAAATAGTTACCAAATTACTTGCCGGATTTGGGAAGACCTGTAATACATTATTTTCCGAAATATCATTTTCTAATTTGCAGGAATTAGTAACAATCATTTCGTTTGAATTTTTAAAGCAGCCAAAAACATTTGTTTCTTTTACTCTGTAACCACCAATAGCTGTTGCCAAATACATATTTGAGGTTGCACCTGTTATAATATCTCCATCTTTATACCATTGATACGTATTTCCAACAAACGGTACTGTTTTTAATTTCGCATTTCCGGTTAAACATATATCGGTTGAACCCACTGCAAAAATGAATGGATTAGGTTTATTGTTAACGGTTACCGCAACACTATTAGAAATGGCATTACATCCGCCAAGTGTAGAAATGTCAACGGTATAATTGCCTGTTTTAGTAACGGTATAATTTCCGTCGGTTGCGCCGACAATATTGACACCATCTTTTTTCCATTGATAAAAATAAGTTGGATGCAAAGTAGCTTGCAACAACACAGTATTCCCTTTACAAAAAACGGTTGAGCCCATTGGTGTAATTAATGCTGTAATTACTTCTTCATCAATTATAATATCACAATCGTCATCAATCGAATTACATATTTCTGTAGCACCGGGATAAATGAGTGCGTTCGTATCATTACAGTCGTTACTATTTGCAACGAAACCTGTTGTTGGCTCACACAATAAGTCACTTGCTGCTGCATCCCCATAACCATCATCATCTGCATCGGTGTAATAAACTTCAGCACTTGCACAATCATATACGCGTTGAATAAATCCATCTGCCGTTCCCCCACCATAAAATATTTGATGTGCACCAAAAGTGATGGGATAATCCCAGCTAAATGTTTTACCGCCGAATATTATGGTTTCATCATTTAATATGTGAATGGTTCTGCCAAATTCATCCCAATAACCACCGGCATAAGTGGCCCAATAAAAATTGCCAAACACATCAAATTTTGCGAGTAATGCATCACCATTTCCGCCAATTGTATTTTGATAAGCATAAGCTGCAATTCCTGAATGCGAATAAGTATGCCCGCACAAAAACACATATTCGCCGGAAACAGCAACTGCTTTTCCCATGTCTTCTGCAGTACCACCATAATAAGTGGACCACAACCGGTCGCCATCGGGATTAAATTTTGCCAACATGGCATCTTGTCCGCCGGCATTTGAACCTCTGTAACCTAAGTGTGCTAATCCTGAATTTGTTCCTGTTTGAATGGCTATATATACATTGTTGTTGTTATCGAAATCAATACCGTTTGCATTGTCATCACCATTACCGCCAAAATATGTAGACCATATTAATTCACCTGCGGCATTATATTTTGTGAGTGTGCAATCATAATTACCTGACCATGTATTATCAAAACCCGAAAATGCAATCCCGGTAGTGCTTTCGGTATATCCAACCAGGTAAACATTGTTTTCTAAATCGACACCAACTGCGCGCGAATAATCATCAGCTTCACCACCCATATACGTTGCCCAGATGCGCAAACCTGATGGTGAAAATTTTGCGAGAAATTCGTCGTTGCCGGCATTTTTTTCATTTTGCCAACCACCATCTGCAATAGCCATTGAACTTGAAGTTGAACCGGAAATATAAACATCACCCAAAGTATCAATTGCAATACCTCTGGCATAATCATAACTTCCTCCACCAAACAAAGTTGACCAAATTAAAGTACCGTTGTCATTTAATTTAAATAAAAAAGCATCGTAATTATTTCCCAATGCTTCCTGATGCACACCGGGAGTTGTTTCGAAATTATTGCTAAAGGTGAAACCGGTTACATAAATTTTGTTGTTTTTATCTATAACTAATTCCGTTCCGTAATCACCTTTATTGCCGCCAAAATAAGTACCCCAAATTCTATTTCCTGCGGGACTTAATTTCGCAACATAGGCATCAAAAAAACCACCTTGATAACTATTGTGGTATCCCAAATGCGCCATTGCGTTGCTGCTGCTGGTATATCCGGTAATATATATATTCCCATCAGTATCTACATCAATTCCGTTAACGGCATCTTCACCAAATCCGCCGTAAAAAGTTGACCAATCAAGTTCCGGGTCAACAATTAAAGTATCTAATGGATTATAATTATCAATTTCAAATTTCAAATAATTATTAGATAAAATAAAAGCAGCATTTATTTTTTCCGCTGATTCTTTCTCAAAACAAAACAAACCCTTGTCGTTAATTTCTCCTAAGGGAGATGAAATTTGCATGTGGGTTGCATCAACTAAATGTGCTTCATCAGTTCCGGTAATTTGAAAAGTTATATCATTTTTATTTGCGCCGGGATGGAGGATTAAATCGTATTTGAGTTTTCCGTTTTTACTGTATAATACCCAATCGATATTCGGGTAAATATTTTTGCAGGTTATTTTTTCGAATGTTGGAATATTGGTTATTCCATTGCCATATTGTTCGCCGAAATAATTTTCTACAATCAAAGACTTCGATTCGGGAATTACTTCAATTTGTGTTTTGGCATTAACAAATTTCACATCAATACGATGTGTACTGATAATTTGTTCCTGCAAAGGAAAATCTTTTTCGAGGTCGAAGAGAAAAGCATTTACATTTTGCAGTTCAGCGGTATGATACTTTGTGAATTGATAACTTAACCCATCGCGATAAACAAAAATGGTGGCTCCGTTATTGGTAAGTGCAAACAGAACATCATCAGCAGGTAAGCCATATTCATTAATTATTTGCCCTTTGTTGGCGACAAATAATAATTGTTCATTAGATACATCGGCAACATAGTCCGGTTGTTGTGCAAACACAACAGCTGAGGAGCAAATAAAAAATAGTACAATTAAACAATTACGAATTAACATTGCTGTTGCCTGTAAATTTCTAATTTAAGTTAATACTAAAATTAAAGATAGTGTTATTAATAAGAATGATTGTCAAAAAAGCTTAAAAGTTGCAGGCTGCTGACATAAAAAAAGCCGTCTGAAAATACATTCAGACGGCAAGATATCAATATTACGTGTAGGATTAAGCGCCTAAACCAATACGTTTAAATGCAGTAACAGTAAGATCTTTATCTACTGCTGTAAGCACATCGCGAATTGATTTGCTGTTATCTTTCACAAATTTTTGGTTTAATAAAGTAGCATCTTTAAAATATGCTTCTAGTTTACCGGTAGCAATTTTTTCAAGGATTGCTTCAGGTTTACCTTCAGCACGAGCTTGTTCGCGACCGATTTCCATTTCGCGGGTTTTAACCTCTTCCGGAACATCGTTTTTATCGATAGCTATTGGTGACATTGCAGCAATTTGCATGGTAACATCTTTACCAACGGTTTCAACTGCTTCACCTTTTTTATTCATAGCAACCAATACACCTACTTTACCATTTGAGTGGTTGTAAGCAACAACGGTTTCTGCTGATAATAAAGCATAATCAGTGATATCGATTTTTTCGCCGATTTTACCAACTTGTTCTGCAATTTTTTCTGCGATAGTAATACCATCCATAGTCATTGCCATCAAAGCTTCTTTTGATTCAGCTTTATTGGCCATAGCCACATCAGAAATTGATTTAGCAAAATCGATATACGCTTGATTTTTAGCAACGAAATCGGTTTCGCAGCCAAGACCCATAATTGTTCCAAAAGAACCATCATTATTGATCACAGCTATCACCACACCTTCGTTAGTTTCGCGGTCGGCGCGTTTTTCACTTACTTTTTGACCTTTTTTTCTCAGATAGTCGATTGCAGCTTCAAAGTCGCCACCTGTTTCACCAAGTGCTTTTTTGCAATCCATCATACCTGCGCCTGTGATTTGACGCAATTTGTTTACATCACCTGCAGTAATTGTAACTGACATAATTATTCTCCTTTTTGTTTATTTTAAAAAACCCTTCCGCCTCAGGTGGAAGGGTTTATGATTTTGAAATATGATAATCGATAAACTTATTTCTTACGCTGAGTCATCGGACGACGTGCACCAGGTTTTCTGTCTGCCGTTCTAGGACCGCCTTTGCCTCTTGGGCCTTTGCGTTGACCATCAGCATCATCTTCACCAGCCAATCTGATTTCATCATCTTTATCGCCGAATTCATCTTTACCATCGTGACGTGCATCTTCCATTTCTTCTTTGTTTTTAGCACGTTCTTCTAAACCTTCAACAATTGCATCGGTTAAATATTTAATCACGATAGCGATTGATTTAGCAGCATCGTCGTTAGCCGGCACAGCGAAATCCACTTTATTAGGATCGCAGTTGGTATCAACCATACCGAAAGTGGTAATATTGAGACGGTGTGCTTCAGCAATAGCAATATGTTCGTGACCTATATCTACAACTAATAAAGCTGCAGGTAAGCGGTTTAATTGCACCACCCCACCGATTACTTTTTCCAATTTATCGCGTTCGCGGCTTAACACGAGACGTTCTTTTTTGGTCATGTTTTCGGCAGAACCATCAGACAACATACGTTCGATAGTTTGCAATTTTTTAATGCTTTTACGAATGGTAGTAAAGTTGGTAAGCATACCACCTAACCAACGTTCGGTAGCGAACGGCATGCCAACGCGGCGTGCTTGTTCTTCCATTGTTTCTTTTGCCTGTTTTTTAGTGGCAACGAACATGATTTTTTTACCACTGCGTGCAATATTTCTCAAAGCTGCAGCAGCTTCATCTAATTTTTCAAGAGTTTTGTAAAGGTCGATAATGTGAATACCTTTTTTCTCCATGAAAATATAAGGAAGCATTTTCGGATTCCATTTTTTACGTAAGTGTCCAAAGTGTACACCGGCTTCCAATAACTCGTTATATGATAATTTTTCCATTTGATTTCGCTTTTTCGATTAACGTTTAGAGAATTGTGTAGCACGACGTGCACCGTGAAGACCAAATTTCTTTCTCTCCACCATACGGCTGTCGCGTGTAAGAAAACCTTTTGCTTTAAGCGCTGGTTTCAATTCTTCGTTCATTTTAACGAGGCATCTTGAAATTCCCATTTTCACTGCTTCTGCCTGACCTTTGATACCACCGCCGGTTGCATTAACAACAACGTCGAAATCGTTAGCCATGTTTACTGTTTCCAGAGGATCAGTAACATTGTGCAATAAGTGTTTTGCTGCGAAATATTCTTTATAGTCTTTACCATTAACGGTAATAGTTCCTTTGCCTTTTTTCAGAAAAACACGGGCAACCGCATTTTTTCTTCTGCCAACTGCATTTATTGTTTCCATGCCTTATTTATTTTAAAGTTTTAGGTTTTTGAGCGGCATGCGGATGTTCAGTACCGGCATACACAAACAATTTTTTATACATCGCAGAACCGAGTTTATTGTGCGGTAACATTCCTTTGATAGAACGTTCCAATAATTTATGCGGCTGTTTTGCGAGAACGGTTTTAGGATTGGCAACTTTACGGCCGCCAGGGTATCCTGTATACCAGTCAATTTCTTTCTCCAGCATTTTTTTACCGGTAAGTTTCACCTTTTCGGCATTGATAATGATGATGTAATCACCGCAATCGGTATGAGGCGTAAAATACGGTTTGTTTTTACCTCTTAAGATGGCAGCTACTTTTGCGCTAAGGCGACCTAATGTCTGGCCTTCAGCGTCTATCAGCCACCAATCATGCGTAACTGTTGCCGCATTGGCCGATCTGGTTTTGTAACTTAAAGTATCCACTGTATGGTTTTTGTTAAACTGTTTAAAATGCCCGTTTTATCTACGGGGCAGCAAAGATACCCGTACCCCTTTCAAAATACAAGGAAAATGCACAAAAAAAAGCGAGCTACCTTCATAACTCGCTGATTTTCAGTGAAAATTTTGCACTTATTTATCTTCTACTCATGTATAACATGATGTAATAAATCAAGGTTGCCAATGAACCCAAAGCAGCTACAACGTAAGTGTAACCGGCCCAGTTTAAGGCATCTTTTGCTTTTCCCATTTCCATGGTTCCGGCCAATGAACTGCCCTGTAACCAGCTGATAGCGCGGTTGCTGGCGTCAATTTCGACAGGTAGTGTCAAAAAGCTGAACAGGGTTAAAATCCCAAAAAGGATAATACCGGCCAATAATAAGGTTTGCCCTAATGAGCCTCCTACTATAATACCACCAATAATAACCCAAGGCACCCAACCGGAGGTAACACCAACAATTGGCACCATTTTGCTGCGCATTTGTAACCACGAATAAGCAGTGGCGTGCTGCACAGCGTGACCACATTCGTGGGCGGCAACAGCAGCTGCTGCAATACTATCGGAACTGTAAACCAATTCGCTCAGGTTTACGGTTTTGTTTACGGGATTATAGTGGTCGGTAAGCTGACCGGCAACAGAAATTACCTGAACATCGTGAATACCGTTTTCGGCAAGCATACGTTCAGCAATGTCTTTACCTGTTAACCCGCCTTTGACAGGTATTTGAGAATATTTTTTGAATTTGCTTTTTAACACGCCGCTCACAATCAATCCGATTATGGCGAACACAATACCAATAATGTAAGCTCCTAACATTTTCTATCTGTTTATTTTAGTTGTTTTACGAAATTATATAACGAAATCGGTATAAAAAAGTTTGTTATTACTTGTTAAACAGGTCTTTTGCCGACACATTTTTGCGCTCAGCCTCTTCAATGGCAAGCACTTCTTTGCGTTTATAACCCATCATATTGGCCATAATATTGGTTGGAAACATTTCCACCGAGTTGTTATAAGCAGTTAC
>Ga0209812_10001500_pt1 | contig 15930 bp, 11 predicted proteins | sample JI71714BDNA_FD_187502 | JGI IMG/M metagenome (GOLD analysis project Ga0209812, IMG submission 187502) | Wastewater effluent complex algal communities from Wisconsin, to seasonally profile nutrient transformation and Carbon sequestration -... | ecosystem: Engineered > WWTP > Effluent > Algae...
TGGGGCATCTTGTCGCATGGCAAATCTGGGGGTATCGGTGGGGGTATTCAATCATTTTTGAGTGAAGAAAATATATATATTTCAATCAAATAAATGCATCTGACTAATCCCTCCTCCGCTACCAAGACATCTGTCCTCCCATATAGCGACACGCATTTAGGCTGGTGCAGGGCAGTATTTCTGCAAATAGTCCCCATGGCTTGGCATATGCTGCACGACGAAGCGGATTGATTGCTCCATGGCATCCATTTCCTTCGCGGTCGCAGGCTCTCTTACCGCGTCGGCCATCGGATTATGTCCGCCCATCATGATGCCTTGACCCATCATTACCGCTGCCCAGCTTGTTTCGGTGAAAAGCTCGTCATCCTCACGGAAGATCTGGCCATTCAGGCGGAACAGGTCCGTCTTTTCGGTCAGGGTTTCGGGTACGGCCATGTTGCGGCAATAATCCCAGAACGGGCTGTCATCGCGGCTGGTGGCATTATAGTGCAGAATAAGAAAATCGCGGATGCGGGCATATTCTTTGCCGGTCAGGCGGTTGAATGCATCTTCCTGCGCCTGTGTGATACCATCGAGCGAGAGCAGCGCGATGAGCTTGTTTATACCCGTATTGATCAGGTGGATCGACGTCGATTCCAATGGTTCCATAAAACCTGCGGAAAGGCCCAGAGCGACGACGTTTTTATTCCAGAACTTTTTCCGGCGTCCCGTCGTGAACCGCAAATAGTTGGGATCAGCCCCGGGCTTGCCAGCGATGTTCCCCAGCAAAATCGACAGGGCCTCGTCATCCGACATAAACTCGCTGCAATAGACATGGCCATTGCCGTTGCGATGTTGCAGCGGCACCTGCCATTGCCAGCCTGCCTTGTGGGCAGTGGCACGGGTATAGGGCAGGGGGCCGCTACCATCTTCACGAACGCACGGAAGTGCTACGGCGCGGTTGCACGGAAGGAAGTTGGTCCAGTCTTCATATCCGGTCTTCAACGCCTGTTCGATCAAAATGCCCCGAAAACCCGAGCAATCGACGAACAGATCGCCTTCGACGACATCGCCATTGTCCATGGTCAAAGAAGATACAAAACCATTTTCGCCGTTCAGAGCGACATCTGCCACCTTGCCCTCACGCCGGACGACGCCGCGCTTTTCGGCATAGGAGCGCAAGTAGCGCGCGTAGCGACCCGCATCCAGATGATAGGCGTAGTTTACGGGCGGCAAATCCTCGCGCTGGTAATCTTCGGTGCGCGCAAAGCGCCCGAAATGCGCGGCCATGGTTTCGATGTTGAACACCTGAATCGGACGCTTGTCGCCCGCTTGATGATATTTGTGCCAGACATGATGGAAGGAGATGCCGTCGACTTGATAGCCATAGGCGCCGAAGGGATGGATATAGCTGTCGCCCAATTTCCCCCAATTCACGAACTGGATCCCGAGCTTGAAACTTCCCTGCACGGCGGCCAGCATTTCGCGCTCGTCAACTTCAAGTAGGCGATTGAAGTCGAGAAAGGGCGGGATAGTCGCTTCGCCAACGCCAACCGTCCCGATTTCTTCGGACTCGATCAGGGTGATGTCGACGGGCCGTCCGGCGCGAAGCCGCGATAAGGCTGCGGCTGTCATCCAGCCTGCCGTTCCCCCACCTACGATGATTATTTTTTCGATAGTCATGATACCTCACCATTCATGATAGCCGCAGCATGATAGCGCAAGTGCGAAAATTGTGAACGTTCATTTTGCCTCTTGTGAACGCTCTCAATTCCAGTTATGCGTTGGCGTAACGGTGGGAGAAATGCCCCCGGCTAAAAGCATTCAGGGAGGATCATTTGGCTCGCAAATCACTATTCGAAATGGCGCGTTCTCAGCGGTTTGTTGCGCTGACCACCGCCTCCGGCCTCGCGCTGTCGGCCTTTACGGCGACTCCGGCGTTCGCGCAAACCGCCGATCAGCCTGAACAGGCGGCCGAAACAACGGAAACCGAAGACGCAATTATCGTTACCGGTTTCAAGAAATCGCTTGAAAGCGCACAGAATATCAAGCGCGATGCCGACACATTTGTCGACGTCATTACCGCAGAAGATATCGGCGCTCTTGCTGACCGCTCGGTTGCTGAAGCGCTGCAGCGTGTTCCTGGTGTCAATATCTCGCGCTTCGAACAGCGCAACGACCCTGACCGTTTCTCGGTCGAAGGTTCGGGCGTCATCATTCGCGGCTTGCCTTATGTCCGGTCCGAGCTCAACGGCCGCGACATTTTCTCGGCAAATGGAGGTCGTGAACTGTCCTTCAACGACGTTTCGCCTGAATTGCTTGGCCGTGTGGAAGTGTTCAAGAACAACACCGCCGACATGATCGATGGCGGTATTTCCGGTACCGTGAACCTCGTGACCCGCAAGCCCCTCGACAAAAGAGGCTTCCATATCGCCGGGACTCTAGAAGGAAATTACGGGGATCTTGCCAAAAAATGGTCGCCTGGTTTTTCGGTTCTCGCATCAAACACATTTGAAACCGGTATCGGTACCTTTGGCCTGCAGCTAGCCTATGCGCAGTCGGAGCTTGTAACCCGCACCGACGCATCACAGATCACCGATCCTTGCTATCGTGCTCCGGCGCTTAATGCGCCTTGCATTCGTGTACGTTCTGTCGGTTCCGGCGGATTTGGCGGCGCGGCCCAATTTGATTCGTCGAATTTCCCGCCTGCTGGCGCGTTGTTCGTGCCGAAGGGTGCGGGCGTTCGTACCACGGACCTGACACGTGATCGCAATGCCTATTCGGCGGTCGGCCAATGGGAAAGCAACGACGGCCGCGCTCTCGTCACATTCGAATATCTGCGTGCAGAGACCGAAGCAACGCTGAACGAGTTTGCGGTTTTGGCGCTGGTGAACGACGATGCCTTGTTCCCTGTCGTTGCACCGGGCACCACGGCAACATTCAACGGTAACCAGTTCGCCACAGGCACCCTGACCCAGTTGCAGCCCTTTACCGGCGGCCGCGGGATCCCGACCGAGTTGCTTCGTTTCCAGCGTGAAGATGCTGCGAAAACCGAAGATTTCTCGGTGCACATCAAGCTTGATCCGACAGATCGTCTGCGGTTCAATTTTGAAGCCCAGCATATCAAGTCGGACCGTACCGAAGATGGCTTCATCTCCGCCATGCAGACCTACACCGATGTGTTCATCGACAACACCGGCAGCACGCCGCTTGTCCAGTTCCTTGAACCGGGTACGCCCAATTCTCCTGCAAGTTATTTCAATAACCCTGCACGGACATTCTACTGGTTCCTGATTGATAATCAGGTGAAGAATGAAGGCGATTTGACCAGCCTGCGTTTCGACGCCGAATATGATGTCAGCGACGAAGGTTTCTTCAAAAAGGCACGGTTTGGTGCACGTTGGGGTGACCGCAACCGCGTGACACGTAACGCCAACTTCTCCAACTGGGGGAATTTGGGTGCGCCTTGGACTGGACGTGGCGGGAATTGGAACTGCGGCGACTTCCAAGCCTTTGGCTGTGGCGGTGCTTATGCGACGGACTTCCCCAATTCGACACAGATCCGCAATCCATTCGGCAGCAATTTCCAGCGTGGAAATGCACCGGTGCCGCTGGGTAATGGCTCCGCCTTCTTCTTCGGTGGCGACAATCTTGTTGCCGATTATCTGAGCGGCGCGATCCAGCAACAGGCTTCGGCGATCACGGCATTCACATTGACGCCTAATGCCTGGTTCCCGATTTCGGCTCGGACCAACGCCTTGCCGGGTGGCCCATGGACGGCTGGTGAAATTTCGGATGTTTCGGAAAGCACCTTCGGTGCCTACGCCCGCGTCGATTTCGGCACCAACTTCGGTGAAAACACCACGCTGACCGGTAATATCGGGCTGCGTTATGTCGAAACAATCGTCCGCAGCGGTGGCTCGATTGCTTTCCCGACCGGGCAATTCTTCGATACCCCTCCGGGCGGTAACGGCGATGGCCGCGTCAGCGTTGCCGAGCTTCAAACCGCATGTGGAGCGGTGCAGCCAGGACAGGTTGCTCCGGGCTATTGCAGCTTGACCCCCGCACGCCTGGCGCAATTTGCGTCGGTGTTTACAGGCGAAGTGATCGACGACAGTTCGAACATCAAATTCGATCATTGGTTACCCAGCTTCAACGCCAAGCTTGATTTCGGCAATGGTATGCTCGTGCGCGCTGCGGCGTCGAAGAGTATATCGCGTCCCGATCTCTCCAGCTTCGCAACAGGCGGCGGGATTTCCGATAACACCACCAATTTGAGGTCGGGCGGCACGCTGGACACAGGACCATTGTTCCAGATTTTCACCGGCAACCGCCTCTTGCGGCCGATCCAATCGTGGAATTATGATCTGTCGTTTGAATGGTATTTTGATGCGGTCGGTTCCCTTTCGGTGTCTGCGTTCCTGAAAGACATCAAAGGCATCGTAAACGGCGGCGCCACGGTGCGCAGTTTTACCAGCCCCAGCGGTGTCACCACCGACGTGCTGGTGAACGGACCAGTCAACAGCGATGGTGGCAAGTTGAAGGGTGTCGAGGTTGCCTATCAGCAAACCTATGATTTCCTACCCAGCTTCCTGAGTGGTCTGGGTGCGCAGTTGACCTATACCTATGTGGATGCGGGTGATTTCAACAACTCCTCATTGGGGGCCGAGCAAAGTCCATTTGCAGGTGGCCTGCCGTTGGCTGGTGTATCCAAACACACGATCAACGCGGTCGGTTTCTATGAAAAGGGACCCTTGTCTGCCCGCTTGGCCTATAACTGGCGTTCGGATTTCTTGCAGACACCGCGCGACGTCATCTTCCCCTTCTCGCCGATTTACGGTGAAGCAACGGGGCAACTGGACGGCTCGATCTTTGTAACGGTCAGTAAGCAACTGAAACTGGGTATTCAGGGCGTCAACCTGCTCGATGAGGTCACACAGACGTCACAGGTGATCGATTTCACCGGAACCAAGGCCACAAGGTCGGCGTTCCGGAACGACCGACGCTTTACATTCCTGGCGCGGTTTGAATTCTAAGCTGTCCGTAAACTAGACAATGCGAACGGGCCTTAGTCATATGACTTGGGCCCGTTCTTTGTTTGACGGAAAAGCGCGCCTATGTCCTGTCATGAAAGGATGCTTATGACTCATCTCGGAAAGTTGGTACTTGCGGTGGTCGCCGCATGGGCAGGATCCCCGTCTGCCTATGCCAATGCCAATCCCGCGCCAAGCGGGTGGAAACTGGTATGGGCGGATGAGTTTAACGGGACCGAGCTCGACCGGACGAAATGGAAGCCGGAACAATCCTGCTGGGGCGGCGGTAATTTCGAGCGGCAATGTTATACGGACCGTTCGAAAAACATTCGTGTCTCGGATGGCATATTGCGTCTTATGGCGCGCAAGGAACGCTTTACGGGCCCCGACCGACCACCGGAAATTGCGGACAAGCCTAACCCCAAGAAGACCCAAAATATAACGTCCGGCAAGATTCGGACCTTGGGTCTGGCAAGCTGGAAATATGGCAAGATCGAATTCCGCGCAAAACCTCCGAAAGGGCAGGGCACTTGGCCTGCCGTCTGGATGATGCCCAGCGAGAACTATTATGGCGGATGGCCCCGGTCGGGTGAAATCGACATATTGGAAGGCGTCAATCTGGGGGCGACCTGCACGGTATGTGAAGGCACCGTCGGCGAAAACCGCATGATCAGTGCGCTGCACTTCGGCGATTTTGCTCCCGCCAACAAGGTTCTTGATACGCGCGTCGCTCTTCCGTCCAAGGCACTGCCGTCGGATGATTTCCATATCTGGACGCTGGAGTGGGCCGAGGGCATCATGCGCTTCTCGCTCGATGGCCGGCTTTACTGGGAAGTGAAAGCGGACCAATGGGATAGCGCATCGCCTCTCGCCAAAGGAAATGGCGTTGCGCCATTTGACCAACCCTTTTACATCATGGCCAATCTTGCCATTGGGGGAAGGCTGTCGGAAGAAAATAACGATAAGGGTGTTGCGGCAGACGTTGTGCCTGCGGAGTTTCTGATCGACTGGATACGCATATACCAGTGCGCGGAAGACCCGGAAAAAGGGCTAGCCTGCCTGCAAAAGGCCAAAGGGGACGAGTAGAATATGGCGAGACGCCGTCAGGCTGTCACGATCAAGCATGTTGCGGCGGATGCAGGGGTATCTCTGCAAACGGTCAGCCGTGTCATCAATAATGAGCCCAATGTGCGTCCCTCGATGAAGGAGCGGGTGCAGGCGTCGATCGACAAGCTAGGTTATGTGCCCTCAATCGCGGCCCAAAGGATGAGCGGCTCACGGTCATACCTCATCCTTGCTATCAATGACCGGGAGCGGACGATTGCCGACTGGAAATCCCGGCAGGGAACAGACTGGGTCGACCAGATGTTGTTCGGCGGGATGCTGAAGTGCGCCGAATATGGCTACCGGATGATCTTCGAACTCGTCGACACGCATAATGACCATGTCGAACGCGAACTGGGTGCTACCCTGGCGGCCCTCCAACCCGACGGCGTGATACTGACACCGCCCCACTCCGAAAATCCGTTGATTACGGGCTTTCTGTCCAAACGCAAAATTCCGTTCGCACGGATCGGCTCCATAACGCCCGGCGCCGGCATCGCGATGACGATGGACGATGAAGGTTCGGCCCGCCGTGCCACCGACCATTTGATCGCCCTTGGACACCAACGGATTGGATTCATCTCGGGATCGGAAGAATATGATTTGTCGACCTGGCGCATCGACGGTTGGCGCGAGGCGATGGCCGCTGCCGGATTGCAAACCGGCGACCTGCTCGCACGAGGCGACTTCGGTTATGAAAGCGGTATCGCCGCAACACATGCATTGCTCGCTCTCAAGGATCGCCCGACGGCAATCATTGCCAGCAGCGATCAAATGGCACTGGCGGCACTGGACACTTTGACGAAGCGCGGACTGAACGTGCCGCAGGATGTTTCACTGATCAGCTTCGATAACACGCCGGTGGTCCGCTTTACCGAGCCGCAGTTGACTGCGGTAGATCAGCCTATCGCTGCCACTTTTTCAAAAGCGGTCGAGCTTTTGATCACCATGGGCGACGGCGCCAACCTGCCGCAACCGGTCGTGACTGAGGGTGGCTTGGTTCTTCGCGGTAGCACCGCGTCGTGCGGCGGCAACGGCCCTGACTGATCCGGTTCCACCGGGTCGGCAATCGCCGCGGTTCATGTATCTCTATGCGCTTGCCGTTTCGGGTGGCGCGGTTGCCTATATGCCGTTTCTGACATTGCTGCTTCCGCTTCGTGTCTCGGCGATGAACAAGGCAGAAGTGCTTACAACACTTGCCATCGCGGCGTTTGTTGGCGCAATTTCGGCAAGCCTGTCCAACATCTTGTTCGGATGGGCAAGCGACGTGACCCGACGCCGAAGAATATGGATATTTGGCGGTTTGTTGCTCTCGTCTGCGCTGATGGTGTCGATGCCATATGCCGGAGACACCAACGTCCTGATCGCATTGATCGTGTGTTGGCAGTTCGGGCTGAATATGATGCTTGCACCCCTTGCCGCCTGGGCAGGCGATACCATCCCTGATGTGCAAAAGGGGATGCTGGGTGGGCTTTTGGCGTTGGCGCCTGCATTAGGGGCGTTATCCGGCGCAATCGTCACCACGGATATGTTTGCCGGATTTGCGCAAAGGGAGGCGCTGGTGGCGCTTCTGGTGCTGTGTATGGTAGCCCCGGTGCTATTTCTTGGCAAACCAGTAGCGATGCCGCATTTGATGGATGCGAAGGGCGTGGATATCGGGCGTGACGACGATAATCCAAAGCCCACAAACCCCGCGATCCGTATGTGGCTGGCGCGCCTGTTGGTGCAGATAGCCGAGGCATCGCTTTTCGCATTCTTGCTCTTGTGGTTCCGCAGCCTTGATCCCCGCTTCGGTGAAAATGATGCCGCAAGTATTTTTGCAATTGTTTTGGGGCTCTCGGTTTTTGTCGCACTGGGCGTCGGGACATGGTCCGACCGTTCTGCTAAGCCTATAATGCCTTTGATCCTAACGGCATCCTTGGCCGCAGTCGGCTTGATTATCATGGCGTGGGCGCCGAACATGGCATTTGCGATTGCGGGATATGTCCTGTTCGGTTTGGCGAGCAGCATTTTTCTAGCGCTGCACTCCAGTCAAACGCTTCGGGTTTTACCCCGACCGCACACGCGCGGTCGGGATCTCGGCATTTTCAATCTGACGAACACGGTTCCGTCGCTGATCATGCCGTGGCTGACCATGGCACTGGTGCCGACCTATGGTTTCGACGCGCTATTCATACTGCTGGCCGGCCTCGCCTTCGCCGCGAGTATATTGCTGCTTACGATGTCGCGCCGGATCTGAGATGATCTAAGCCGGCTTTCGCGCATAGATGCCGAAGGCCGCGATGACCGCGTAGCATGCCATCGGCAGTACAAATGCTATTGCGAGGCTGGATGTCAGGTCGGCGATAACACCCGTCAAAAGAGGTATGATAGCCCCGCCGACGATTGCAACATTGATGATGCCCGAACCGTCTGCCGCACGCGATCCCAGTTTTTCGCAGGCGAGGGTGAAAATGGTCGGGAACATGATCGCATTGGTGAGTCCAACTGCAAGCAAGGAGTAACCGGCAACGTCTCCGCTGGTCTGGGTCGATGTGATCAGCAAAAGGATCGCGCCTACCGCGACGGCGGCAAGCAATTTACCCGGGCTTACGAAGCGCAGCACGGCCGAGCCGATGAAGCGTCCAATCATGGCGCCGCCCCAATAAAGGGCGATCAACTTCCCGGCCGACTGCTCTTCAAGACCCATGACATGGTCCTGCATCAGATAATTGACGATCAGCGATCCGATGGCGACTTCGGCTCCGACATATAGAAAGATGCACAGGGCACCAAAGCCGAAACGTGGACGTTTAAGGAGATCAAGGCCCGCAAGGCCTTCGCTTGCCTCGTGCTTCTCGCCCTTCAAGGCGTTGCGGAACATCCATACCACGCCTGCGACGATGGCGAGCGCTACGGCGATACCAAGATAGCCATTTACAATCGCCTGACTTTCCGCAGTCCGATAAGCGTCCAGCTCAACACCCGACAATTGGTCGGCGGTCACGGTTGCCAGACCGCCCAGAATCAGGATCGAACCGAATATCGGAAACACAGTTGTCCCGAGCGAGTTGAAAGCTTGCGCAAAAGTAAGGCGGCTATGTGCGGTTGCCGGTTTACCCAGCAGGGAAATAAGTGGGTTCGACACCACCTGTACGATGACAACGCCGCTCGCCAGAACGAACAGAGCCAGTAGGAAAACACCGTAAGTCGCGGTCTGGCTGGCGGGAATGAACAGCAGGCAACCCGCCATCATGGTCAGAAGTCCAGCAACCGCACCCCGCATATAGCCGATCTTTTTTACGAGCCGTGCGCCGGGAATGCCGATGACGGCATAGGCGGTGAAGAAACAGAATTGCACAAGCATGGCCTGTGTATAATTGAGCGTGAAGAGCTCTTTCAGCTTTGGAATGATGACGTCATTCAGGCTGGTGATACCGCCAAAGATAAAAAACAGGCCCATGACGAACAGTTGCAGTTGGGGTGCGTCGATATGGGAATCGGTCGATTCCGAAGGTGCGGCGGCACCCGGTGCTAAAGCCATGTTTTTCTCTCCACTGTTTTAGCGGCCTTTGCTTGGGCAGGGCACGCTTTCTTTTGCTTCTTCGATATGAACGCTGCGAATTGTGGCAACAAGCCCTTTCGGGGCCTGCATACGTATGGGGGAGCCCACCGACGCAAAATTTGCGCCGGATTCGGCAAAACAGCGCAGCGGAATGCGCGTTTGGACACGCTCGCCGGTCGGCGCGCTGCGGATAGCTTCGCTTAAATCGACCGTCGCGCCGCTGAAGGCGAGTTTGACTGGACCTTTGACAGACGCATCGATCCGCCAGTCAAGTGTCAGCGACCAACCCTTTTTCAAGGGCTCTTCAAGGTTGATCGCCGGGCCATTGACGGCGAATTCGCCTTTGGCGTTCCATGTAAACTGCCGCGCGTCTTCTTGCGCCGACAGGTCTACGGCCTTTGTGCTGATTGACCCGTCTATGCCCAAATGCCAGGGCGCGGGGACTTTCCCGCGGACAATATAGGCAGTGCTATGTGCCTGAGATGACAGGTCAACTTTCGGGTCTTCGTTCACAAGTCCCAAATTGGAAGAAGATGCATAGGTCAGCCCATAGCCAACCGGAAAGAGCGGGTTCTCAAGCGAAGCGCGTGCGTCTGCTGGCCAAGCGAAGGGCAGGCGTCCCGTAAAATCGCGTGCCGGTTTACCATCGGGACGGGTGACGAGCACATCGGCGATGCCACGCGCCTGCGTGCCCGGTAGCCACGCAGCGACAAAGGCATCGGCTTGATTGAATAAGGGTCCGGTAAACATGGGGCGACCCGAAAGAAACAGAACGACAACAGGGATCTTCTGCGCTTTCAGGCGCGCGATCATTTCCTGTTCACTGCTCGACGTCCGGAAACCGAGGTCGGGAACGTCACCTTCAAATTCTGCATAGGGTTTTTCGCCCAACACGACGATGGCAACATCGGGCTTGGCGTCAAATTTGCCTTCGCTCGACAGAATGGCCGAACCGCCATTGCCGTGCACGGCATCGCTCAACGCGCGACCGATGGTTTGGCCGTTGGGAAAATCGGACGCCTTTGTATCCGTACCTTGCCAGCTGATCGTCCATCCGCCCGACTGCATGGCCATATTGTCCGCGCCCGACCCGGAAATCAGGACGCGCGCGCCCTTACGCACCGGCAACACACCATCATTATTCTTGAGTAGGACCAGGGATTTCGAAACGGCTTCGCGCGCCAATTCGAGATGCGCGGGGGCGCCTACAAGGCTTGCATCGCCGCGCTTTATCTGCGTCGCGCCAATCAACCCCAGCTTGTACTTGACCCGCAAGATGCGGCGCACCGCGTCGTTGATGCGCGCCATCGGAATGCGCCCGTCACGCGCTGCCTTCAGGGTGGATTTATACAGCCCCTTCCAACTGTCGGGCGCCATGAACAGGTCAAGTCCCGCATTGATCGCCGCGGGGCAGTCGGTCGCAGAACAGCCGGCAACCTGGCCATGTCCATTCCAGTCGCCCACGACCAGTCCGGCAAAGCCCATGCGGTCTTTCAACACATCGGTCAGAAGCGATCGGTTGCCGTGGTGCTTCTCCCCATTCCAGCTCGAGAAGCTGGCCATTACGGTCAGCGCGCCGGCGTCGATCGCGGCGGGGTAGCCTTGCGCGTGCTTGGCGATCAGTTCGGCTTCGCTGATCTGCGCATCGCCCTGGTCGCGCCCGTCGGCCGTTCCCCCATCCGCCAGAAAATGCTTTGCGGTTGCCGCAACATTCTGGGTCGCGAGCGGCTTTCCGGCGACCAATGGTCCTTGCAGTCCGATTGTCATGGCCTTCGCATATTGGGCAACCAGCGCGGGGTCGGATGCGTACCCTTCATAGGTGCGCCCCCATCGCAAGTCCTGCGGAACGGCTAAAGTGGGTGCAAAGGTCCATTCGATACCGCTCCCCGAAATTTCGGCTGCGGTTGCTGCGCCAATGCGCTGTAGAAGATCGACATCGCGTGCGGCACCTAAGCCGATATTGTGGGGGAAGATGGTGGCGTTGGGGACATTGGAATGGCCATGTACGGCATCGACACCGAACAATATGGGAATACGGGCCCCCGATTTGCGCGACGAAGCACGAAAGGCGTCGACCAACTCGGCCCATTTTTGCGCGCTGGCACGTTCGTCTCCATTGGGTCCGGAATTGCCGCCTGCCAATATCGATCCCAGTGGATAGCGGGCAAGATCCTTGGGCGTAATGGCACTGATATCGGCCTGAATTAGCTGACCGACTTTTTGTGCGACCGTCATCCGCGCAATTAGCGCGTCAATTTCGGCTTCTACCTTGGCATCGGTTATCTGTGCGGGGCTTGCTGCCGAAGGCCAAGCGGACGGGGTAGCGGTGGAATCGGCGGCCATCAGTGCCGGGGTCGAAATCATGGACAACAGGGCCAGGACGGCCATCGATCTCGATAAAGACATTTTCCGCGCTTCCATCATTCTTGTGAACGTTATCATTGATACAAGTGACTACATCAACTTGGATGGAAATCAAGTGGCAACGAACAGGCGGTATCTGGCCGGTGGTGGCAATGCAGGGCAGAAGTGCCCAATTTCGCCGCTAAAGCGCTCTCATACCTTTTGAAGCGTCTTATGGATGTTATCGTAGAGCCAGCGGCGCGAGGCATCATCGGCAAAGCCATGGGAAGCAGTATCAAACTGGTCCATTTGGATATGCGCCAAAGCCCGCGCATCCGCGAACTCTGCGCTATGCCACGCCCCCATGAAAGCCATGGCCGTCGTGTCGTGACGGGCGATTAGAAGCCGAGTTGGAACGGGCGATTGCGCGAGCGATCGCGCCAAACGAACCGCAAGACCCGACATAGGTTCCTTCCGGGTAGCCGAGGCCAGTCCTTTTGCCAGTTTGCGCAAATCAACCTTACCGGACAGCAGGTCCAGCAAGCTCCGCGGATTTTTAAGCCGCGCCCAATAGCGTGCCCTGATCGCAGTTGCGCTGGGGGCGGTGGGTTGCTCGTCATTTGCGGGAGTAGCTTCGATAAGCCACGGATTGGCAAGGATGAGACCCTCGACAGGGCTGCCGTGATGGAACAGGGCCAAGGCCGTCGCGGCGTCACAATTACCAAAGGCGATGATGCGTTTCACCTGTGGCGCCGATTGCCTAAAAGCAGTTAACGCTGCCGCTATATCGTCGGCGCTTGCTTCAAAACCGGCATTTTGCCCTTCACTCTCGCCGATGCCCCGACGGTCGTAGCGGAATGTGGTATAGCCAGCGTCCGCCATATGGGCCGCCAGCGCCGCTTGGCCCCCAAAGGCCCCGCTGCGGATTTCGTTACCGCCGCTGACGATGAGCAAGCCGATATCGCGGGTGCCTTCGTCGAGCGTGCCAACCAGATTGTCCGTGCCGCAAGGGAAGGAAATCATCCGGCGCATGCGGCGCTCCAGTCGGCGATCTTGGCCGCAAAGGCAGCGGACATAGCCGGATCATCCTGCGGTTCCGCCCGCAGCCATAAGGGCGAGCCATTGATTTCGGCCAGACTCACCTCTTGCACTTGGGGCAAGTCGTCGGGAGCGGCCTTTTCCAGTGATTCCAGCATTTCGGCGCACAGGCTATAGCCGGAAAGCTCTAGCGGATGGGTTTTGGATTGGGCGAGCAGGTCGTCAGCGGTGCTGGATTTCCCCGCTTCCTTGTCAGCGATCAGTCTGGTGCGCAGCATTGTCTTCAACAGGCTGGAGCCTTTGACGGGTGCAAGCCTCAGGACCGGCACATTCGCTATATCATCGATAAGCCCCCCGCCGCGCAGGGAAACGATATGCGTTACGCCCATCTCCGCCGTCACGATGCGCAGTGCATGCCGCCAATCGTCCAGCGTTTGCACGGTGATATCGGCCAAGCTCTCGTTGCACCCAGGTACATCGGCAAGAACCGTGCGCACGTCGCGTGCAGCCAGCAAGCGCATCATTTCCACCAGCATGCGCCGGGTCCGGTTCATTTCGTCAAATAAGGGCGGAACTATCAATACGCAGCGCGAAGCCGCGTCATCTCCGACGCAAAGGCAAAATTCCTGCCTTCCGCCGTGGGTGTAGGTCCGATGCCGCGGGTGCGTCACCCGTCGACCTTGGCCCGTGCAAATGCGACAAGACTGCCGAATGTGGCGAACAGATCGCCATCAACATCATCATCGTCGATCATGATATCAAGCCGGTCTTCCATCTCGGTCAGCAATCCGGCGACCGCCATGGAATCCAGTTCGGGCAATGCGCCGAATAATTCCGTATCGTCGTCCATGGCCGCCACTTGCTCGGCGGAAAGGCCGAGGATGTCGGACAGGATGGAACGGACTTTATCGGGGAGGCTATCGGTCATCTTACTCTCTTCTGTTAAGCGGCTTTACGGCGCATGTGCCGCAAGTGGAGGCGGGCAATCAAGGGCCAGTTGGCCACATGGTTCGGCCAGAACATGTCGAGCCGGAAACGGGGACGGACAGATTCCATCCAGTCACGCTTATAGGCGTCGCTGCCGGTCCCAAAGTCGATCTCGTCAACCTTGTCGATATCAATCACATGCTGAAACAGGGCGGCGGACAGTAGCGTTCCGGGGGATGCGTCCAGATGTCGTTCGTCATGGGCAAGCTTGTGAATGAGGGCGATGCCGTTTTCCACGGTCCAGAATTGCGCCGCAACCGGTTTGCCATCGATATAGGCAAGGCCCAGCCGTAAGGTTCCGGCAAGACTTTCCTGCTGCGCCAATTGCTTCAGAAATTCCGGGCTGCCCTCATGCGGTTTCCAACTGCGCGCATAGATGCGCTCATAATCGCTCCAGCTTTGGGTGGAAAATTCGGTTTCCACCCGTGTCGACACGATGTTTTTCTTGCCCTTGCGTTTAACTGTGTTCTTCAACTGCCCAGGGCGGCTATCCCAATATTCGTCGAACGAGCGGCCGTTGAGGCGGATATAATGGTTTTCGTCGCACTCCGTCCGGTCGACAATCCATCCGGCACTCGAAAAGGCGGTTGCAATCTGGCTCGCCGATCCGTCCTCATCCGGGACCGGAGCTAGAGTGAGCCTGCGCGTACGCTGCCGCGCGGTTAACGCCAATTGGCGCAGCAAGGACAGACGCGTGCTTTCCGCGCAAGTGTCGCCATAAATCGGGCGCCAAGTAAAATTATACCAATTGGCAAGCGCGACATGATGGTTGTTGGCCTGACGCATCAGCGGCAACCAGGCTTCGGTTTCCCCATCGAGGGCCCGCAGCAACAGGGGGGGCTTTTTGCGCAAAGCCATCCGGTGCAGCGGATCAATCCAGTCCAGCCGGTCAAAGAGGCACGCCTGCCTGTCCCGATCAAGCGCTCCGCGTGCTGCGGCCTGCGCTGTCAGAAAATTATCGTGATATTCACCTTTTACCGGCAAATATGTTACCCCTGACATGCCCCGCAATCTCCATCCGAATATGACCCTATGACGACCGATTTGCCAGTATTTCCGCTCGACCACCTTCCGCTGTTCGGGGAAGCCAACGCGCCTGCGCTCATCACTCGTGATAGCTGCTATAATTATAAGGAGTTAAATCTCCGTATCGGTCGCCTTGCGGCTTTCCATAAATCAAAGGGTTTTGTCCCGGGCGATCGGGTCGCCACATGGCTCGGCAAAGGGGAAATTGCGTGTCTGATGCCCTTGGCATCGGTGCGGGCAGGGCTCGTACATGTGCCCGTCAACCCGGTGCTGAAAGCGCCGCAGGTCCGGCATATCCTGTCGGACAGTGGTGCGCGGTTGCTGATCACAAACGCGGCACGTGCGTCAACGCTCGATGGTCCGGAAGGACATGCCAGTTTCGAGATTGCAGACGAAAAATCGGTTTTGGCGCATATCGGGGATAGTGAAGCACAATGGTGCGATCCGCTGCCCTCCGACACGGACCCTGACCGTTTGGCGGCAATACTCTATACATCGGGATCGACCGGGCGACCCAAGGGCGTGATGCTGTCGCATGCAAATCTTGCACTGGGCGCTGTTAGTGTTGCCCGCTATCTGAACCTGCAGGCAGATGATGTCACATTGGCGGTATTGCCGCTCAGTTTCGACTATGGACAGAACCAGTTGCTGTCGACCTGGCGTGCGGGCGGATGTGTGGTGCCTTTGGACTATCTCGCCCCGCGTGATGTCATCAAGGCGTGCGGCAAATATGGCGTAACAACCTTGGCTGCTGTGCCCCCGCTCTGGGTGCAGTTGGTGGAGCAGGAATGGCCGGAAAATGCGGTTTCCTCCATGCGCCGCCTGACTAACAGCGGCGGCGCGCTAACGCCCAGTCTCGTAAAAATGCTGCGCAGC
>Ga0209812_10001502_pt1 | contig 15918 bp, 10 predicted proteins | sample JI71714BDNA_FD_187502 | JGI IMG/M metagenome (GOLD analysis project Ga0209812, IMG submission 187502) | Wastewater effluent complex algal communities from Wisconsin, to seasonally profile nutrient transformation and Carbon sequestration -... | ecosystem: Engineered > WWTP > Effluent > Algae...
TGCAAACGGAAAGGTCCGGCTCCAGGAGAGTGATCCTTGCCGGGGTTGTATCCGGGCCAGCCTGCTCTGTCTTCCGTTATTATAGTATTGCGTCATCAAGGCATACAATTGCCCGTCTTCATCCAGTTTCACATCATCCAGGTTTGCTGCCAGCGCATTGAAAAATGTCTTACGGTATACAACCTGCCCGCTATGCCTGGCTATTTTATGCAGGTATAAAGACTGACCTGCTGCTCTATCCATTGTACCTGTAATCAGCAGGTTGTCATCCCGGTCCAATATGGTGGTCAGACTCTGACGACCAGGATCTGTCTGGTATACCCTTGTTTGAATCAATTGACCGGCCGCACTGATCTTTTGCACTTTAATATCCGGGAAGAACGTATAAAAATCCTCGATCAGTCTGATCGTTCCATTCCGTTCAATATGCAAGCGGGAATAGGAAGTCTGTACCGAATCCATGCGGGTCCAGCGGGTCACCAGGTTCTTATCTGTTTTCATAATAAAAGAAGCCGGGCTGAATCCGGGTCCATCCGGATATTGTCCGTCTCCGGCGAGGTAAAGATTTCCGGCCTCATCCAATTCAAAAACATTCAGGTTAAAAATGGTAAAGCTCCCCGCTAAACTAATTGTTCGTTGTGCCTTTACCACCAGATTACTGTCCAGTTTATAAAAAGTGTACTGTGGATCCTGGGCGAAAGGAAAACTGCGTACAAGCAGATAAAGACTGTTCCGGTAACCGGTTTTCATTTCCACAATACCATAAGGTGCCGTTATAAAAAAAGTACGTTGCTCGGTCCCATTCGTATGTGATTTGGAAATTTTCCAGGTATAATTTTCATTGTCGAGCCGCCACATATAAGCGGCCACAAAAGATTGTCGGGTCAGGGATAAAATTCCGGCGGCATAAGTACCACTCGGCTGGAGTTGTCCGTCCTGCGACTGATACCAGGAAATCTGAGCATTACTGATTAGCTGAATAAATAAAAAAAGGCCAAGAAGGAAGGATTGATGTGCTTTCATACATACGGATTTTAGTGCTTAAAGATCAGTACTACCTGTACAATAATCATGCATCATGTTACTGACCTGCATTTACGGCGGGAATGTTTTTCAAAAAAAGGAATGATACTGCGTAGAAGGCAGGAGAACCGACGGGTTATTTCGAGAAAAAACAACAGGCTAAAAAAGACAGTATTGTACTTAATTCATCAGCATTTCACGTGCATTCTCCATAGCGGCTGCTGTAGGTTTTTCGCCACTGAGCATCCGTGCTATACTGGTAATCCGCTCTTCGGTACTGAGCAGGCGGATATTGGTTTTCACCTGGTCTTTCACAATTTCCTTAAACACGAAGAAATGCGCATCGGCCTTTCCGGCAATTTGTGGCTGATGTGTGATGCAGATAACCTGTCGTTTGGCGGCAAGTTCTTTCATAATGATGCCCACCTGCCTGGCCGCTTCACCGGAAATACCCGTATCAATTTCATCAAAGATCATCGTAGGCAGATCCACGGATTGCGCCACGAGCGATTTTATGCATAGCATCAGCCGGCTCAGTTCTCCTCCACTGGCCACTTTGCGAAGGGGTTGATACTGACCTTTGGTCTGATCACCGGCGGGAACATTGGCATCAAATAAAAACTCCACATTATCAGCCCCGGTTTCCATCAGCTCTACCGGATTGATCATTGTTTTTATCCGGGCATTGGGCATGCCTACCTGGTGCAAGAGTTTATTGACCTTGTCTTCAAAAGGCTTCACCTGCTTTTTACGATTGGCCGATATCTTTTGAGCCAGCATGGATGCACTATCATACAATTGCTGCTTTTCTTTTTCCTTCTGCGCTATCGACTGGTCAATATTCAACACCGCCTGTAGTTTATCCTGCAGCCCGGCCTGTATGGATAAAAGTTCAGCGGTGGTATTCACTCCATGTTTTTTCTGGAGTTTATACCCAAGGGAAAGCCGTTCATTCAAGCGCTCCACTTTTTCAGGATCATAATTCACGTGATCACTGATGCGATCCACTTCCCCGGCAATATCCTGTAATTCGATCTGCGCTGATTGCAGACGTTGTAACAGGGTGGGCAGATCAGGATGATACCCGGTATAAGGATTCAGTTGATTGATCATGATCTTTAGTTGCTGTACCATGGGACTTTCACTCTCCCGCAACTCAAAGAATGTTTTATTCAAAGCCGCTTTGATCCCTTCTGCATTATTCAGGAGTTTCAGTTCGGCATCCGTATCCTCCAGTTCGTTTTCTTTAAAGCCGGCTTCTTCCAGTTCGGTAAACTGGAAACGGTTATAATCGGCTTCCTTATCGAATAACTGTTTCTGTAATTTTAATTCTTCCGCTTCTTTCTTTACGACCTGCCATTTCCTGAAAGCCTGCTGATACTCGTCCAGCAAAGCGGCTTGTCCGGCCAGCGCATCAATCACTTCCCGTTGAAAGCCGGATTCGCCCAGTTCAAGCGTATCGAACTGCTGGTGCAGGTCCACGAGTAAGGCGCTTAATTGTTGAAGTTGGGAAAGATTGACCGGGGTATCATTGATAAAAGCGCGTGATTTACCATTGGTGCTGATTTCACGACGAAGGACCAGCTGGTCTTCATTGTCCAGTTCATTGGCTTTGAGAAAAGCGGCCACGGCTTTTTTCTGTCCGGCCTGGAAGAAGCCTTCCACCACACATTTCTTTTCTTTCTTCACTAAAGCGGCGGTATCGGCCCGTTCGCCAAGAATCAATCCGAGGGCGCCCATGATAATGGATTTACCGGCACCGGTTTCCCCGGTGATCACGTTGAGTTTGCCGGAGAAATCAATTTCCAGTTCGTCGATAATGGCGTAGTTCGATATGGAGAGGCGTTGGAGCATTGAAGGGGCAAATTAAGTTTTTTCGCTACAAGTTGGGCCACGGTGGAAAAGGATTTGCTACGCAAATGCTGCCTGCGGCAGCGGGGTGGCCACGAAATACACAAAAGGGCACGAAAGAATACAGAAAGGCAGGCCACGGATTGCACAGATACCCACGGATAAGTATTGCCTTCGGCAATAATGGGTTGGCCGCGAAAAGACACAAAAGAACACGAAAATACAGGGCCACGGATTACACAGATACCCACGGATGAAATACATCTCACTTAGAAGGGGTTGTTTCCTGACATCCGACATCTGACATCTGACATCTGACAACTTTTCTCAGGAGGGGCTGTTGACTACTAACTTCTAACTACTATCTACTAACTACTAACTAAAGAAGGTTCTGTAAAAACAGAACCTTCTCGTAATAACTATATCTTCTAAGAAAACTACTTGATCTCTACATTATTGCTCAGCTCTTCATCCACCAGGATACGACCGCAGTTTTCGCAGATCATGATCTTCTTGTGCTGGCGGATTTCGCTTTGCTTTTGCGGGGGGATCGCGTTGAAGCAACCACCACAGGCATCCCTTTCTACGGGAACTACGGCAAGACCGTTGCGGTAACTGTGACGGATTTTCTCGTAGCTGGCGAGGAGACGGGGTTCCACATGTTGTTTGGCTTCAGCGGCCATCTTCCCGAAATGTTTTTCTTCCTTCTCATTAGCAGCGATGATCTTTTCCAGTTCGCCTTTTTTAGTCGCCAGAACGCCTTCTTTAGCGGCAATATTCTTCTTGGCTTTTTCGAGCAGGACGGCTTTCTCAGAAATTTCTTCGTTGGCGTCCTTGATATGTTTTTCAGCCAGCTTCACTTCCAGCTGCTGCATTTCAATTTCTTTGTTGATCGCTTCGAACTCCCGGTTGTTCTTTACATTCTCACTCTGCTTTTCGTATTTGGTAACCAGGGCTTCGGATTCCTTGATGGCTTCACGACGCTGCTCAATGAATTCAGACACACCATTGATTTCTTCCTCGATACGGGTTTGACGGGCATGCAGACCAGTGATCTCATCTTCCAGGTCAGCTACTTCCATCGGCAACTCCCCTTTCAGGATCTTGATCTCATCCATTTTACTCTCGATCTTCTGGAGTGTAATCAGGGCGGTCAGTTTTTCTTCTACGGAAAATTCTTTAACGTGTGCCATTTTCAGGTTTAGTGTTTGAAAGTTTGACGTTTGAGGGTGGATCGACCCGGTTTTTGCTTCAACTAAAATAGCGTACAGGGTTGGTTTCCACCTCAGTTTTAAGGACGGCAAAGGTAGGGAATTTTTTGGCTAAAACCTCTTCCAGCAGCCCGATCGTGAATTGCTCGCTTTCATAATGCCCCAGGTCTGCCACCAGGAGCCGGTCATTCGCATCAAAGAATTCGTGATATTTCATATCGGCCGTCAGATAAGCATCCGCCCCTTTTGCTAATGCTTTGGATATCAAGAAACTACCAGCCCCGCCGCAGACCGCCACCCTTTTTATGGCCTGACCGGTAAAGGGGGTATGCCTGATCACCGGGGTACCAAAAACAGATTTGACTTTTCTCAGGAAATCCGGCCCGGATAACGGTTCTGGCAATTCGCCGATCAACCCGGACCCGATCGCAGGATGCGGATTAGCCAGGGCCACCACATCAAAAGCCACTTCCTCATAAGGGTGGGCGGAGCGGAGTGCCCGGATCATGCCCCCCTGCAAATGGGACGGAAACACGAGTTCGAGTCTGACTTCCGGCTCGATATGACGCTCATTTAACTGTCCTACAAAGGGATTAGCGCCTTCGCCGGCCCTGAAAGTGCCGGTTCCTTCTGTATTGAAACTACATTCACTGTAGTTACCGATCTGGCCACCGCCAGCTTCAAACAGGGCGGTTCTGACTTTCTCCGCATGGTCAACCGGAACAAAAGTGAACAGTTTTTTGAGGGTCTGGTCTTTTTCTGACAGGATGCGTTGATTCAGTAATCCGAGCTGGTCGGCCATCCGGCCATTAACACCGGAATGTACATTGTCCAGGTTGGTATGAATGGCATAAATGGCAATATCCTGCTTGATGGCACAGATGATGGTCTGCTCCACATAATTTTTCCCATTGATCTTTTTCAATCCCCCGAAAATGATGGGATGATGGGCCACCACCAGGTTACAGCCTTTGGCTTTGGCTTCCCGGATCACAGCTTCGGTGGCATCCAGACTGCAGATGATCCCGGTACAATCCCAATCCGGACTGCCGGTGATCAGTCCGGCGTTATCATACGACTCCTGGAGCGAGGGAGGTGCCCAGGCTTCCAGGAAGGAAATGACAGTGGCTATTTTCATACCGGAAAGTTACCACAAAGCACCAAAAATGAACCATCCAAAAAGCCGGCGCGGAAAATTCAAAAACTTTAGTACCTTTTACATCGCTTCTGCCCTCTGAATTTTTAATGCATCGCTTTTTTTAATTGTAAATAACTTGCCATGCTCAGAAGAACTACCGGCCGACTACTGCTCCTCCTGCTGGTGATTACCGGATCTGCCGGCACTATCGTCAATAACTCCATTTCAAAACCCGACCGTAAATACGCGATCAACCTGATGAAGGAATCGCACAAGGATGTGGTGAAAGCCACGAAAGGACTTTCGGAAGCCCAACTGGATTTTAAAGCCGCTCCTGACCGTTGGTCGGTGAAGGAGTGTGTATATCATATTGCCGCATCAGAAAAAATGCTCTGGGGCATGTTTGAAAATGCCATGAAAGCGGCCCCCAACCCGGAGAAAAGAACCGAGATCAAGGTAAAGGATGAAGAGCTGGTGATGATGGTAAAAGACCGTTCAAAAAAGAATCAGGCACCGGAACCCATACAACCCAAAAACACCAGCTTTAAGAATCTGGAAGATGCACTGGCTGATTTCAAAGACTCCCGCACAGCCCATATCCGGTATATGCGCACCTCCACAGAAGATATGCGCAACCGCGTAGTACAATTGGGAACCAACTGGATGGATTGTTACCAGCTTTATCTGCTGATCGGCGCACACAGCCAGCGGCATACGATGCAGCTGAATGAGGTGAAGGCGGCGGCGGGATTCCCAAAAGAGTGAGTGGTGAGTAGTGAGTGGTGAGTAGTGAGTGGTGAGTAGGGCGTGAGGAGGGAAAATGATTTATTGGAAGAAACAGGCTGACAGAAAAATGAGTAATGAATGATGAGTAATGAGTAGCTGACCGAACTGTATTAAAGTAATGAGCCCTCCGAAATCCGGAGGGCTCATTACTTTATGCCTTTATAATGACTTTTGTATTAGTAAGTTCAAACATTTGAGTGCTTCATATTATTCAGCCATTTCCCGGGCTACTCATTTCTGATTACTCATTACTCATTCAGCGCTCAAATCACTTCTAAAAGCAAGATCACTACCTGAGCCACTCACCACTCACCACTCACCACTCACTCCCTCCCGATCACCTGCTCCAACGATATCAGCTTCCCCGACGTCGTCATCCCTTCCACCACAACGCGGAACCGTTTGGTCCGGTCGCTGTTGTAGAAACTGATCGGAATCACCGGATCAATATTGTTGACGAAAATATTCGGGCGCCAGTCGATGGTGATGCGGGTATCGGGTTTCTTCAGCAGGGCGGGATCGGTTTTGTAATTGGGGGCAAAGAAATCCTTGACCAGAGTAAACCCACTATAGCGGATGATATCGCCGCGGGAGGAATTGACAATATCAGATCCTTTGCGGGTATAGATGGCCATGGCACCTCCGGCACCTCCACCGACTGCCCCGACAAACTGGCTGTAAACTTTTACCATCGCAATCTCCGTAGCTGGTAAAGTGGCAATTACACTGGCATCGGTTTCAATTTCATTGAGGTATAGGGTCATGGGGATCGGACCTAATGAACTAAGGGAAGGGCCCTGCCGGTAATACACTTTATATTCAGCCCCTTCATTCGTTACATCCAGTCCGGGTACCCGCGACATGAGATAATCGAATATATTATTCTCCGAAATAAACTGATCGGTATTGACCAGGTCCAGGGTTCGCTGGGCCATGCCACTGAACATCCCACGGGTATACTTATCATCCAGTTCTTCGGTCGGACTTTTCTTCCGCACTTTAAGTGTGATGCCTTCCAGCATAATGCCATTGGCTTTCTGAATGGCATCAAAATCTTCCGCGAGTTGCTTCTGTTTTTCTTTGACATTCATACTGGCAAAATCCGCCGGACCTGATATGGCTACCGGATAACTTCTACCCAATGAATCACTGGTCATTTTCACATCTATGTACTGACTTTTACGGCCCTTGATATCCAGGATAAAGATCCGGGCATTGCCGAAGAATAATAATGAATCGAGTTTAAAATTTCCCTGCTTATCTGTACTGATAAACTGCGCATTCCGCTTCATCCCTTCCGCAGTAATCAGGGCCAGGAGGTTTTTCTCTCCAAAAGCACGGTTGGTGCCATCCAGTGTAACTCTTCCGGTAATGGTGATATATGACGGATCGGCAAAAGGTAAAGGTTGTTTTACTTTTTGAGCCAGTTCCTGCCAGCGGAACCGACGCCAGCCATGGGTCATCATCAGCAGATCGGCAGCCATTTTCACCGAATCATTATCAGCGGCAAAATACCAGGCCGGGTTATGGATATATCCCCGCAGGTCGGACGTGAGTAATAGTCCGGAATATATATTCTCTTCACGGTTACTTGTAAGCGCATAATCCGCATCGGTCACCGACACGGATAAACTGCCCTGCACAGTATCCCTGATCAGTATCTTGAAATGGTTTCGTCCTTTTTCATCCATACTGAGCGTATCGGCCCTAACAGATGCCAGGCGGACATATTCTTTATTATTGACGAAGATGAGCCGTTCAGCCAGGGGAATTCCCTCTTTTGAAAACACGGTCACCTGGAGGATTCCGGAGTTCAGTTTCTCCGTATTCAGCACGCCCTGCAATTCATCTTTTGTTCCGTTAAGTTCCTGCCGGAACACCACATGGTGTTGCATCTGTCCGATCATATACGCCGCCCGCATCGCCGGGTCTGCCACCCGCTGACGTATCTCAAAAAAACTGCCCTGTGGATGGGGAATCAGGGAAAGTGATAAACCGAATTCCTGGCTCTCAGGCAAAACAAATGATTTGCCGGAGTACGGCTGATCCGTTTTTGCGGTATATTTTTCTCCTTTTACCGGGGTGAGTTCAAGCAAACCGAGTCCGTCATGATAGGTGGAAAAACGGGTGATTTCATTTCCTTTACTGTCGGTGATCAGGCCACTCAGTCCGACCGGTAAACCGTTTTCGTCCGTGGCTTTAAAAGCAATGGCATTGACCCCGCCATTGATCAGGTTGCCCCCTTCAGGAAAAAAATCCAATTGTACAGAAGAGGTTGCTGTCGCTTCATTTTTTACAACTTTCTTCCCGTAGATATGTACTCTTTTTTTGAAAACAAAGTCTGTCCCGTTGTTCAGCATAGCGGGTGTATAGGCCCGTAACTGGTAGATCCCGGTGGTCAATGTATCCGGCAATTCCACCTGTCCATAGGAAGTAGCCAGCAAAACAGGGAAAACATGACGGGCAACCATGGCACCGGTTACATTTAATAACTCTACATACACTATAGAACTCAGGGTATCCGGTTGAAAATCGGAATAGAAATAGGCTTTAAACCAGGCGGTTTCGCCCGCTACATAATTATCGCGGTCGCAGTGCAGCCAGATTTTTTCAACCGGTGCTTTCTGGTACCATTGCTGAAGGAGTTCTTCGGGTTTCTGACTGTATCCGGGAATAGAATAACAGGTAAAAACAAGGAAGAAAAGCAGTTTTGTTTTCACTGATAAAGGTATATGTGCCCATGAAATTACCGAATAAATCAGGAACCGGAAATACACGAACGTTAAGAACGGCTTAAAACCGGAATATACGGGAGAATATACCTGTTGGTTAAGCAGTTTTTTCAACCTATTTTGCATTGTAAACCGGAAATATGAAAAGACTGATCATGGCAGGCAGCCTGTTACTTTTGCTGACGGGTTGTAAAAAAGCAATTGAAAATGCCCAGGATGACCTGGTCATACGGGCCATGACAGATGGGGAATGGGTCATCAGCAGCTTTACCGTCAACAGCACCCCCATCACGCCTGATTTTTCCGTTTACAAATTCAAGTATTACAGCAACCGGACGGTGGACGCTATCAACAATGGTTCCGTGGAAAAAACCGGAACCTGGGATGGAAATACGTCCACGATGATTATTTCTGCCAATTTCACTTCGGCTGTGTATCCACTGAACCAGATCAATGGCAGCTGGCTGATCACCCGGAATGGATGGACTTATGTAGAGGCCACACAAACCGCAGGCAGTGATGTTAAAACACTGCGACTGGATAAACTGTAATCTTTCGTCCGATCCTACCCTTTTAAACTAATTTTCACGGAGAATGTCTTATTTGCCGGAGAATCCCTGATTTCCTGCTGCAGAAAAGAAATAATCCAGGCAAAACCTGTTCCGGGAATAGTTTTTGCAAGTATTTAAGTCCCAAATTCTTAAACCAGCTACCTGTTGAAGCGTTTTTTAAGCCATATCCATGCCAGCCAGCTTTTGCTGCTATACCTGTTCTTTTATAGTTCGGGTACACTTGCACAACCGGTTGCCAATTTCACAGCTTCTCCTTTAGCGGGATGTTCACCCCTGATCGTCAATTTTCAGGACCTTTCAACCGGTACACCCGGCAGCTGGAACTGGAATTTCGGAAACGGGAATACTTCTACCTTACAAAACCCGATTGCTTCTTATTTCACACCGGGCACTTATACAATTACCCTGACGGTGACCAATGCCGGAGGTTCAAACACCCTGGTCAGAACGAATTATATTACCGTTTATGAACCACCAACCGTTGATTTTTCTGCCAGTATTACCTCCGGTTGCTTTCCTTTACGGGTACAACTGACTGATCTTTCAACGGCCGGGATCGGGAATACGAATGTCAGCTGGGACTGGGATTTCGGAAACGGGCAGACGTCCAACCTGCAAAACCCATTCGTCATTTATACCACTGCGGGTATTTTTAATGTGACGCTCCGCGTAACCAATGATAAGGGTTGTGTCCGGACCCTCAGCCGCCCTGCATTTATCAATGTCACACCAGGCGTCCGATCCATTTTTACCCATACGAGTCCAACCGTCTGCAGTGCCCCCGCCACTATTGATTTCACCAATAATTCAACCGGTCCGCCTGTATTATCCTATTTATGGGATTTGGGAGATGGCAATACATCCACTGCACAAAATCCTTCTCATACCTATCTTACAAACGGAACATATACAGCTACCCTGATCACGTTCAGTTCGGCCGGCTGCCAGGATACGTTGCGCAGCAGCCCGATTCAAATTGGAGGTATCACTACTGATTTTACAGCTCCATTGACTGCCTGTGTGAATGAACCAGTAACATTTACCGGCAATTCCACTCCGGTACCGGGTGCTTCCAGCTGGACCTTCGGTGACGGTGGAACAGGTGTAGGGATTACAACCACCTATAGTTATGCCCTGCCGGGGGTGTATACCGTTAAACTGGTAAACACCTATGCAAACTGTACAGACTCTGTTACACATGATATCACCATCAACCCCTTGCCCGTTGCAGAATTCACAGCCCCGGTTACCGTTAGTTGTCAGCCGCCATTGACCGTCAACTTTCAGAATCTCAGTACCGGCGGTGCAGTTTCCTGGGAATGGGATTTCGGTGATGGAAGTCCGGTTAATACCACCCAAAACCCTTCACATACCTATACCACTTATGGAAGCTTTGATGTATCTCTTATTGTAACCAATGCAAACGGGTGTACAGATACAATTATCAAACCTGCTTTTGTACGTATCCGCCGGGCCAATATGTCGGTAAACGGATTACCCCAACGGGGTTGTATCCCCTATACGATCATGCCGCAACCGGTGATAAATGCACTGGATGCCGTGACTTCCTGGGAATGGGATTTCGGCGATGGAGGCTCTTCATTTGTTCAGAATCCCACACATACGTATACTGTCCAGGGCACGTATACCGTAAAACTGATCATCACCACCAGCACCGGTTGCAGGGATACTTTAACGATCAGTAATGCGGTTCAGGTTGGCTCTAATCCTGTGGCTGATTTTTCAGCGACTCCCAATCCGGTTTGTGCCCGTCAGCCGGTTCAGTTTACGGATTTGTCTGTTCCCGCTGATGAATGGCTATGGGATTTTGGCGACGGAACAACCAGTACCCTTCAAAACCCGGTACACATTTTCAGCGATACCGGCTACTTTGATATTACACTCATTGCCTATAATAACGGATGTCCGGATACGATTGTATTCAATGATTACATCTACGTCTTACCCCCGATTGCCCGTATCGCAGTAACGCCTGATTGCAACAACCGCTTACGGTTTACTTTTACGGATTTATCAATTGCCCCGCTGACCTGGGAATGGGATTTCGGGGACGGTAGTCCGATAGACAATACACAGAACCCGGTGCATATTTACCCGGCCCTGGGTAATTATATCGTCCGGCTTATCGTAACGAATGGAGGATGTTCTGATACAACTACTGTACCTGTGTATGCATTAGATGAGCGGTCAGATTTTATAGCCGACCAGACCACCCTTTGCAAAACCGGTACGGTAACATTTAATACCCTGAATATTAATCCGGCGAATATTACTTCCTATCAATGGAACTTCGGGGATGGGAATAATCTGACTACCAGCAGTCCAACGGCAACGCACTCCTATACAACGGCCGGTACTTATTCTGTTACCTTAACGATCACCGACCTGAATGGTTGTACGAGTACGTTTATGCGACCGGATTATATCCGGATCAATGGGCCAACAGCCGGTTTCATTGCCGGAAATGTATCGGGTTGTACCGGACTGACCGCCACGTTCACCGACCTCTCCACTACAGATGGTCAGAACGCCATCACGAACTGGTTCTGGGATTTCGGTGACGGCAATACACAAAATTTCACAGCTCCCCCCTTCCAGCATATTTATAATACGGTTGGCACATTCAATGTTAAACTGATTGTGACTGATGCTGCCGGTTGCCTGGATAGTTTAACACTGACCAGCACCGTTAGTACATCCGACCCGATACCCGACTTTGTGGTTGATACGCTCACGTGTCCGGGTGCTGTGCTGACCTTTACAAATACATCATTACCTGCAGGACTGAGCAGCAGTTGGGATTTCGGGGATGGGAATACCTCTATAGTGAGCAGTCCTACCCATAGTTATGCCGCTACCGGTTTATACACCGTGAAGCTGGTGATCCGTGATGCCCTTGGTTGTTCGGATTCCCTGATCCGTACAAACTACATCCGGGTTGCACTGCCTGTTCCCGACTTCACGGTGAGTGATTCCGTCACCTCCTGTACTCCGCTGGAAGTCCTGTTTACAAATACTTCCACATTCTATAGTTCAGTAAGCTGGAATTTTGGAACGGGCCAGGGCGTTTCCACCCTGAACAATCCGATTCACTTTTTCTCTGCCCCTGGTGTTTACCCGGTTAAACTGATAGTGACCAGTCCGGGTGGTTGTCTTGACTCAATCACAAAAACAATCCGGGTATATGATACGGCCGGCTCGCGGATTAATTATACCCCTATTGGCGGGTGCAAGCCGCTTACCATTGCCATGTCTGCGACAACGCCCGGCCCGATGGTCTCTTATTTCTGGGATTTCGGAGATGGAAATACGATCACCACCACTATACCCAACGCCAATCATACCTATACCTCTTTTGGTAGTTTCGTGCCCAGGGTAATCATGGAAGACCCTTCCGGCTGTATTATTCCTTTGCAAGGTGCGGATACCTTACTGGTATCCGGTGCTAAGGCCAATTTTGGGGTGGATACCGCTTTCTTCTGTGATTTCGGTACGGTGAACTTTATCGACTCTACTACTTTCAATGATCCGATTGTACAGTATCGCTGGGATTTCGGAGATGGAGGAAGCTCTTCGCTACAGCAACCTTCACACTTGTATAATGCACAGGGTATTTATAATGTACAGCTGATCGTTGAAACCCAGGGAGGCTGCCGGGATACGATCATGAAACCAGCGGTTGTTAAAGTGATCAACCGGCCATTGATTGATATTAACGGGGACACCGTTATCTGTATTAATAACTCCATCCTGCATACCGGCGTATTCCTGCGTGCTGATACTTCTGCAGTCCGTTGGTTATGGACTTTCCCGAACGGGGTAACTTATACCGAACAAAATCCGCCATTGCAACTGTATAATGTGGCCGGTACATTTACCATTACTGCTTTTGCCACAAACAGCAGCGGATGTATGGACACCACCAGGCAGACCATTATCGTGAACCCGTTGCCTGTTGTCACGATGCCCGGGGAACTCACGATCAATGCCGGATTCCCTGTTACGATACCGGCCGTTTATTCAGCAAATACAGTGAATTGGATCTGGTCACCCGCTGCCGGACTGAGTTGTGCCAATTGTCCCACACCGGTTGCCCTCCCGAAATTGAATACGTCTTACCAGGTCTATTTCACGGATGACAATAACTGTAGTAATACCGGCCGCATACAGATCAATGTCTTGTGCGGTAAAGGCAACCTTTATATACCCAATACGTTTTCTCCCAACGGAGATGGCAGTAATGATTTCTTTTATCCGCGTGGCACCGGCCTGGAACGTGTAAAATCCTTACGCATCTTTAATCGTTGGGGAGAAGTGGTATTTGAGAAAAAAGATTTCCCGGTCAATAATGCAAATGCCGGTTGGGATGGGCGGTTTAAAGGACAAAAACCAAAGGCCGATGTCTATATTTTCCAGGCCGAGGTCTTTTGTGAAAACGGAGAGCTGCTCCGCCTGAATGGAAATATTGCGTTAATCCTGTAACTATTAAAATGCGGATACGAAGAATTATATATCTCCTGTTGTTTTTGTTGTCCGTTTCCGGTCAGCAAAAGCTGTATACACAGGATATCCATTTCTCGCAATTCTTTGAAGCGCCACTCTGGCGCAACCCCTCACTGAGCGGCATTTTTACCGGTGATGTCCGGGTACAGGCGGTGTATCGGGATCAGTGGAACAGTGTAACGGATGCCTACCGGACCGGGTCGGTGAATGCAGAATACAAAATGCCCGTGGGTAAACTGAATGATTTTGTCACTATTGGTATACAGGCCTTGTACGACCGGGCCGGTACCATTGGCTGGACCTCCACGCATGTGCTGCCCGCCTTGAATTATCACAAATCGCTTAGTGGTGAAAAGAATCGTTACCTCTCCCTGGGGTTTATGGGTGGATTGGTACAGCGGCGATTCGATCCTTCCAAAATGACCACCAACAGTCAGTATGATAATGGAGGTCTGGGCGAAAACCTGCTCAATACCCAATACAGTTATGCCGACGGAAGTGTAGGAATGAGTTATAATTCGGATATTAATGACCAACCTGCAAATAATTTTTATATCGGGGCGGCTTATCATCACTTTAACCGGCCACGGAATTCTTTTTACCGGAACAATACGATTGAACTGCATCCCAAATGGGTCTTCTCCGGTGGTTTACGCGTTGGCGTGGCTGATTACGCATTTATCACGTTACAGGCAGATCATTCCCGGCAGGGGGGATTCAGTGAAACCATGGGTGGCGTACTGTACGGTTTGAAACTGGGTGAGGATCCGGATAACCCCGCCTATACCATTCATGCCGGTGGCTTTCTCCGTTGGAATGACGCCCTTGTTCCTGTAATAAAACTCGATTATGCCCCTTTCTCGGTTGCCCTGAGTTATGACGTCAATATCTCCAAACTCAAACCTTCCAGCTATGGGCGGGGCGGATTTGAGTTATCTGTCTCTTATATCGGCTTCCTGAAACGGAATGAAGGCTACCTGCTTTGCCCGAAATTTTAGAAAATTGCCATCCCCCGCGAACCTTCTTTTACGACCATTGTTTATAATTCAACTTAAACAAATTCATGTATGGCTATAACGATCGGACAAGTCGCCCCTGACTTTACTTTATTTAACAGTGAAAAAAAACCGGTTACTCTTTCGGGTTTGAAAGGCCAGACCGTACTCCTGTTATTCTTTCCCCAGGCTTTCACGAGTGTGTGCACCAAAGAGCTTTGTGGCGTTCGGGATAATATTACCCGTTACCAGTCGGTCAATGCCAGCGTTTTCGGCATTTCTGTCGATTCTGTTTTTACCCTGGCTAAATTCAAGGAAGAACAACAATTTAATTTTCCCTTACTGAGCGATTTCAATAAAGAAGTGGCTGAAGCATATGGCAGTCTCTATCAGGACTGGATACTGAACATGCGCGGCGTCTCCAAAAGATCCGCTTTTGTGATCGATAAAGAAGGAATTGTACAATATGCAGAAGTACTTGAAAGTGCCGGTGATGTTCCGGATTTTGAGAAGATCAATGCGGTGCTGGACAGCTTACGCTAAAATTGCGTTAAAATCTATATACTACGCCTTGTAATTCAATGATTTACAAGGCGTATATTTGACTAGTAGTTTTACGATTCCTTTTTCAAAAAAAGGGGTTACATTTAGGATAATAAAAGTAATTTTGTTTCGTTGAAAAGACTTTTACCCATATTATTCTTACTGGTCCTCACCACTCTCCAATCCCAGGGACAGACATCCAGAACTGGTCCGGGTGCAGAAGGTGACCGTATTGTAAAATTGTATCCGAATCCGGCTACAGCCTATATTACGTTTGATTTGCAGGCTAATTTCAAAAAGGGACTTTCTGTTCAGATTTACAACGGAGTATTAGGTAAGAAAATGTATGAGTCACAGATCAGTCAGGATAAATTCACCCTCAACCTGAATGATTATACACGCGGGATCTATATCTACCACCTCGTGGATGCGACCGGCAAAATCATTGAGTCGGGTAAATTCCAGGTCTCCCGTTAATTTTCCCAATTTCTTTTAATGAATCAGAGTACCTGTACGATCAGGAACTTCAGGTAATTGGTGTTT
>Ga0209812_10001505_pt1 | contig 15905 bp, 8 predicted proteins | sample JI71714BDNA_FD_187502 | JGI IMG/M metagenome (GOLD analysis project Ga0209812, IMG submission 187502) | Wastewater effluent complex algal communities from Wisconsin, to seasonally profile nutrient transformation and Carbon sequestration -... | ecosystem: Engineered > WWTP > Effluent > Algae...
ACTTCTATAGCTCCAGGATAAATATCAGGATTTGTATCATCACAATCCAAATTATTTTCTACATAACCTGTTGGTGCATCACCAGCTACAGTTATTGATACATCTGCATTACCATAAGTATCGCTATCTGCATCCTGATAATAGGTATTTAAATCTGTAGGATCCATTGGCATTAAAGCAACATCATCGAGATAATATCGGTTGAGTGCATCAATAGAATAAAAATCAACACCACCCATGTTTCCTTCATATATTTCACTAAGAATTACAGTACCATTAAGTTTAATCTCAATAGTATTTGCATCCATGTCGATAATATGTTCAATAAGGAACCATGCGTCCGGAGGGTAAGTAAATGTTAATTCAGCGGGAACAGTAATTTCACCTTCACCTGGCGTAGCTAATCCAAAATATAATTCTGCATTCCATGCAACACCAGGAACTTCAGTTTCCTGAATATTGTAATAAGCATGACTACCAGATGGCACATACATATTCCAATATAAATTATATTTTCCTGATGATAAATTACCTAATTTTAAAATAACATCAGTAACACCACCTTCAGGAATTAATGCAGAATTTGGTGCAGAAGCTGCAAAATCTGAGCTCACTAAACCATCTTCAGCACCACCTTCAACACCGCTCCAAGTACTCCACCAGTCCGCATTCGGACCTAAAGCACCTTCTTCATAAGTATCCATATTATCGCAGAATACTGCGCCAGGAACATCACATGGTTCTACTACAACAACTTCTTCTTCGATATATAAAATATCATCTAAATAATACGTGTTAGATGCAGACCATGAGAAACAGTCTACGCTTCCTAAACTTCCTGTATAGGCAGCATCTAAAACCATCACACCATCAATATATACTTTGATATTATCGGCATCGAGGTCAACAATATGTTCTACTAAAAACCATTCGTCTACAGGATAAGTAAATGTTGGTCCTGCAGCAGGTACAGTAAATTCGCCCTGACCTTCAGTAACATCTCCAAAATATAATTCTAAATTCCATGCAATACCTGCAACTTCAGATTCCTGAATATTATAATATGCAGTCTTACCAGATGGAATATACATTTGCCATTCCAAACGTTTAATACCTGTTGTCATATTATCTAATAATAATAATGCATCGGTAGTACCTGTTCCTGGAATTAATACGGAATTATCTCCTGAAAAAGCATAATCATCGGAAACAATTCCATCTTCAGCGCCACCTTCAACACCACTCCAGGTACTCCACCAATCGGCATAAGGGCCAACAGCATCACCTGCAGTATAAGTATCTATATTATCGCAGAAAATTGCACCGGGAATAGCACAAGGCTCAACCACTACAACTTCTTCTTCGATATATAAAATATCATCTAAATAATACGTGTTAGATGCAGACCATGAGAAACAGTCTACGCTTCCTAAACTTCCTGTATAGGCAGCATCTAAAACCATAACACCATCAATATATACTTTGATATTATCGGCATCGAGGTCTACAATATGTTCTACTAAAAACCATTCATCTACAGGATAAGTAAATGTTGGTCCTGCAGCAGGAACAGTAAATTCACCCTGACCTTCAGTAATATCTCCAAAATATAATTCTAAATTCCATGCAATACCAGCAACTTCAGATTCCTGAATATTATAATATGCAGTCTTACCTGAAGGAATATACATTTGCCATTCCAAACGTTTAATACCTGTTGTCATATTATCTAATAATAATAATGCATCGGTAGTTCCGGTTCCAGGAATTAATACTGAATTATCTCCTGAAAAAGCATAAGCGTCAGAAACAATTCCATCTTCAGCGCCACCTTCAACACCACTCCAGGTACTCCACCAATCGGCATAAGGACCAACAGCATCACCTGCTGTGTAAGTATCAATATTATCACAGAAAATTGCACCCGGAATAGCACATGCAGCCGCAGGTAATTCTTCCATTAATACAACATCATCGATATAACATTTATTATTTGCAGCAGCTGAGTAGAAGTCGATAGCACCAATGCTACCTAAATATTCATATTCCAAAACAAGCACGCCATCATAATAAATTTCCATGGTATTGGCATCGAGGTCAATAATATGTTCTGCCTCAAACCATTCACCAACCGGATAAGTAAAAGTAGCTGTAGTTGGAGCAATAATATCTCCGGTTCCTGAAGTTACATTACCGAAATATACTTCCAAATTCCAGGCAACACCGGGTGTTTCAGATTCCTGAATATTGTAATATCCGATTTTAGTATCGGGAATATACATTTGCCAGGTAAGATGATATTTTCCGGTAGTTAAATTGCCCAATTTCAGGATGGCATCTGTGGTTCCTCCCTCAGGAATAAGCGCAGAATTTGCGCCTGAATAAGCAAAGTCGGCACTAACCAAAGCATCCTCAGAGCCACCTTCTGTACCACTCCATGTGGTCCACCAGGAAGCTCCCGGCCCTAAAGCCTCACCTGCCGTGTAGGCATCAAAATTATCACATAACGCAGCTCCGGCCACCATACAAGGCGGGTCTATTTGAGCATACAAGGCGCTGCCGCTTAGCAGCATCGCAACAGTTAAACTTTTTAAGTAGCATTTATTCATAAACGTGGATTTTAGTTAAAAATAACAAAAAAATGACAAAAAGTTAATGGATGTTAAAAATTTTGGGCGGATTTTGCATTTTTTGCATGCCAAATCAGCATTTTTGTGTAGTGAAAGCAACAATTTTTGTCCTACTTTTACAGTTATTATATTTAGCATACCTTTTGATTAGATAGATTGATGCGTCCAATATCCCAATTTTTCAGACAGATGAAACTCAAAATTGTCAGCTTATTATTATTATTTAAAGTGCAAAGTGATGTTGCTGCACAACCAAGTGCCAGCAATTTTGAGCCGGAAATAAACTATTACCGCCACGCAGATGACACCACCAAAATTCCTGCACAACCCATCGTATTTTTAGGCAGCTCGTCAATAAAAAATTGGATTGGTTTGGACAGTTCTTTTACCGGTTATCCGGTATTAAACAGAGGCTTTGGCGGGTCAACATTAAAAGACCAGATTTATTATGCTAACGACATTGCATTAAAACATAATGCTAAACAATTTGTGATTTATTGCGGTGAAAATGATTTTGCGAATGAATCGAATATTACGCCTGAACAAGTTTTTGAACGATTTAAAACATTTTATACATTAATTAGAAATAAATATCCTGAAACACCTATTGTTTATATAGGATTAAAACCTAGTCCCGCCAAATTAAAAATGATGAGCAAAATATTTGCTTATAATCAATTGGTAAAAGATTTTATTGCAACAGAAAAAAATATCGTATATGCAGATGTATTTTCTCCCATGTTGATGCCCGACGGACAACCAGACAGTGGATTGTTTTTTGATGATAAATTACACATGAACAGAAAGGGATATCGGCTATGGACAGAGATTGTCAAGCCGTTATTACTATCATAAAAAAAACCGCGCTGCAAGTTGTAGCGCGGTTTTTTTAAAAGTTTATTTTTTATCTCGCTAAGATTATTTTTTCTTTCGCAAGAAGGATATCATTTTTTGATATTTCAACAAGGTAAATACCATCAGCATAACCGGTCAGGTCGACAATTGCTTCATCGCTTATTGTATTTGTTACAATAAGTTTTCCTGAGAGGTCAAATACATTTACGGTAGCACCTGCTTCAACACCATCAATATAAAATACACCACTTCCCGGATTAGGGAAAATTTCTAATTGTGGTTCAACATCACCTTCACGAAGTGGTAATGTAGTAAAATTCACACCGTTAGTAGAAAAATTACCCGGAGCACCAGGACATTTATTTCTTACTTTATAAGTATAAGTTGTACTAGGTGTTAATCCTGTTAAAGTTTTATTTGAGGTTGCTGCATTTACAGAAATAAATGTTCCGGGACCTGCAGGTTTGTAAGCAACTTTATAACTTGTTGCACCTACATCATCCCAATCGATAGTAGCAGTTGTTGCAGTTACACCGGTTACAACTAAACCAGTAGCAGCAGTACAATTATCATCAACAAAAGTTTCATCTGTAACCACACAACCTTGTCCATCGGTTACAGTAACCGAATAATTGCCTGAACCTAATGAAGAAATATCTTGTGTAGTTGCACCAGTAGACCAACCATAAGTATAAGGCACTAATCCACCCGTTACGGTTAAATTAATTGAGCCGTTTGTTGTTGTTGGTGCAGCATTATCAGTAACAACAAAATCTAAATTAATATTAGAGCAAGCATCAATTACATGATAAATTTCACCTGAACTCAACGATGCGCAATAAATTTCGCCATCATTTCCTTCACCGAAAGTAGCAATTCCGTCTAAAGCAAAATCGCTCATAGCAGTATTCCAACCACCAACGCCATCGCTTGTGGTAGTCCACCAATTTCCGGTTACATAATCACAATAAATATAATAACCTACCATTCCTGAATATTGAGAACCGCGATAAACATAACCGCCTGTGATAGCAAAACCACCTGCACCGAAAGTATGGTTGAAAGCATATACAGGGAAATCATAAGTGCCAATAGCACCGCAACCTGCAGTATTATAAGTTGCATTTCCTTCGTAACAACGCCATCCCCAATTTTCACCACCGGTTGAACTAGCAGGTTGAAAATCAACTTCTTCCCATGCACCCTGACCAACATCACCAATCCACAAATCGCCGGTTTCACGGTCGAATGAAAAACGCCAAGGGTTTCTTAAACCAACATGCCAAATTTCATCATCACCGGTAATACCAACAAATGGATTACTAGCAGGAATAGAATACGGAACTGTGCTCACGTCGATACGCAACATTTTTCCGAGTAACTGGTCAGTAATATCCTGAGCGCGATTGCCCGGATCACCACCACTACCACCATCACCGGTGCCGATATATAAATATCCGTCAGGACCAAATTCTAAATTACCACCATTGTGATTAGTGAAAGGCTGAACAATATTCATCAGAATTACCTCACTGCCAACATCGGCTATATTTGGATTGATGGCATTTCTTGAATAACGGGCAATTACGGTATTTCCTGTTCCGGTGTTATTGGTGTAGTTAACATAAAAATATCCGTTTTCAGCATAATTAGGGTCGAAAGCCAAACCTAATAATCCCTGCTCGCCTCCGGTTGATTTCACTTTAGAATCAATATCTAAAAATAATGATGAGGTGCCATCCGTATTTAAAATGCGGATATAACCATCTTGTTCAACGATAAATAATCTGTCATCGCCGGCATTGGCAATATCAACCGGTCCGTTAAATCCTGGTGAAGGCACCACTTCCACATCCAGCACAGGATGCGCAGGCTGGGCAAAAACCATTGCTGACGCGCTAAAGGCTACAACGGTGCATAAATTGCGTAATTTGTTTTGCATAAAAAAATTTTAAGAGTGAACGTTAATAATATTACGGTGTGATGTATTTCCTGAAATAATATAGCCGAAGATAAGGAGGTATAGTGAAAAAATCAAATTATCAATATATACATAGATTTTAGGGAGCTCTCTATCTTCCGGCAGTTTTTTAGAAAGCAGGGAGTGCATAATTTTTGCGGTCTTTCATAAATTACAAAAGGCGGTTTACAAATTATGCAAACCGCCTTTTATTATTAGCATTCAACAGATTTTATTGAACAACAATGTCTTTGGTATAATCTTTTCCATTGACGGTAACTTTAACTATTGCATTTCCTTTGAATCCAGCAGGGATTTTAATGTTTTCAACAAAATCCATATCCATGATTGTTGCAGGTTGCTCAAGCAGTAATCTACCTGTCATATCATAAATTTGGATTTTCACATCATCCTGATGCACATGCATCATAACAACTTGAAATTCACCATTATTTGGATTTGGATAAACACCTAATTGAGTTACGTGCTCTTCGTGTGAGCTTATGTTCTCTTTGTTATTATCTTCATCACCCACCAGTGCCGATGTAATAAAAGTTTGTGTGATAGAAAAAGGGCTACTTCCGGCGGCACAAATAGTTTTTACTTTATATTGATAGGTAGTGCTTGGGGTTAAACCTGTTAATGTTTTACTAGTTGTTGTAGCATTTTTCTTTAACCAAGTTGGAGCACCAACTGCACGATATTGAATTTGATATTTTGTTGCACCAACAACAGGGCTCCATGAAATTTTAGCAGAAGTTGAAGTTATCATTGAGCTTGAAACTCCCGTTGGGGTATTACAGGTTGGAGGTGCGCATGTAACGGTAATTGTTCCTGCCATTCCAATGCCACCGGCTCCACCATGGAAGTCACAGTAGTAAGGATAAGTGCCCGCAGTTGCAATAACAATATTTTGATTAATAAGCGCCCCACTCATTGTAAAAGTAGCCCATGTACCTGTTTCAGATATTACAGGGTGAGTGCCATTTACCCGGTGAAATTGAATGGTATCATTACAGTTCACCGTAAGGGCATTTGGGGTAAATACGAAATTTGACACATTAATTATGTGCACGGTTGCTATTGCATTTCCAATAAAGCAAATGCACAACAATAGGAGTAAATTGAATTTTTTCATTTGAGTATTTTTGAATACTAAAAATAAAACTATTTAATCGACAATACCAACAAAATAACATAGTTATTTTTTTATTAATTGTCTGCTGGCGAGATATCTTATTACAAAATAACCGTTGTTAATAAATTTCTGATGAAATCCTTTAGACATAGGACTTACAATAGGTCATTTTAAACACAAAATGCGCTGCACTATACTTGATAACAATTTAATGTGTGTTTATTATTTAGGATACAAATTAGTATGATTACTGTTTAATGTAAAATGATTATTGTTTTCGTGATTGCTAAATCTTGAAAATAAAACTGGTAAATACCATTGGATAAATGACTAATATTTATTGTTGATTCACCATTTATCTGATATGTTCCAACCAATTCTCCATTGTAGCTATAAATACTCAATGTAGTGGGTTCGATTGCATTTGCAATTGTAATAACATCATTTCCAGGATTTGGGAACACATGTATATCCTCATTTATAAGATCTATTTTTAAAGGCAGTGTAACAAAATTACCATTGGCAGTAAAACTTCCCGGTGCACCCGGACATTTATTTCGTATTTTAAATGTATAAGGTGTTGATGGATTTAATCCGGAAATATTAATTTCTGAAACAGGGGTATTAATTTGTGTAAACGGCCCCGGACCAACAGGTTTATACAATACCCTGTAACCGGTTGCACCAACATCATCCCAATTAATAAATACAGAAGTGGCAGATGGTGTGCTTACAATTCCCGTAGCTTCGCTGCATAAATTTTCTACTTCAGCAACAATGGTAATTGCACAACCAATATTGTCTGTAATATCGACTGTATATGTGCCGGCGCTGAGTCCTGAAATATCTTGTGTAGTTGCTCCGTTGCTCCATAAAAATGTATATGGTGCCGTTCCATTGCTCACAGTAATATCTATTGCACCATTATTTATTGTAGCAGCATTTGCATGTGTTATTGATGATGTTGCAGCAAAATTTTGACAGGCATCAACAACCTGATAAATATTTCCATTGTCGTTGATGCAGGCAAATATTTCACCATCAATATTTTCACCAAATGAAGTAATATGGTCTATAACATAATCGTAAAATGTTGCTTCATATCCACCTAATCCATCAGGCGATAATGTCCAAAAATTGCCGCTGATATAATCACAAAAAATATATTTTCCATAAAGTGCAGGGAATGCACTTCCGCGGTACACAAATCCTCCGGTGATGGCAAAACCACCTGTATTAATATCGTGCGGATATACGAAAACCGGGAAATCAAAATCGGGAACTATGGTATCGCATAAAGTGCCTTCGCGCAGCATATTTCCTTCGTAACATTTCCAGCCAAAATTCATAAACTCGGTTGTGTCGTTGGCAATAAAATCGATTTCTTCCCAACTATCTGCCCCAACATCACCAATCCATAAATCACCTGTCAACCTGTCGAAATTACTTCTCCAGGGATTGCGTAAACCAATTGCCCAAATTTCATCATCGCCATCAATTCCGACATAAGGATTATCGGCAGGAATAGCATATGGAGAACCGCCATCCACATCAATTCTTAAAATTTTGCCCAGTTTATTGTCGGTGATATCTTGAGAGCGATTGTGCCCTGCTCCACCACCATCACCCATAAAAATATAGAGATACCCATCCGGGCCGAAGTTTAAATCGCCACCATTATGGTTGGAGGCCGGCTGGTCCATGAAAAGCAGGTTCATTTCTGAAAGGCTGTCTGCCTTCTCGGGGTCGCCAACAGTTCTGGAAAACCGAGAAATATGGTTATCCCCCGCAAAATCGGTATAGTTCACATAAAAGTATCCATTGGAAGCATAATCTGGATGGAAAGCCAGTCCCAGCAAGCCCTGCTCACCACCGGTTGCCCCAACAATATTGGTTAAATCGAGAAAAGTGGCGACAGAAGTGCCGGGATATAATATTTTGATTTTTCCCAAACGTTCAACAATAAACAAACGCTCATCGCCTGCGTGTGTAATATCAACCGGCTCCTCAAATCCTTCGGCGACAAGCACTACATCAATTTTAGGCTGAGCAGCAACAAAAAAAGAAATTCCGACTGCTAAAAGGGTAAAAAATAGTTTCATAGAATGATTTTTGCTGTATTTCCGATGAAATTAAGCCGAAATCGAGATTTTACAAAACTTATACAGATATACCAATCGGGTTATATATTCGTTTTATAACTTTACTTGATATTTATGAAGTGGAGAATACTGATATTAAGTGCAATTAGTTTGTTTTTTACTGCCTGTCAGGTGCAGGAAAACATTCAGGACGGTCAAACAGCTTATAAATTAAAAAAATACAAGCTCGCTGCTGAGTTATTGCAAAAGGATTTCAACAAGGCTGAACTGCCGGATGAAAAATCGAAAATAGCTTTTCAAATTGGCGAAAGTTATGCGAATAACAATAACTATGAAAATGCAGGTGAATGGTATTTTAAAGCGTATGATTTAGGTTACGAAAGTGAGGCAATTTTGCAATATGCGCTCATGCTGAAAGCGCAGGAAAAATATGAAGAAGCCTTAAAAGAATTCGAAAAATATTTATTGGAAGAACCATATCGTCGCCCGGAAATGACATTGGAAATGGATGCCTGTAAAAATGGTATAGCATGGAAACAGCGCCAGGAAAACGAATACGAACGAGATACATATGTTACTGAAATTACTACTTTAAATTCGGGTGATGCCGATTTTAATCCGGTGATATATCAGGGGGATAAATTAATTTTCACTTCTTCACGCGATATGTCGACAGGTGAAAATAATGACTCGTGGACCGGCGACAAGTATTATGATTTATATGTTGCCAATATTAAAGATGTAACTAGTTTTTCTGCACCGGAATTATTTAAAGGGCCATTTAATGCTGCTTATAACGATGGCACTTTAGCATTTAACAAAGATTATTCGGAAGTATTTTTTACACGTTGCGGATCTGACGACAGGAAAGTGGATGATTATTGTGGCATTTATGTAAGCAATTATTTACCGGATGGTGGCTGGAGTGAACCTGTTGCGCTCCCGTTTTTTGATGATACCATGAATATTGGAACACCTTGTTTATCACTTGATGGCAATACATTATTTTTCGCAGCAACAAATCCTGATGGCTATGGTGGTGCCGATATTTATATGAGCCGACGTACCGAAAGCGGATGGGATGCAGCATATAATGCAGGGCAGGTTATTAATACAAGTGGCAATGAAGTGTTTCCGTATTTTGATAGTGAAGGTGTTATGTATTTTTCCAGCGACAAACATCCGGGATTAGGTGGTTTGGACATTTTTTCTGCAACATGGAAAAATAATAAATTCAGCAATATTAAAAATATGGAGTATCCCATTAATTCAGGTGCTGATGATTTTGGATTGATTTTGCTGGATAAAAAACAATTTATTAATAGCGATACATTAAATGCCGGATATTTTTCTTCTAACCGCAAAGGTGGAATGGGTGATGATGACATGTATTTTTTCGCAAAAACAACCAAAAAATTACGTCCGCCTGTTTTCGTTTTAAAAGGAACGGTTTTAGAAAAAGTTTATTTAGATAGTCTCGATGTAAATAGTACCGTATTAGATACTATTCCTTTGGATAAATCTATTGCAACCCTCTCCTATCCGAATGAACAAACTTTATTGGGAAAATGGAATATTGGAGATGAAGGTATTTTCAGCATTCAGGTAGATTCTTTAAAGGAATATAAAATAACCGGTATGAAAGAAGGTTATTTTAATAATACCACCTACGTTACCACTAAAACAGTAAAAGGGAAACCGGGAGATACCGTTGTTGTATATGCATCTGTGGTATTAGATAAAATTCCTATTGCCATTGGCGAAAAAGCCGGAGAAATTAAATTAAAAAACATTTATTACGATTACAACGATTCATCATTGCGTGCTGAATCATTCCCTGAGTTGGATAAACTGGTGAAATTATTAAATGAAAATCCGGGATTAAATATTCAACTTAATTCGCATACCGACTCGAGAGGAGTAGATAAATACAATCAGAAATTAAGTCGCGGTCGTGCCAATAGCGTAGTAAAATATTTAATTGAAAAAGGTATTGCTGCTGAGCGATTAACATTTAAAGGATTTGGTGAAAGTTCTCCAAGCACACTTACTTCAGATGAAATTTTACCTGATGGTAAAGTTGTCCCTAAAGGAAGTGTATTAACAGAAGCATTTATTAATACCTATAAATCGAATAAAGATAATTTTGAATTTTTGCATCAACTCAATCGTCGAACAACTTTTCAAGTGACGAGTGCTACAATGAATATAGAATCGGAAGATGCTGATGAAATAATTATTGACAAAGCCGACTAACTTTCACATTTTTTCGCCGGTCGGGAGACCGGGGTGGCGTCTGGAGTTGAAAACTCCACGACAACTTTGTGTCTGCGACACAAAGGGTGGGTTAGTGCTGGGCATCTAATTCTGAATTAAAATTTCAACTCTTAATGTTCCAAATGAAGTCACCGACTTCATTTGCTATTTATTTATAAATTAAAGGGCTTGTCGCAAAATCACCCCTACACACTACACCAAAGAAGTCGAAGACTTCATGTTGTCGTGGAGTTTTCAACTCCAGACGCCACCCCGGTCTCCCGACCGCTATCGTGAATTAATATTCGAAGCCATCCCTTCCAATTACAATCCCATATTCATACCGTAAAACCCTCAAAACTCCTCATCAAACCGAACAAAAACCTCCATTACTCGTGTTTAAGCGAGTATACTTGCTTAAACTCAGCTAACTTTTATCCAAATCAAACCCGGTTAATAACTTAAGCCTTAAACCTTTTAAAGGAAATTAATTTTTTGCACTCTAAAAAAATTCACTTTCATCTGTTTCATGTATTTCACAATTAAACCCGCATTCCTATTTTTAAAGAAAAAAATGAAGGATGGATATATTATTCGTGATCCTTATGCGAAACATTTCGTAACACTAAGTGTGGTGTATTGGATTGATATTTTTAGCAGACAATTGTATAGAGATATTGTAATCGATAGTTTCAAATATTGCCAGGAGCATATGGGTTTAACAATAAATGGATATGTGATAATGTCCAATCATATTCATGCTATTTTACAAAGTCAAAACGGGAAACTTTCGCAAACAATAACATCATTTAAAAAGTTTACCGGCACCAAATTTATTCAGTCTATATTGGATTGTCCTGAAAGCAGGCGAGTTTGGTTATTAAATCAGTTTGCACATGCTTCAATTGTTCATAATAGAAATAGTAGCCATCAAATTTGGGTGAATGGCAACAGGCCTATGTCCTTAACAACCGGGACATTTTTTTGGCAGAAATTAAATTATATTCATAATAACCCGGTGCGAGCCGGAATTGTAGATAATCCGGAGGATTATATTTATTCGAGTGCAAGGAATTATTTAGGGAGGGAAGGTAAGTTAAAAATTGAGCTAGTTGATTGGGTTAAGTGGTAACTATACATTTTTTTCGCCGGTCGGGAGACCGGGGTGGCGTCTGGAGTTGAAAACTCCACGACAACTTTGTGTCTGCGACACAAAGGGTGGTTGATTACTGTGCATGGCATTTCTGATTTAATATTTTAATTTTCACTTCGTCAAATCAAGTCTTTGACTTCATTTATTATTTGTATTTATTAATGACTTGACATTCTAAAAACCAACCCTACACCCTACACCAAAGAAGTCGAAGACTTCATGTTGTCGTGGAGTTTTCAACTCCAGACGCCACCCCGGTCTCCCGACCGAAACCTGGTAGAAATTTTCGAAGCGAAAATTTTTATTCATTAAACTTACTCCCCTTCGGCGCACGATATGGCTGAAAAGGAATAGCAAATAAATTACCAACGCGATTATTTTCTTCGGGTAACATATGCGTATCGATACCATAAGTGATTTTTTCAGGAGCTAATGTGGTATACGTACCGAAAATCCGATCCCAAATGGAAAAAATATTGCCATAGTTAGAATCTGTATATGGCTGAACATAATGATGGTGCACTTTATGCATATTTGGTGATACGATTACCCAACTCAATGTTTTATCTAACCATAAAGGCAATCGAATATTGGCATGATTAAATTGTGATAATACAACAGAAGCAGATTGGTACATCATTACTAACCAAATTGGCGCTCCTATTATTCCAACAGCAATAACCGTAAAAAATAAACGGAAAACACTTTCACCCGGGTGGTGACGATTGGCAGAGGTTGTATCGATATGTGTATCAGAGTGGTGAATAAGATGAAACCGCCACATCCATTTAATTTTATGCTCCACATAATGAACAGTATAAGCTCCAATTAAATCCATGAGCAATAATCCTATAATTGTATACCAAAGCAGGTTGACATCTAAAAAAGTTAAAATTCCAATATGTTGTTGAATTGACCAGTCCCCAATTTTTACGATGGTAAATGCAAACAAAAAATTGATAATAATAGTCGTTAATGTGAATAACAAATTGATGCCTGCATGTTGCAATTTTCGGTATTTGAATTTAAATAATGGTGCGGCATATTCAATTAGATAAAAAAACAACATGCCCCCAAATAAAATCAAGGATCGATGTAATGCAGGAATAGTTTCAAAATATTGCACCAGGCTTTGCATACGTTTTAGGTTGAGGGTGAATAAATGTTGAGCCAAGTTAATAATAACTTATTATCCAAACAACCGGTTAAAATTAAATGGAACAACTAAACAAATACCTGAAGCAAGTCTTATAGTTAATTTTCAATAACTACAGCCCCTTTATTCATAACCTGTCCCACATATTTGAGCGAAGGCGATGGTAAAAATTTACCTAACCCTAATACTTCCCATTTTTTGTCGATGGTTTCAATTATTGCAGCATCCATAGCAATTACATTTGGCCAGTCCCGCTGGAAATTATCTAGTTTTTTAGTTTTACGCGTGCCATCAATTCCGCAATGTGAAATACCATATTTCCCTGCCGGAGATAATATCATATCGCGCCGCGGGTCGATATTATTTGCTGTATTCCAGGTTACTACACCAAAATCGCTTAACTCAACAACGTCGTCAACATAAATAATAAACTTAACCTGATTAACTCCTTCTTCTAAAACCAATTGTTTATGCAAAGTTTCAATTTGTGCAGGTAAAGTTTTTTTCACACCAACAGCAATTACAGAAAATCCCGCTTTCAACAATTGAGTATTAATTCCGGAAATTCCAGGAAATTTTTGTTGTAAATCCGGCGTATCAATAATTATTGAACACGCATCTACCAAAATATGCGCATCTGTTTTTTCTGTCGCGTCGATACAAACTTTTGAACCGAATGCAAATTTGGAGCAACTGTGATCCAGCACATCCATTGGTCCTGCAGAAAAATAAATATCGTTGTAAGGGTCTACATGCTTGCTGACATAATCGGCCACCTTAGCGTAATTATGAATATCTATTTTATCGGTAATTACTAATATTTTATTAAACATCATTTGCCCGGCACCCCACATGGCATTCATTACTTTTTGTGCATGCCCTTCATATTCCGTTTTGATTTTTACGATGGTCAAATTATGAAAAACACCTTCAATTGGCAATTCCATGTCTTCTACTTCGGGCAACATGGTTAATTTAATTGGTGTAATAAAAATTCGTTCTGTTGCTTTGCCAATCCATGCATCTTCTTGCGGTGGAATACCAACTATAGTAGATGGATATACTGCATTTTTTTTATGCGTAATGCAGGTGGTATGAAATTTGGGATAATAATCTGCTAACGAATAATAACCGGTATGATCGCCGAATGGTCCTTCGAAAATAAAATCTTCCTCAGGGTCCACATAACCTTCAATAATAAAATCGGCATCAGCAGGAACATATAAATCGTTCGTAATACATTTTACCAATTCCACTTTGCGTTTTCTGATAAATCCGGCTAATAAATATTCATCAACATTTGGCGGTAAAGGTGCAGTTGCGCAATAGGTATAAACAGGGTCACCACCTAATGCAACTGAAACCGGCATACGTTTACCTAATTTTTTATATTTATTAAAATGCCCGGCACTTACTTTATGTTTATGCCAGTGCATACCTGTTAATTTTGGTCCGAATACCTGCATGCGGTACATGCCCACATTCCGTGTATTATTTTCAGGGTCTAAGGTATGAATTACAGGAAGTGTAATAAATGGTCCGCCATCGGCTGGCCAGCAAGTCATAACCGGCAATTTAGTAATATCCGGGTCATCCATGATTACCTGCTGACATTCGCCTTTTCCTTTCAACGTTTTGGGCATGTAAGATGCTACTTTTCCTAATTCAGGCAACATCATTACTTTCTCCATCAGGCTATTTTTGGGAGCCACCATTTTTTTAAATAAGGCTTCAATATCATTGCCAATATCGTCGAGTTCATTCACACCTAATGCCATGCACATCCGTTTATAGGAGCCCATGCTATTGATGAGCAAAGGAAAATCGGTTCCGGTATTTTCGAACAACAAAGCAGGTCCGTCATTTTTGATAAACCGGTCTGCGATTTCGGTAATTTCGAGATTCGGATTAACAAACTCCTTAATGCGCAGCAGCTCCCCCTCTTTTTCAAGCAGGTCGATAAATTGTTGTAAATTTTTAAATTGCATATTAGTGGAACAAAGTTAAGGAAAGAAGGTTGAGTTAATGTGATAATGTGCAGATGTGTTAATGTGCTGATTAATGTACCAATGTGGGAATGTACCGATGTACCAATTTAACAGCCAATGATGTGGTGATGTGCTGATGCGGTAATGTGCTGATTAATGTACCAATGTGTCCGCCGCGGCGGATACCGATGTACCAATTAAACAGCCGGATAATGTTTTAATAAAACAACCAAATTTTTATTTAAAATATAATACGGAGGTACCGTAGCCGTCGACCCACGTGTCGACTATGGTTGGCGATAATACCAATCGTAGCGAATGGAACAACGGTTAATGTGCTAATGTGTTAATGTGGTGATGTGCTGATTAACAACCGGAGGATGTACCAATGTGGGAATGTACCGATGTACCAATTTAACAGCCAATGATGTGGTGATGTGCTGATGCGGTAATGTGCTGATTAACAGCCGGAGGATGCACCAATGTGGGAATGTACCGATGTACCAATTAAACAGCCGGATAATGTTTTAATAAAACAACCAAATTTTTATTTAAAACATAATACGGAGGTACCGTAGCCGTCGACCCACGTGTCGACTATGGTTGGCGATAATACCAATCGTAGCGAATGGAACAACGGTTAATGTGCTAATGTGTTAATGTGGTG
>Ga0209812_10001507_pt1 | contig 15891 bp, 11 predicted proteins | sample JI71714BDNA_FD_187502 | JGI IMG/M metagenome (GOLD analysis project Ga0209812, IMG submission 187502) | Wastewater effluent complex algal communities from Wisconsin, to seasonally profile nutrient transformation and Carbon sequestration -... | ecosystem: Engineered > WWTP > Effluent > Algae...
GTCGGGACGGCAACAAGATTGTCAGTGGTAGTGCCGATAACACTCTGAAAGTTTGGAGTCGTACCGGCACTTTGCTGAACACTTTTCGAGGACATCAAGATGACGTGAGGGCAGTAACTTTCAGTCGCGATGGCACTATTGTTTCGGCAAGCAAAGACCAAATGGTTAAAAGTTGGAAACCGAACAATACTCCTTTGAATCAAATTTTGGCTGGGCACGGTGACTGGGTGAATAAAGTTAGTTTGAGTTCAGATGGCAAAATAATTGCTTCTGCTAGCAGAGACAAAACTGTGAAACTTTGGCTGGCTAATGGTAGTTTGTTGAGAAGCTTAGTAGGTCACGAAAATTCTGTTAATTGGGTGAGTATTGCGCCGGACAATCGCACCATTGCTTCGGCCAGCGATGACAAAACAGTGAAAGTATGGAGTATAGATGGGAAACTGTTAGATACTCTCCCACACGGCGACATTGTTAACAGCGTGAGTTTTAGTCCTGATGGCAAAATAATTGCCACGGGAAGCGATGATAATAAATTGTACCTCTGGCGTTGGCAGAATGGTCGGGCAACTGCGATCGCCAAACTAGACCACATGAATCAGGTAGTGAGAGTAAGTTTCAGTCCCGATGGTAAAACCATTGCTGCGCTGACAAATGACAAGCCAGAGCCGAAAAAAAATCCTTTAAAAGTTGCAGCAACCAAGAAAGTTTACCTGTGGCAAATTAATGGTATGTCGGCCAAATTGCTGACTACTCTGGACCACGACAATAGTGTTAAGGATGTTACTTTCAGTCCTGATGGAAAAACCATTGCTACGGGTTGTGCAGATCAAAAAGTTTACTTGTGGAATTTTGATGGGAAAAAAGCAGTTTTAGCCGAAAAATATAACCACAGCGATAGTGTGGAAAATGTTAGTTTCAGCCCGGACGGGAAGTTAATGGCTGCTGGTGCGGGCAATACTCTTAAATTATGGAATTTTGATGGTCGGAAGGCGACGCTATCTAAGACTTTGGAATCTAGCTATCGGATGTTTAGTGTTACTTTTAGTTCTGATAGTAAAACTCTGGCTTTTGCGATGGATAGAAATGTGGTTCTGTGGCCTGTGGAAAATTTAGAATTGAATCAGATAATTGCTAAAACTTGTGATTGGTTGGGGGATTATTTGAAGAACAATCAAAATGTCACTGAGGGCGATAAAAAGCTTTGTGTTGGGTTGGGAAATCAAGGTTTAAATAAGAACAATTAGTAAAAATTACCGAGAGGAATTTAGTCCTCACTATCAACCTGCGATGGTTCTTAGTAAGGAGTTTAGGAACCGAACACAGTTCTCATAAATCTATCTATTGGCTAATCTTTCTAGTAATAAATTTACGGTAAAATTCCAGTAGTCAATTCAACAGCGAGGTAAGCCCGATGGACACCAACTCACAAAATGTCCAACCAGTTCCGCCATTCAACGAGAAAAATCAGGAAACGCCAGAGATAGGTGGCGGTTTGCCGGTAATTGAGTTTTGGGCCGAACATACCTTGTCACCGGAAGGCCCAAAACTTTGGAAAACTTTGCTGCATAAAAGCGCGTGTTTGTCTTGTTCTTGGGGCACGGGTGGCCAGAAAGGAGGCTTTACCAACGAAGAGGGTGAAAAACTTCAGCGCTGTATGAAAAGTGTGGAAGCAATTTCAGCAGAAATTAAACCTGCTGTCTCCAGTCACTTCTTTGCAAACCAGAGTATTTCCCAACTTCAACAATTAACTTCCATGGAAGCTGACAGGCTGGGAAGGCTTGGTTTTCCGATGATTTTGCGGGCGGGAAAGTCTCATTACGATCGCATTTCTTGGCAAGAGGTTTATGAGATTGCCGCCGATGCTTTGCGAAAAACCCCGGAACGAGTGGCATCTTATAGTTCTGGTCGCTCCTCCAATGAGGCCGCTTTTTTGCTGCAATTGATGATGCGATCGCTAGGTTCTAACAATTTAGCAGATTGTTCCGATCTGTGTCATGCTCCTTCAACCACCGGGTTAAACGAAATGTTTGGTACTCGCACTTCGGTGGTGAGTCTAGAAAATTTGAAACAAGCAGATTGCGTGGTACTTGCAGGTGCTAATTCTGCTTACAATCATCCCCGCTTGATGAACGAGTTGATTAAAATCCGTGACAAAGGCGGTAAAATAATTGTGATTAACCCTATGATGGAAATCGGGTTAGTCAAGTTTGGTTCTCCGGCTTTTCCGGTGAAATCGCTCATCCCTGGTTCTGATATTTCGTCTCTATATTTGCAACCAATTCCCGGCAGTGATACAGCCCTATTTGTGGGGATGCAAAAGTCTGTAATCGAACAAGGGTTGCGGGATGAAAGTTATTTAAAAGCCCACACAGAAGGCTGGGAAGCAGTAGTACAACAAGCCCGCGAAACTACTTGGGAAACGATTACTGAAACTTGTGGAGTTTCCCGCGCTGAAATTGAAGCTGCGGCTACAATTATCGGTAGTTCCAAGCGAGTTGTCTTTGGTTGGGCGATGGGAATTACCCAACATGATAACGGTGTAGATAATGTTTTCAGTATTGCCAATACTGCCTTAATGACCGGAAATGTCGGTAAAGAAGGGGCGGGATTAATGCCGGTGAGGGGACACTCAAACGTCCAAGGATTTGGCTCTATGGGCGTGACTGTGAAGCTGAAAAAAGAAATCCAAGAAGCTTTAGAAAAACTGTTGGATCGTCCTCTCAGCCGCGTTAAGGGCTACGAAACGCGATCGCTCATTGAAGCAGCAGATGCAGGGAAAGTCGATACGCTGATTTGTCTGGGCGGTAATTTGTATGGGGCGAATCCAGATTCTACTCAAGCAAAACGCGCGTTAGGTAAAATTGAAACTATTATTTACCTCGCCACTAAACCAAATTTAGGGCATTTTCACGGATTGGCTAAACACAATACAATTGTGATTCCGGTTTTAAATAGATTTGAAAATCCTCACAAAACTACTGTGGAATCGGGGAATAACTTTGTGCGTTTCAATGATGAGGGAAAAACTCATCTCACTGATGCTGATTTGATTCCTGAAGTGACATTTTTAACAGAATTAGCTAGCAGAATTCACGGGACTTATCCCGTAGATTGGCGCAAACTTCAGGACACAAAATATGTGAGAAAACTGATTGCTCAAACTATTCCTGGCTATGAAAAAATTGGAGAGATTGATGAAACTAACGAGGAATTTACCATCGGCGGTCGCATTTTTACCGAACCTAAATTCCCTACAGAGTCTGGTAAAGCGAAGATGTTTATCACGCCTTTACCTCATCTGAAACTACCGGAAGCCCAAGAGTTTGGAGTATCACCATCAGTGCGGGGTATCGTTGTGGCATTGATGACGGGGCGCAGCTATTCTCAGCATAATACTGTGGTTTACAAAATTGATGACAAGTATCGGGGAATGCCACACCGGAATTGCATTTTGATGAATCCGGCCGATGCAAAAAGTGCTGGTTTGCAAGAACATCAGCGGGTTACTGTGCAGGGAAATGTGGGAAAAATGGAGAATGTGGAGGTGATTTATGGGGCGGTGCGTGTGGGTGCTGCTTTGATGTTTTATCCTGAAGTTAATGTGATTTTTCACCCGGAGATTGAAAAGCGATCGGGCACGCCTGCTTATAAGCGCGTACCTGCTTTTGTTTATGCGGCCGGGTAAAAACACCGTACTTATACCAATTTCATAAAGTAGCGCTACATATCTACCCCCCCAACCCCCCCGATGCCTTGGGGGGGCTTTGAACTACATCTGTAGTAGGACTTTATGAAAATGGTATTAGAGTTCCGATTTTTTGCAGCAGCGGGGCTCAAAAAAACATACTTTAAGTAACTAAAAAATCAAATTTCCCGATCGCACTTATGGGAGTTCCGGGCAACTCGACCAAGACTTGTCCGGTGCTGCCGAGGGTAATTGCAGTACCATTAGCTGAAGGTACGATCGACAGTTGCTCGAATTTCAAACCTTGAACCAAGGCCAGGAAGTCAAAACCATCGACAAAATCAAGAATTGTATCTGTACCCCCATCGGGCTGTAACACAATGCGATCGCGACCGAAACCACTGATAATGCTATCGTTCCCCTGACCGCCCCAGAGCACATCGTCACCGGCGGCACCAGTTAACACATCGCTGCCTTTGTTGCCCAAAACATAGTCATTGCCTTCGCCACCATCCAAAGTATCGTTTTGTCGCAGCCCAGTAATCGTGTCGTCCCCCGCACCGCCTAGAATATTGTTAGCTAATTCGTTTCCCACTGCCTCGTCCTTTGCCGGCGAACCCACCAGATTTTCGATATTTGCGCCAAAAGCAATGTAGGTGCCAAAGTTTTCAGTTGTATAAATGCGATCGGGATCGGCACCTGGTGGCAACTGCGAAGGTTGTAAATAGTAGCTGAGATCTGCCAAAGCGCTTTTTGCTGTTAGCGACTTACCCTGATTCATGTCCAAACGATAAACATTGTTGGCAGGCAGTGCCGAAAAGTCCAAAGTATCACTACCACCGCCGTCCCAGATAGTTTGAACGGTATTAAAATTACTGCTGTCAAATTCGTAAACATTATCACCACCGCTCAAATCTTCGCGGGTACCGTAGAGATACTGCAAGGCCCGAATGTCATAAGGCATCAAACTCCGGGGATTTTCGGCGTTGGGGTCGTTAAATGTTTTATATGCGGCATTGTAGGACATGATCGTATTTCTGGTGTTGTCCTTGTCCAATGGAAGATAGGGACCGTCTGCGGAGTTTGCTGTTCCATTGCTGCCGAAGTTGTAGTTGCCGGGGTGCTTTAAACCCATGGCGTGACCGATTTCATGAATTAAAGTATAGTAGCCGTAACTGCCGGGGCCTGTGGAAAAAGCTGTTTGCGGATCGTTTTCATAGAGCTTTTGAAGGTGGATGGCGCCACCGCGCAACAAACCCGGACGATAACCGTAGGCATAGCCCTCAGTACCCGGCCCGTCGGAAAACATAATTCTGATGTTGCTTTGGGCGGAGTCTGGAACTTCTACAAAGTTGAGTGGCAAGACTGTGGCGTAATTGTCCCGGAAGATTTGGCGGACGTTCTGTTTGATGCGATCGTTAACTTCCTCAATATTAGTTTCGGTGCTATATGCAAAATAACTTTTGGCGCTCTCAGCAGTCACAAAACTGTAGGTGAGGGTGCCACCGGGAGCAACGTTCCATTTTGCTGGCTGTTGGCGATTGATGATGCTGCTGTGGAGCAGAGCATCGATATCGTTAGAGTTGCTGAAGGTGAAAGCTTGAGCGGCCGATCGCTCGGCGCTGGCATCTGAGGTTTCAGGGCGGCTGTCACAGATGGGACAGCTATGTTTTGAAGAACGTTGCAACAAATCTGAATTGTGATTAGTGAAATCGCTCAGATTATAAACTGACATGAGCTTGCTTCCAATTCTATCTAAAAGAATATTTATTAATGTTATCCAATCAGCACAGATGGAGTCAATTCATAAAAGTCATAATTTTGACTTCATAAAAGTCATATTTATCGGTGGTCACCAAGGATTTGAATTTCGCTATTAACTCTTGATTTGTAATGGTCTACCTCGCCAAGTCCATCCCCAACCAGTTTCGGTTTTAATTGCAGAACCGATCGCGATCGCCGCCACTAATGTTCCTCCCAAACCTCCCAACCACCAGTATTTCGTGGAACAGTCGGAAATCTGTTCACCTAAACGTCGCAGATTGTACTGTTGCCAAATTACGATTATTGCTAACAGGAAAGAAGGAAGAAGGAAGATGGAAGATGGAAGATGGAAGATGGAAGATGGAAGATGGAAGAAAGAAATTAGATCTTTGAGAATAATGAATAATCCGATCCAGGGAATTGGATAGAGAAATAACATAATTGCTGCCATATAAACCATCATTCCCCAACTGCGGTTAGCACCCAGATACAAATTCTTTGTCCAGCCTTCCCACAAGGCGCTCCAAGACCGATACATCCGCACAAATGCCAAATTTGACCCTGCATAAAGTCCTAGCTTTAAACCCGCACGTTTGATGCGTCTGGATAATTCTACATCTTCGACAATTTCGCCAGCAACTGCTTCGTGACCGCCGATTTTTTCGTAGGCCGATCGCCTAAATAGCATGAATGGCCCAGCGGCAAAAGCACTGTCCACTGTCGGATCGTTGACGGCGGTAAAGTCGAAGCAAACTGCTAGGTGATTGAACATTAAGGGCTGGACTAACCATTCGGCGAAACACTCACAAACCAGAGCGGGCATACAGGTTAGTAGGTCAATTTTTTCGGTTTCGACGGTTTCCAGGGCGGTTTCGATCGCCTGGGGTTTGAGTCGAACATCAGCATCGATAAATAATAAGAAATCTCCCGTTGCTACCTCGACAGCTTGGGCGCAGGCCCAGTTTTTGCCCGCCCAATATTCGTTGGCCGGTCGGGGCTGACCTGCTAATATTTTGAGGCGGGGGTCATTAAGTTGCTGTTGGAGAGTTTGGGCGATCGCCAGTGTGTCATCTGTGGAGCGATCGTCTACAATCAAAACTTCTAGGTTGTCTACAGACAGCCGTGTACTCTCCAAAATGGCGATCGCGCAATCCCGAATATTCTCGGCTTCGTTGTATGCTGGTACGATTACAGAAAACTTAGGGAACTGAGCAGTAGAGGGTGCTGACTGCTGAGCCGGACTTTTACCCGTTCGAGGTGCGTTTTCGACCGATCGGCGTAAATTTTTAGTGTAGGCTGTACTGACAATTAGGGAAAAAATCAGCAGGGTTAGCAATATCAAAGTGATGTTACCTCAAAATTTCGTCGCGGTCACGCAGTTAACTTGCTTAAATACTAAAAAACATTACAGCAAAAAGCTAGTCGATCGCCCGGAAAGTTATTTTGGCGATCGCTCTTGCTATAATTTGTGAGCATCTTTCGCTCAACGGGGCTTCATGGGTCAAACCAATCACCCGGTTAGCGAGGGTAAAAACCGAAGATAGATATCAGTTGTCAGAGGATACTGCAATGGGTGAATTTCTTACCGTCGATATATTAGCAGACGGAATAGCGATAGTGGGTGCTTTGGGTTTCTTCTTTTTGGGATACCAAGCTTTGCAGATGTTAAAAAAATAAAGTATGGCCGATGTTGAAGCAAGAAGATCCAACGAGTGCGTCGATCCGCTCCCGTAGTCGAAGCACAGGAACCGAGTCAGGAAGAAGCAAGAAGGATTAGCTCCTTGAACCCCCGATAGGAGCATGGTTGCATCACCCCCTTACTCCCCTTGGGAAGGGGGAGAGGATGGGATGGAGACTCGACTACAACCGACCCAACAGTAAAACTGTTTCTGGCGAAAATCAACCAAAAAAAGGCTGCGTTATTATCATGGTGAGCCAACTTTTAGATGGACGCTATCAAATCATTGAAGTCATAGAAACAGGAGAATTTGGACTAACCTATCTCGCTAAAGATATTCGCCGTCCAGGTGAACCTCAGTGTTTTGTCAAGCACCTGCGTCCAGGTAGCAGCGAACCGAAATTAATTAATGCTACGCGCCGTCTTTTCCAAAAAGAAGCAGAAGTTCTAGAAAAGCTCGGTTTACATGACCAAATTCCTCAATTATTTGCTTATTTTGAAGAAAATGAAGAGTTTTTCTTAGTAGAATCATTTATTGCTGGTCACTCCTTATCCACAGAGATTGTCCCCGGCAAGCCACTAACAGAAGAAAAAATGATTTCTTTGCTGAAAGAACTGTTAGAAATTTTGGTATTTGTACATGGACATGGAGTAATTCACCGAGATATCAAACCAGCCAATTTAATTCGCCGCTATGCCGACAATAAATTAGTTTTGATCGATTTTGGATCGGTGAAGGAAATACATATAGCCCAACGACAAGCGCCGGTGACTGTGCGGATCGGGACTCTGGAATATATGCCGATCGAACAATTTCAATATAACCCCCAACTCAATAGCGATATCTATGCTTTGGGAATGATGGGCATCCAAGCGATTACTGGCGTGCCGGCTTACGATTTGCCGAAACTGCGAGATTTGAAAAATTCTAATAAAGGTGAAATAATTTGGCGGCATTTAGCCAACTGTTCCCAAGGGCTAGCTGATGTTTTAGATAATATGGTGCGCTACGATTTTCGGGAACGATATCAGTCGGCGTCGGAAGCTTTAGCCGATTTGAGAAAAATAGGCGATCGCTCGCGATCGCGCATTCCCAAACTCACCATATATCGCGAAGAAGTCGATCGACGCACTAGCAGTCGCGGTGACATTACAGTTGTCGGCCGCCGAATATTAGACGAACTGCGTGTCAGCTTGGATTTGCTACCAGAAGAAGCAGAAGCCATCGAAGACGAGGTATTAAATCCTTACCGCAAATACAGGGAAAAAGGGGAACGCTACGAACAAGCACTGCAAGAAGCAATGCAGCAAGAATATCCGTTTTCGGCGACAACTCGCGATGAATTAAAACGGTTGCAGCAAGTTTTAGGACTTACGGATGAAGATGCGGCAAACATAGAAGAATTAGTCGTCCCTAAATCTTTATTCTCGAAATTATATAAGGCAATTTATACAGTCTTAGCAGGACACGGCAAGTCTAATCAGTCCCCTGGGGAAACTATTTCTCCACTCAACTTGCAGCCCAGTCAAGGGACCTACTCACCGCTTAATTTAAACGGAAAAACTGACTTGACGGTCAAGAATACCGCACCAATTGCCCCGCCGGAAACTCGCAAATTCAATCCTTTACTTGCGGGAGCTGCAATGGCTGCTATTTTAGCGGCGATCGGCGGAATTTATGGCTATTTGAAATGGCAAGAATGGCAGCAGCGACTGGCGAGGGACTCGCAACAAGTTAATCAAATTAATGCTCTTTATCAAGAAAGCAATTATGAAGAGTGCATCGGCGAAATACCCAAAATTGCTAACACTTCCACTAGCTATTTATCAGCTAAAAACTTACAAGAAAAATGCCAAGAAGGCCTCCGCTGGCAAAACCCCAAAGTCAAAAATTTTGCTCAACATTCCGATGCAGTTGGAGCCGTGGCTTTTAGTCCAGATGGCTTGATATTAGCCAGCGGTTCCAAGGATAAAACTATCCAAATTTGGGATTTAGCTACAGGTAAGTCGCTCCGTACTTTTCAGGGTGATTCATCCACGGTTTGGTCCGTTGCTTTTGACTCAAATGGCTCGCGATTGGTAACTGGTACGGGTTTTTGGAGAGTGATGCTGTGGGATTTGAAAACAGGGCAATTGATTCGCAGTCTTGACCATAATGCTTCTGTTTGGTCCGTGGCGATTAGTCGCGATGGTAAACTAATTGCTAGCGGCAGTGGAGATAAGACAACCAAGATTTGGGATGCTGTAGATGGCCGACTAATTAATACTTTGCCAGACCATACAGATTTTGTTTATTCTGTGGCTTTTAGTCCCGATGGCAAAACTTTGGTAAGTGCTTCTAAGGATAATAAAATTACAATTGTTGATGTGGTAACTGGGAGGTTGCTCAAGACTCTTGATGGTCATGCAGACCAGGTGAGAACTGTGGCTATTAGTCCCGATGGCAAAACATTATTTAGTGGTTCTTATGATGAAAGTATTAAAGTTTGGAATCTGGAAACCGGGGAGTTGATTCGTTCTATTAAGGGACATTCTGATGATATTGTATCGGTTGCTATCAGTCATGACGGGAAATTTATTGCTAGCGGCAGTAAGGATAAAACTATTAAAATTTGGGATGTGGCTACTGGTGAATTGCTGAATACTTTGACCGGACATTCCGATGAGGTTTATGTGGTGACTTTTAGCCCCGATGGCAAAACTATTGCTAGTGGTTCTAAAGATAATACTATTAGGTTGTGGCTGAGATAATCACGCTGTGGGATAGTTTTAGATTTGAGATGGGAGATTTTCGATTTTTGATTTTAAATTGAGTCCACAATTGACAACTGACAACTGCTCTAATTCCTCGTGATTTGGATAAATGTCCATTGAGTCTTCTCGGAACTTAAAATAATAGTAGAGATTAGCTACAGTTAAATCTGATATTTCTTGCCAACTGGAGGGGGCTAATGCTGGATATCCAGTGGCGATCGCCTGTTGGCTGATATAAAATTCCTGTCCTCGGCGGAGTTCCGGCTTCAGGGCGATCGCTAGCTGGTCCCGCAAGGAGAGAAAGTGAGACTTTTGCTTTAAATCTTCATAGAGTGAAAATTCCGGGGCTACTATAGTGAATGGAGTCTGGATCGTACTTTTTAAATTATCTACAGTTAGTTGATCTAAACTCGCTAATTGGTGCTGATCCTTTGGGGACAAAGTTTGCATCCAATCAACCTCCAGATGCCAAAATTCCAGCGCATTTAAATCGTGACCGAGAATTCTGATAATTTCGGGAAATAAAAAATCTAGTTCTAGTTCCGATTGGCATTCTTTAACCACAGTTAGACAATGTTGACGGATTTTTGATTGGAGTTCCTGGAGGCGATCGCTAACCATATCATAGGCCCGCTGCAACTGAAACGTAACGGCGATCGCCTGTTCTATCGCCCAAACGCATTCAATTTTCCTCATTTGTCCCGCCGAACACAACCCCTCCAAAAAACAGGAATTTTCATAGATTTTTAAAGCCTCAAACAACTCTTCACGCCCGCTATTAATTTCCGAATTCCGCAGTTTCACATCCCCTACAGTCAGGGCAGACTGGCAGCGTTTAATCCCTTTAGAAAAAACCTCATAACCATTAACCAATTGCTGGCGGTGTACCTCAAATTTTGAGTCATGAGCCACCTTATAAATCTGCTGAATTACCTCTACTCCTTTGTCTTTGAGGATATGCCTGAGATCGATAAAACCATCTTTAATTTTTAGCCTTTGCTGCTTTGCTTCTTCTTTTAATTGTAATATTTGTTCGAGATTTACTGCTGACAAAATGGTCGGGGATACATTCCCGACACCAATAACAGCAGTAGTGGCTTGCATCACAGCCAAATTAATTTTTAGCGAATTAAGCACTCTGTATATTTTTTGAAATCCCACATGAGTTTGAGCAATCTGCAAGGGTGCCATTGTCAGATGCACAGGGGCTACCAATGGCTCTAGGGGGCTACCTCCTGCCAAGTGTGCTAGCAATCCTAAAACTCCGCGAGTTTCTGGAATTTCACTCGTTGATTGATAAAATATTTTGGCAATCTCCACAAACTCCCCAGTCACTGGATCTCTAGCTGCGGGCAGCAATTTTCCTTTTTGGGTAGCAGGCTGTACCAGGTTGCCAGTATTGAGTAGAGCCTGAGTTGTAGGGGTGAATACATAATTCATGTTGTGGCTCAGTTTGCATTCAAAAAGGCAGATGTTTTGTATTGTATGCTATTTAGGGAGAGAGAGGAATAAAACGAAATGAATGAATATCTCAAGGTATTCCAGGCTATTACCCAGTTTAGCGATCGATTGCTCGCAGACGAATACCAATCCCTAGAAATGAAACAGTCAGCTACTAACCTCAGCGTAGATGTGCAACCCTGCATTCAAGAAATTAAGCAATCTGCCCTCAGACTCAAGGCTTTACTTCAGGTGTGTTTTAAAGATGTATCTCATGCTGAGGATATCTGGCATAGCAAGCCGAGAATTGCTCAAGCATCTTCCGTGGATATTTGGGAGCAAATTGGCAAACTTACCGGATGCGATGCGAGAATTCGTAATTTAGGAAAACAGGGCAAATATGAAGCTGTTGTTAAAGTGCGCCAACTCTGGAAAGAAAAGGCTGCTAAGTTACAAAATCAGTGGTTTTTGTGGGATGAAAATCAGCAAAAGTTTCTCAGAGATACTATTGGTTTTTATGAAAAAAATAATTTACATAAAGAGTTAAGAAATGAAGTGAATTTCCATGCAGAGCGGGTAGTTTTGGTTGTGGAAAATGAACTTAATGTAATTTTCAAAGAATTACAAAGTATAGACATAGAAAAACTTGAATTTTGTATTGAATGCTTCGATATCCAAAGTCAATCTAATTTTAGAGAGCAAGTACAGTCCCTAGGCGGAGAAATTGTCTCTAAGTTTACCGAACCTATGAAATATTTGCCAATCTCCGATCTGAAGACTTTCAAAGAAACCGTCAAAGTTCCGGTGGAAACTCTGGTGCATAAAAGCAATATGGGAATCAGTTTGGTAGATTTTGAAGAATGTTGTAAGGTGATTGGAGCGATTATAGATAATTTGATTATTTTAATATTTGAAGACCGGATTAATTTAGCAATTCAAACAATTGAAAAAATGATGAGGTTCTACAGTGATTTTTTAGAAAAGCAGGTGAGATACCAGAAAGAAACACCGGAACAGCGAGCGGCCCAAAAAAATTGGATGGAATTGCAGTTCCAACAACTCCAGGAAGTTCAGCAGCATATTGAATCCGTGATTGGTCAATAGTTATTGGTTATTGGTTATTGGTTATTGGTTATTGGTTATTTGTTATGGGTTATTTGTTATGGGTTATTTGTTATGAATTATTGGAGGCAGAGCCTCTAGGTATGTATTCCCAGGAATAGCCTGGGAACAAGATTCAACCAGACTCAAAACCAACAAAACAAACAACCCTTCGACTTCGCTCAGGGCGACGCAAATAACAACTAACGATCGACAACAGTCAACAATTCACTGACTATTGATATTGACCGCTGATTTCGTAGGCGATCGCTCCGAAAGAGGCTAAGCTGGCTAAAATTAACATTCCTGCTGGCATGAATTTGCGAGTTTTTGCCAACCGCAGAATAAACACCACTACTAAAACAGCAGAAATGGCTGCTGCTAATATTAAACCCCAACTTTGTCCCAGGATCTGGGCGATGCCAGCTAAAATTAGCAGCGAACCGCTAAGGAGACCAGAAATTAAGGAGGCTTGGCTTTTTGCCTTGACGTAGCCCATGATGCCACCAATCAGGGTTAAAGTCCCATAGCCTAGGGCTGCTGCTATACCTAAATTCATTTTTTATCCTTCTGATTTCACAAGTGCATCTAAATTTATACAGCGCGGCCTGCAATTAGTGTCACTAATTGTTAGAAAATTTATTAAACCCCACTGGGATATTTCACTTCGTTATACAACTGCAATTATGTCGGCCCTAACTTCTGGTGCGATCGCCCAAATTCGCTACCTCCAACGCCAAGCAGCATCCCTGTTGCTGTATCAATCTGTCTTCAAAAGCCCTGCTGGTCAAGCTTTTCTGGATTTGTTGCAAGCCCTGCACCATAGCGAAGTCAGCGGTATTGACTGTCTGACAGCCTATGGGAACTGGTTTAAAGTTCAGGCTGCTCAAAATATGAGCTGGAAAGGTTTCCTGATTTCCCAAATCCTCAAAGACGAAAACCCCTTTTCTCGCCAAGCTCAAAAAACAGATTTTGCCAGTTTGTCTCCCGCCTTAGTGGAAGCCGCGCGACATGATTTACAAGTGTTACAAAATCTTTATCAATGCAGCGGGGAGCAGTTGAGTAAGTGGGTGCGAGTCGCTGGACAACTGGAAGCCGTACCTCCGATTTGGGATTCCGAAACTATTAAAGAAAGCGACGATTTGCCTCTGCCTGGAAAACTGGAAAATTGGTCGAGTGCTGCGGAATCTTTGGCAGAATATTACCGCAAGTTTGGCACTGGTTTATTTGCTGAATATCGCGCATTTCAGTGGCGAAACGGTCAGTTGTCGAGTATTTATCATCCCGATCGCATCAAGTTGAAAGAGTTGGTTTGCTGCGATTGGCAACGAGATGCTTTGGTCAAAAATACGGAATTTTTGCTGGCGGGTTATCCGGCTTTGCACGTTTTGCTATACGGTAGTCGTGGTTCTGGTAAGTCTTCTTTGGTGAAGTCGCTGTTGAATGAGTTTGGCGATCGCAATTTGCGCTTGATTGAAGTATCTAAATCCGATTTGCAAGATTTACCGCTAATTATGGAACAGTTGCGAGGTGTTCCTCAGAAGTTTATTATTTTTGTAGATGACCTTTCCTTTGAGGAAGATGATGATGCTTTTAAAGCCTTGAAAGTGGTTTTAGAAGGGAATGTCACCGCCAAAGCTCAAAATGTAGTTGTTTACGCCACATCTAATAGGCGGCATTTAATTCGAGAGTTTTTTGACGATAGACCCCGCCCCCGCGATGGTGATGAAATTCACGCTTGGGATACGGTGCAGGAAAAACTTTCATTTAGCGATCGCTTTGGCTTGACTTTAACTTTTGAACCGGCCGATCAAAACACTTATTTAACCATTGTCCGACATCTGGCGCTCCTGGCTGGCATCCAACTGGCACCTGAAGATTTGGAACACCGGGCTAAAGAGTGGGCAACTCGCCGTAATGGGCGATCGGGCCGAACAGCCCGACAGTTTGTAGATTTTCTGAAGGCAGAGTTAGCTCTTTCACAAAAGTAGTACAATTCAAACACTAAAGAATGAGGAAATTACCATGGGTTTATTTGATAAAATAGCGCAGACTCGCCAACATAGTGAAGTCACTTTGGGGCCTGCCGAAGCATTTGCAGCGATCGCCCTAATTGCCGTAGCAGCCGATGGTTACATTAATGAAAATGAAAGTCAAGTTTTAAGCATGACTTTATCTCGGATGCAACTGTTTAGAAGCTATCCGAATGATGTCATGAAAAAAATGCTCGATCGACTACTGATGCTGCTGCAAAGACAAGGAGTTCAAGTATTATTTAATGCGGCTTTAGCCACACTTCCCGACGAATTAAAAGAAACTGTTTTTGCGGTTACAACTGATATCGCTTTAGCAGATGGTGAAGTTTCCCAAGAAGAAGAACAGCTTTTGAACGATCTGTACATTGCCCTGGGACTTTCCGAAGAAATTGCCATCAAAATAATCGACGTGATGTTGATTAAAAACAAAGGTTGACCAATCAAGTTCACCCTAAAAATTATGAGTTTTGAATTAAAGAAACACCAGATTTTTAACTCAAAACTCAAACCTCAAAACTCAAACCTACTGGAAATGTCTTTTACTTACACCCGCACTGTCCGCTTTCAGGATACCGATGCTGCTGGAGTTGTATACTTTACTAACGTCTTGGCGATGTGCCATGAAGCTTACGAGGCATCTCTGGCCGCATCGGGAATCAATCTCAAAGCATTTTTTAGCAAGGCCGAGCTAGCCATTCCGATAATTCATGCTAATGTAGATTTTTACCGCCCGATGTTTGCAGGCGATCGCCTAACTATTCAATTGACACCAAAACAGCTTGCAGGCGATGAATTTGAAATTGCATATCAAGTTTTTTTGGGAGAAATTACAGGGAAATCCGCAGCTAAGGCTGTTACTAAGCACGTCTGCATTAATTCAGTTAACCGAACTAGAACACAGCTATCGGAACAATTGATGCAGTGGCTCAGCCCATTGTAGAGTTTAGATTGTTTCTACTGTTTATTTCTTGATGATTAATATGCCAAATCGCAATCGCAATTATGCCATCGTCGGCACCGGAGCTTTAGGCGGATTCTATGGTGCTAAACTGCAAAAAGCCGGTTTAGAAGTTAATTTTTTGCTACGCAGCGATTACGATCGCGTCAAAAAACACGGTTTGATTGTCGAGTCTCCCGAAGGTGACTTCACCCTCTCCCAAGTCCGCGCCTACCACGACGCGCACAAAATGCCTAAATGCGATGTGGTAATTGTAGCCCTAAAAACCACTCAAAATCACTTATTGCCCAAAATTTTACCTGGTTTATTAAAAGATAATGGCGTGGTTTTAGTATTGCAAAATGGACTCGATATCGAACCAGAAGTAGCTAAAATAGTCGGTCCAGAACGAGTGATTGGCGGGCTGTGTTTTTTATGTTCTTATAAAATTGGGCCCGGTCACATCTGCCATCTCGATTACGGGACTATCACCATG
>Ga0209812_10001510_pt1 | contig 15866 bp, 17 predicted proteins | sample JI71714BDNA_FD_187502 | JGI IMG/M metagenome (GOLD analysis project Ga0209812, IMG submission 187502) | Wastewater effluent complex algal communities from Wisconsin, to seasonally profile nutrient transformation and Carbon sequestration -... | ecosystem: Engineered > WWTP > Effluent > Algae...
ACCTTATCGGAATTCGTCCATTTACTATGCTCAATGTACTGGCCAAAATGGGTGCAGTTCTTCTCCGAGAATTCCTGTCAAAAATAGCCAAGTGTCCAATTGCGCGGTTTGTACGCTACCTTTTTCGGACTGTTCGGAAAATGACGTCATCAATCGGTTTACTATTCTCAACAGTACCAACCAAGTTGTCTATGATCATTCATCGGGCTGTAGTGCCACTGGAAATCGCCGCGACCGCATCTCCATCCCTGTCTTGAACGGGGGACAAACGTACAAACTCGTTATTCGAAAAGATAATTCCGTTTGGGCTGCCGGTTTACGCGTGTGGATGGGCGGACAAAATGATTCCGATTGGATTTCTTTGGGTCATCAAGAGGTGGGCATTTGGACTGCTGATACCCTTACGTTTACAATTCCGCCCCAATTTTTATCAGGTCAACGGTACATTAGGGCACATTTGCAATTCAATCGAATTCCGACAACACCTTGTCAATCGACAAACTTCGCCGGTTCTCAGGTATTCGGAGAATGGGAGGAGGTACTGGTATATGTATGCCCGAGTCAGGCTACCTACTCGGTAGTACCCAACCCCGCAGCTACTTGGGTATTTCAAGAAGCACTGCAATCCTTAGAGGTTTCGGCTAACCTGAATACTACGCGTGGGAAACTCACTGCCGGAAATTTCATTGAATTCAAACCTGGGTTTGAAATCCAAGCAGGCGGCGTGTATATCGCGCAAACTAATCTAGGTTGCCCGGTAAATCCTTAAAGCCAGGTGGCGGTAAATGTTGTAAAGTCAGGTAGAACTTGATCCTTTTCAGAGATGATAGGTGATTCTACCTGCCAATCAATTTGTAGGGTAGGATCATTCCATAAAATACCACCTTCTGAGGCTTTATGGTAAAGATTTGTACACTTATAAGAGAAAATGGCGTCTTCCAACGTCGCGAAACCGTGCGCAAACCCAGGTGGAATGTAAAGCATATTCTGTTTTTCTGTCGACAGCTCCACCGATACATGGTGGCCGTACGTTGGCGAGCCCGGACGAACATCAACCGCTACATCCAAAACCCTCCCTTGAATTACCCGCACTAACTTGCCTTGCGCAAATGGGTCTTTTTGTAAATGCAGGCCTCGAATTACCCCGCGGACAGAAAAGGATTGGTTGTCTTGGACAAATTCTTCCGTAATCCCGTGCTCTACGAATAAGGCCCGTTGATACGACTCAAAAAAATAGCCTCTATCATCCCCAAATACCCGGGGAAAGATTTCAATCACGCCATCTAGGGACGTTGGTTTGAATTCCATACCGTACTTTCTTATTTACCTGTTCACAAAGGTAGTATTTTTTGTTTACTTCTGATTCTCTCTTCCCCAATCTAGGATTTTCCGCGTAACTTTGCCAAAAATTTAGCAATTCAAGGATATGACAAGGCAGGAGTTAGTAGATCAAATTAAAAAGAAAAAATCCTTTTTATGTGTCGGATTAGACCCCGACATGTCGAAAATCCCATCCTGTCTTCAACAAGACCCTGACCCTCTTTTTTCCTTTTGTAAAATGATCATTGACGCAACGGCTCCCTACGCTGTTGCTTACAAACCCAATACTGCGTTTTTTGAGGCCTATGGGGTAGCGGGCTGGCAGGCTCTTCAAAAAGTTTGGGCGTATATTCCCAAAGACTGCTTCACCATCGCCGATGCCAAACGTGGCGATATCGGGAACACCTCCCGGTTGTACGCGCAAGCTTTTTTCCAAGAATCTTCTAGTGGTATGTCATTTGACGCGATCACCGTCGCGCCCTACATGGGACAGGATTCCGTTTCACCTTTTTTTGAATTTCCGAATAAATGGGTAATCGTATTGGCTTTGACATCCAATACGGGGTCATCTGACTTTCAACAGCTCCAACAATTGTCCCAGAAACCTTTGTATGAAGATGTGTTACAACGTTCCCAAGCTTGGGGTTCCATTGAAAATCTCATGTATGTGGTCGGAGCTACCCAGGCAACTCATTTGGCGGATATTCGTCGGGTAGTGCCTCATCATTTTTTGCTCGTTCCAGGTGTTGGTGCGCAAGGGGGTAGTTTAGGCGATGTGGCTAAATTTGGGCTAAATCAAGATGTTGGCCTCCTAGTGAATGCATCTCGGGCTATTTTATATGCCAGCTCTGGCCTAGATTTTGCTGAAGCAGCCGAGGACGTAGCTAAAAATTATCAAAAAGAAATGGAAACCTATTTGAGAGAATTTGGTATCTTGGGGTAGTTTAAATACTAGCCATGAACGAATTCTTTCTACACTATGTGTGGCAATATCAACTATTGTCACGAAAGCCCCTGTATACCACGAAAGGGGAGATCGTTATTGTTTTATCGCCCGGGTGGCACAATGCCCACGCAGGCCCCGACTTTCAGCACGCCAGACTCTCAATAAATGGGGTGGAATGGTATGGCCACATTGAGGTTCATTGGAAGGCAAGCGACTGGAAAATACACCGACATACCGAGGATCCTGCCTACAATACGGTTATTTTACATCTGGTCTGGGAAGAGGATAGTGCCATTTCTCGACCCGATGGCAGCCCTATGCCAACCCTCGAGATGGGGTCGTATGTCTCGCCTTCGCTCGTCAAAAAATACAAAGATTTTGTGCGACAATCTCCTGCCGATCCTGGTATGTTTATTCCGTGTGGTTCGTTTCGAGATCAAGTGGCTCCCGAAGTTTTTTCACAAGCCATTACCTTGGCTTTGGAGGAGCGCATAAATCGGAAGGTAGATGAACTTCAAAAACTTTGGGAAGAGACTGGGCAAAACTGGGAGGAAGCAGCCTACCGGTGGTGGGCCCGAGGATTTGGCTTTTCGTTACATAAAGAGGCCTTTAGTGAATTGTCTGAGCGTGTTCCCTATACGGTTATGGCTAGATTACGAGACGAGAAAGATGCACTCGACGCCTTGTATTTTGGTATGTCCGGTTTATTGCCTAAAACATCGGATGATCCTCAAATCAATCGCTGGATTGACCGATTTCAATTTTATCAACGAAAATATACCTGGACATTCCGCCAAATGGACCCGGTGCATTGGCGATTTGGACGAACGCGACCCGGTAATTTCCCTACAGTTCGGATTGCTCAATGGGTTGCCTTTCTTCAATCCACCGTACATTTGCATACGTCAACTTTACAAATTGAAAACTCAATACAAGCTTACCAAAACGTTGCATTTTCAGTTCATCCCTATTGGGAAAATCACGTGACATTCGGACCTCCGGGAAGTCAGCGGAAACCCACTCTCCCGAAAAGCGCTGTCGATCGATTACTCCTGAATGTGATCGTCCCATACCATATATTGACCGGCCGATATTGGGACGATTTTGACCGCGAAGCCCGCGCATGGGAGTGGATGAAACAAATCCCTGCCGAATCGAATAGTTTACTCGAAAAATGGCATAATTCTATGCAAATTTTAGCCCAAAATGCTCGAGATGCACAAGGGTTAATGGGCTTATACCAAGGGTTCTGCCAAGTTCGGCGTTGTGCATTATGTCCGGTAGGTCAATCCATTCTTCAACGTTAGTCAGCGCGATTGATTAGGCCCAATCCAGAAATTAAAAAAATTAATCCCAATAGGGTGGGCGCAATTTTTTTAGCTCCCGTAATATCAAGTCCAAGCAACGTGGAGCCTGAAGCCATAAACGCAAAGCAAGCAAAAAGAAGGAGGAGGGCGCCAAGGGCACTCAAGATACCGCCAATGAGGCGTTTGAAAGATCGGTTATCCATGATTTTCGGATGTCGGTAAGGTTGGAATAGGACTGATTTCGATGGGTTGGAGGCTAGCAATTTCTTCCTCCGTTTGGATCGGTTTGAAGCCATGTTTGGCCCCCTCTTCCAATAAGAAAGCAAAGGCCATGGAAAATTCGTTGGTAATAACGCCATCCAACATAGCTTCACGAAGGGCTGCTTTGATCAATCCGACCTCTCGTGAGGGCGTAAGGCCAAAAACCGCCATGATCATTTCCCCGGTAATGACTGGCTGAAAATTTCGTAATTTGTCTTTTTGCTCTAGCTCAATCAGTTGTTCTTCGACGCGATCGAAGTTTTTGAGGTAGCGACGTACTCGGTTTGGATCCTTGGAGGTGATATCGGCCCGGCAAAGAATCATCAAGTCTTCTAAATCCTCTCCAGCATCGACCAACAATCGCCGCAATGCACTGTCGGTAACGCCCTCTTTCGCCAGAGCAATGGGCCGAAGGTGGAGTCGTACCAAGTTTTCGACAGAACGCATTTTCTGATCGAGAGGCAATTTGAATTTTCGGAATATTCCCTTGACCCATCGTGCTCCCAATTCTTCGTGGCCATGAAAAGTCCAACCCGCCTTGGGATGAAACCGTTTAGTCGCTGGTTTGGCAATGTCATGTAAAATGGCAGCCCACCGAACCCAAAGATTTGGGGATTTTATCGCCACATTGTCTAATACTTGCAACGTATGGTAGAAATTGTCTTTATGACTTTTACCGTCCTGAGTTTCAACGCCCTTCAGCTTGACCAAATCAGGGAATAATTCAATCAAAATGCCAACTTGATCCAATAGCTTAAACCCATAAGACGGTTTAGGGCTTAAAATGATTTTGTTCAACTCATCCGTAATCCGCTCCTGCGCCAAAATGGTGATGCGTTCCCGCATGTGACTTAATGCCTGGTACGTTTCTGGTTCGATATCAAAGCTGAGTTGGCTCGCAAAACGAATCGCCCGCAGCATACGTAAGGGATCATCGGAAAAGGTGAGGTTCGGGTCTTGAGGTGTTCGAATGATCTTGTGTTCGAGATCTTGAAGCCCTTGAAAGGGGTCTACTAAATCGCCAAATCGCGGACCATTAAGACAAATGCTCAGGGCATTGATGGTAAAGTCTCGACGAAGTTGATCATCCTCCAACGTGCCGTCTTCAACGAGCGGTTTTCGCGAATCGGCTCGGTAGGATTCTTTACGTGCTCCAACAAATTCGATGTCCAAATCATGGTAGCGAATTTGGGCTGTTCCAAAATTTCGAAAGGTATTTACTTTTGCATCGTAGGGCAACGCTTTGGCTACCTGTTCAGCAAAAGCGATTCCAGACCCCAAAACAACAATGTCAATATCTTTGGAGGGGCGATTTAGGATAATGTCGCGAACAAATCCTCCAATAACATAAACTTCTACCCGCTCGGCGTCTGCCACGGATCCAAGTAAAGAGAAAATGGGATAGGATTCTAGTATGTGACGGTAGTTGCCCAATTTTTTTTAGGCAAATTTACGAAACAAGGCGGATGTTTTCCAGTTTTTCATTTGATTCCCCTCTGTGGATTGCGAAAAATCTTTAAATTTGTTAAAAAACGATCATGCTCCTACGTCAACTAGAATATATATTGGCTGTCCAAAAATTTAAAAGTTTTACGAAAGCAGCTGACCACTGTTGTGTTACCCAACCTACCTTAAGCCAGCAAATAAAAACACTAGAAGACTCTTTGGGTATTGAGATTTTCAACCGCGGAACAATTCCTGTGGTACCAACTACTTCCGGCAAAATAATTTTGGAACAAGCTACTCGCGTAGTTGAACAAGCCAATGCCCTCAAGAAATTGGCAAAGGATTTGGTGAATACCTAGTAGTATTTTGCCAAGAATACGGTTTCAGGATACGCGCCATAAATAAAAACAATGACCACCTTAAAAAGTCATACGGCATACCAAAAACCAAATCTTGCACAAAGGTGTGAAGTAGGAAATAACAAACAAAGACAAGGCCAGGGTGGGTTTGGCGCTTGAATTCACGGATACTAAGGCTGAGCATCCCCACATGAAGGAGGAAGTAAGCCGTGAACCCAATTACGCCTAAATCATTAAATGTTTGAATTAACGGACAATCCACGTAGAGTTTCTGATAACCTTTGCCCAATAAAATCCACCACCATTCGCCGTCGGATATATTTTCTAGGATACCTTCCCATACTTGCTCGATGTTTTCCACACGACCCATCGCGGAGGCATCCACTTGCTTAGGGCCAACTGTTTTTAGCAAGGCGGCAGGTCCTTCGGATTGTGCCGAAACCAAGGACAATATTTTATCCAATCGCCCCCAAATCACACTGAATAAATGATTGAAGGTATTGATTAACTGGGTTTTGAAAACGATGTAATATGCAATACCGAGGATTGTCAAAAACACCAAAAAGCCACGCCAACTAAAAATCCACTTCAAGATCCGGTAAACAGTAGTTGGCGTGGTTTGGAAAAATCCGTAGAAAAGGCCAAAGAGTCCAAGTGCCAAAAAGGTTTGAACAGACTGTGTTAGGCCAATAACAGCCAAGTTGGTTAAAAAACTAAAATAGTATAAGGCTTTCGTAGACACGAGATGAGGCTGCCGTAACAAAAGGAGGGTAGCCACTAACCCAGCATAGGCACTACGTCCATAAATATGTGGATTCCCCCAAGATACACCCGCATCCTCATTGAATGTAATGGAAGCGCGCATACCCAAAACAAAACTTGGGTTTTTGGCCACGATCAATAACATACCCAAACTACCCAGTAAACAGATCCAAAAACTAGCAGGTAGGAAATAATCCAATAGCTCATGAAACGAAATGGTAGCAAATATAAAACCAGCTAGCAGGATAACCACAAAATAAACAAGCTCAGAAGTCGTATTGGTGAACCAGCCCCGGTTGGGGGTGTAAATGGCGAGGTAAAATAAGGCGAGTGTCCAATAGGTTATGATACACCACAGCAACCGTCGATTATAGGCATAAACATGATCCATTTTACGAAACGGGATGGCTAGAAATAGGCCGCCAAAAGTAAATAATGCTGTAAATACCTTGGAGTTAGGCGCAAGTGACAGCCCATCTCGAAGGAAATAAATCAGAGGTGTGCCAAAAAAGAAAAAACTCAAGGCCCATGCCTTGCGGTGTTTGCCCCATTTTTGGCCCAATAAATCAATAATTTCAAGCATATATTTCATCCCAAAACCCAAGAACAAAGGTAGAATGTTTTCGCCAAACTTGGCCATCCCTTGACAAAATCTTACCTTTGTGCCCTACGTTAACAAAGTGAATACCTTGAAAAAAGGCACCGAAAAGAAGCGTTTGCTGGTGGTTCACCAATTTGTCTGGGCACACTACAAAGCAAAAATATACTCCGAACTTCACAAGCAGCTCCCAGCCGACATGGATTGGCATGTTCTACAATTATCCGTTTCGGAAGGGACACGAACTAAAATAGGCAATATTGACTGGTCTTTGCATCAGTATCCTGTGACTCTTTTGTACGAGGAGTTATTGGAAAAAACACCCTTCTGGGGAAGGTTTTGGAAAGTCATGCAATGGGTTCGAGCCTACCGACCAGATGCAATCAATTTGCCCGGGTACTATGATATGGCAATGAATTTGGTCAGTCTGTACTGTAAAGCCACGGGGGTCAAGGTGATTATGGCCAATGATAGCACGGAGGCAGACAATCCCAATGTAGGCTGGCGGGAGGCGATCAAACGGTTTTTTATTCAGCGCGCGGATGGATTTTATTGTTATGGGAGTAAATCGGCTGAGTATATGATCAAAATGGGGGCTAAGCCAAATCAAATTTTTGTAGCCAATAATGCGGTTGATAACGATACAATTCGGAAAAATTACCTTGCGGCACTACCCTCCAAAGAATCTGTGAAACAACAACAGGGCTACCGGCCCCACAATTTTATCTTCGTAGGTCGGCTGTTTCGCGTGAAAAACTTGTTCAATTTACTTGCTGCATACCAGCAGGTTGCTCGCCAAGATTGGGGCTTTTTGTTTGTGGGCTCTGGCGATGAGCAAGCCGAAATGGAAGTTTTTTGTCAAAAAAATGATTTAACGGGTGTGCATTTTATTCCCGGACAAGCGTGGTACGATGTCCCCGCATTGATGGGATTGGGTGATGTTTTTGTTCTCCCAAGCTATTCAGAATCGTGGGGACTCGTTGTGAATGAAGCTATGGTCTGTGAAATGCCAGTCCTCGTGTCCAACCGGTGTGGGTCATCTCATGATCTTGTTGAAAATGGGGTGAATGGATTTACCTTTGATCCGTATGATGTCGATGAATTAGCCGAAAAAATGAAATGGTTCATGGAGCATTCGGATCAAATTCCGTACATGGGACACGCCTCTTTTCAAAAAATTCAGCGTTTTTCTCCGCAACAAGTGGCTAAAGAAATGATCGAAGGATTTTACCAAGTCATCAATCCATGAGCCGCATCAATAATTTTGATCTTGTTCGATTTTTAGCGGCATCCCAAGTGCTGGTGTGGCATGCAGCCGCACAATTGGACTACTTTTATCCCATCTATGGTTTTTTACGGGTGCTATTTCATATTCCGGGAGTTCCCATCTTCTTCGCACTCAGTGGCTTTTTGCTTTCTTATTCGGTGCATAATAAGGTATTTGATTGGAAAAAATACAGTAAAAATAGGATTCTTCGCATCTACCCAGCACTCTATGTCTGCACGTTGCTGACTGGCGCCACGATGCTTTTCTTTCTCCCGAATGTAGGGATTTCCACCTGGGCGATCTGGCTCGTCAGTCAATTGACTTTTTTGCAGCCTTTTGTTCCGACAGACCTAAAAGCCTATGGGGTGGGCCATCCAAATGGTAGCTTGTGGAGTATTGCAGTCGAATTGCAATATTATGTGGTGCTTCCACTCATTTGGTGGGTCATCGGGTCATGGAAGCGGTTAGCCCAAAATGGCGCTCTCCTCGTTTTAGGACTTTCTTCCATTGGATTTCGGTTTTGGGTAGAAAATGCACTAGCCCCGGAGTCCATGATTTGGAAAGCCCTAACCGTTTCGCTTCCGTATCACCTGTATTTTTTTATTTTTGGTATGATCGTCTATGTCAATTGGTCGGCATGGCGAATGTACCTAGAGGAAAAAGTGGGTCTTTGGATCTTGCTTTATGCTACGTATGTTCTCATCGGGGCCGAGTGGTTCGGGTGGTACCAAAATCCCTACGACTACCATCTCCCTGGCTTGATCGCAAACAGCTTATTGGTTGCCGTCGTTTTTTCTGCTGCATTCAGCGCCATTCATGTTTCTGAAAAGCTGTTGCGAGGAAATGATATATCGTATGGACTTTACATTTACCACATGCCTATTGTGAATGTTTTTGTGATGTATCATGCAAAAGGAGCTTTACTTTGGGTAATTTTAACCCTAATTTTATCTACAGTATTCGCCTGGTTGTCTTGGCGATTTGTCGAAAAACCTTTCTTGCGTTTGAAATAAATTTGCAAGTGGATTCATTTCCATTCAATTCCGGAAGTACACGATATGGCACAAAAACGAAAGATATTGTCGCAAGCGCACATGGCCGTGACATTGGAGCGCTTAGCTCAAGAACTCATCGAAAATCATGGGGATTTTCAGGACACCGTTTTGTTAGGCCTTCAACCCCGTGGAATATTACTGGCCGACCGATTGGTGGCCATCCTGCAACGGCAGACTCAGCTTCCCATTCAGGTGGGTTATTTGGATGCGACTTTTTACCGGGATGACTTCAGGCGTCGCGCCTCACCTCTAACACCGAATGCCACCCGTGTACCTTTTATTGTGGAGAATAAACAGGTGATTCTCTGTGATGATGTCATCGCCTCCGGTCGAATGGTTCGGGCGGCCATGGATGCGCTGCAAGCCTTTGGTCGCCCGAGTCGTATTGAACTGGTTTGTTTAATTGATCGGAAATATAACCGGGATATTCCTATCCAGCCGGATTATATCGGTCAAAAGGTCAATACATTGGACTCGGAGCGGGTCAGGGTTGTTTGGCAAGAGCAAGAAGGGGAGGATGCTGTTTGGCTCGAAGAATAAATATAGTTAGTTCTACACATGCAAAAAATAATGCTAATCGGGCTCGGCAATATCGGTCCTGACTATGACAATACGCGTCATAATATTGGTTTTGAGGTGCTCAACGCACTAGCACATAAATACGGCGCTTCATTCACCTTACAACGCTTGGCTCTTCAAGCTCAATTTACCTACAAAGGTAGGACGGTTCACCTCATTAAGCCTACCACGTACATGAACTTAAGTGGTAAGGCGGTCGGGTACTGGACAAAACTTGAAAAAATAGCGCCTGAAAACTGGGTCGCCATCACCGATGATATCGCCTTGCCCGTCGGTAAATTGCGATTAAAAAAACAAGGCTCGCATGGCGGACATAATGGGCTGCGGGATATCGAAGCGGTCTTGGGTACGAATCAATACAACCGGTTACGCTTTGGTGTAGGTAGTGATTTTCCCAAGGGGAGGCAAGCTGATTATGTCTTAGGTCGTTTTTCAACCGAAGATCATTTGGTAGTAGAAGCCAAAATAGCCCGATGTATTGAGATGTTGGAGAGTTTTATTTGGCAAGGGGTTGATAAAACGATGAATTTTTTCAACGAATGATTGTATTTTTAAAAGAAAATGATGGTTTCCTAGAAATACATATTTTATATAACTTAAAAAAATATTAAAAGTATAATATTTCGATTTTTTTAAATATAGCCAAATTATAGTCTCAAAAATAAGCATCTGGTAGCTGTATATAGATATATTATTTGGGTGTCTGTCTTCTTGTGGATTTGGTGGTTTGAATTATAAAGGCGAATTTTGCAGAGTCTTAGAGGAATTAAAATTACACAAATCCATGACAAGCTCACTTTTTTCAATTATCTTTGTCACGTTGATCGGAGTATCACCCGTACAAAGTATGGTTAACGAGCCCATCACAGCGCGTTCTTTCGAAGTATATATAGACGGTGTTATCACAGGCAAGCAGGCAGTCAAAGGGTGGGTTTCACCAGCTGATGTGCAAGTTTTGACGCAAACCATCGCCCAATATCAAGTCTCTCCCGTAAGTTTATTGAACATGAATGATGAGGCGAGACAAAATTTCTTGACCACTGCTGATCGCGTGACAACGCTTCTGAGTGGAAACACCAATCAGGAAATTAAGCACTGGGCTAATGAAGTAAATCGCGCCAAGGACATATTCCAGTATTTTTGGAATACCCAACCAGCGGTACAGCCCTTAGGTGAAGTTGTACTTCCCGAACAAGCACGCCAAAGAGCTGCTTTTAAAGCAGTGTACTATGCACAACCGGAAGATGTGAAAGAAATTTCACACGAGGTGCCTGCTTCACCAGAACAAATCGAAAACTTTAAAAAAGTTTTCTTCCAACCAAATACTCAAGTTGCTCCGTTGCACGAGGAATGGTTCTTGTAATAACAAAGAGTTTTTTCATAGTTTAATAGGTTAGGGTTGAATAGATAATACTTACCCCGTTGTTCATAACGACGGGGTTAAGTTTTTTGAACCTATCCCAATTTTTTCCAGTTATTCCTCCGTATGCATATCTATATGAAAAAGTACCTTCTTTCGTTGGCCATCTTTGTATCCGCCTGCCAATCGTCCCCTCAAAACGCTGGAAAACAAGTATATTGGGATTTCCCAAGCTTTTTCCTTCAACAGGCGGATGCCCTCCAAGTGGAAAAACCACGCTGGGAAAAAAGTGTCTGGGTAGAACAACAACGTGAAGTCAAGGAAGTTAAAAACGTTGACTGGGAAAAAGAACTCGCCCTTTTCTTAGAAATTGACCTGAATAAAACAGCTTACCTCGGTCAAGTTTCAGTAAACACCACCGATTCGTTAACACATTATCAAGTGACCGAGCCTGAGCTGCCTATTCGCGAAGTAAAAATACGTTGGGCTACCCCACAACAAACTCCGGCTCGAATTGATATGCATTGGCACTCCGAAAATAAACTCTACCAGACAGATAAAAAACTGATTGCTTTCTTCAAAGAAGGTAAATTGGATAGTTACCAAATTCAAACCTTCCAAAAAATCACGGGATTGTCTCCAGACAAAGTTCGTCTGGAGGCAAAAAGAAAAGGGAGTTAATACACTCCCTGATTTCTTATTTTCCTGTTTGTGTACTGAAAGTACTCTCAAAAATCTTATCCGCATTTCCTGTTTCAAATCCATCCCGTCGGTGTAAGCGGGTAATTTGGTCTTTAGGTAGGTCAAGGTAAGCAGGTAAAATCTTTCTTTCGGCGAACTCCACGTAACTTCCCGCGATCCGGTGGATATCTCCGTCTGCAAATGTAGCCTCAATCATTTCAGCGACTGTCGAGCTTTGCAAGAGACCACCATCCGGACTTACTTTAACGACACCCCCTGCATCATTGAGTTGAATGCCGAGATGAACTAAAAATTCGTTGAATCGGTAAATATCATCATACCCCAACGGTAAATTATGGACTGAAATGGTATAATGATTTAGATAGTATCGATTGTAAATGACCCAAGCGGCGTATTCCGACTCTTGCTGTAAACAGGCAAAATCTGACCAAGTGGGTAGTTCCCAAAGTGATTGGTGAAGGAAGGCATCAACCGCGTACCCGTCGGATAGATCTAATGAGTCCACAGGATCGGCTTGGATCTCTGCTGTGTAGCGTTGAATGATATCCTGAGCCTCGGGGGACAAGTCGGATACGCGGAGCTCGCTGACGAAAATCCGGGGAAATTCAGGCGATGGTGGAGCGTACCAATAGGCATCAAGTTTTTTGCCTTCAAAATAAAAGTAATCTCTTTTTTGATAGCCGTAGGCTAAAAAAATCTTTTCAAAAGAGGCGATTCCCAAATGAGGTACCCCCAATGTGCGAAAGGCCACATGGTCATTCTCGATATCGGAAAAAGAACGAATCAATCCCGCCTCTTGCATGGCAGAAGCTATTTTCATGACATCAGGTACTCGATCCCGGTACCGACGCATAAGTCCTTCCATCACAATTTCTAACACTGCTCTCATACTGAATTATTTGTTTCAAATTGAATTGACGAATAGGTTAACTACAGATTGTCAACCGGGTTGGTTTCAAGATAAAAAGTAAGCGCCATTTTGCGTAGCAAGAAATGCGTTAAAATCGATTTCTTCCTGCTTAATGAAACCTTGCTGTGGTAATTTCCCATCTGCAACCATTTCAACTACCGCGGCAATGGATGCAGCAGTAGTCCACGAAATAGCCCGCCAGTGTTGGCCATCAACTAAAATAGGTTTGAACGCGCGATAATACTCTTCTCGTTTCAATCGGTCATTTTTCCACCCCTCGACTACCGCGTACACATACACCACATCTTCCTGAACCGGAGGTTTGGCCTCAGTTAAGATTTCCTCGAGTTGGGCTCTCCGCTCTTTCATGATGAGTTCATAAATCAAAAATCGCATCAATTTAGCGTGTCCCGGGTATCGCATCGTTTTATAATTTAGAGTATCTACTCTACCCTCAAATGTTTCGCACATCGTTCCCAATCCACCCGAAGTAGAAAAAGCCTCATATTCTTCCCCTCCAATGTAAATTTTTTCCAATCCATCCAAGGCAGGTACCATTTTGCGAACCCCATTGTGAATGACCTCGCAGTCATTAATGTATTCGTTGATCACACCGGCTGGGGACCAGGTGAAACTGTATCCCAACAAGCCATTGGGAAATTGTGGTAGTGCACCCACACGAAGTTCAATGTCCCGCAGCTTATCAAAACGAAGGCATAAATCGGCACCCACAATGCCTATAAAACCTGGGGCCAATCCACACTGTGGAGCCATAACGCTCCGGGCTGTTTTTGCCATGTCTTGAATGGCTTTTGTCGTAGGTACATCCTCAGTTAAATCAAAATAATGGATGCCTTGACGGTGTGCAATCTGGGCAATGGGTAAATTCAAATAGTAAGGCATGCAGGAAACAACGGCTTGGTAGCGGGGTAAAGTTGCTTCCAAAAAAGATACATCGGATACATCCCCGGTAAGCACGTCAAAAGGGAGAGGGGCATCATAATGCGGTGGATTTTTATCTAGTCCGGTTACGGAGAAACGTTTGGAAAGAAGTACACCCACGAGTGAGCCTACCTTTCCCATGCCAATAACTAATATTTGCATAGCAAGAAGTAAAATTTTAGTAAAATAAAAATTTGCCTAACCCATACAGGAGGGTTTGGAGAAAAGAAATGCCAGTTCAGATTATGCGATCTGAAAATCGGGAACAAATGAGCACGCGCTGCGAAGATAGGAGAGGCGTGCTAGGTGGCAATTTAATTCTTTAAACACGTGGAGAATTGGATTTGGTACGAAGCTACAAGGGAAACGTAAAAAAATCAAATGTTTGTATAAAAAATCATACGAAATCAAAACAGCTGATGTAAGCCGGTTGCTGTTGCATGGCATGAGGAAGGTTTTTGGCCATTAACCACGAACCCGTTCCGTTTACGAATGTATGCAATACGCCTAGATCGCGCCGATTTCCTAAATAATAGGGCGAGGCGGGATCTTGCCAAAATAAGGCAGCATTCGTTTTAAACAAGGCCAATACATGTTCCATCAGCACCATAAGGTCCGCTTCGTAGCCAGGTTGGACATACAAACCTTCCAGTCCAAGAAATTTAAAGTGAGCGGGATTGAAAATGCGGTTTACCCAAGGTAGGTATTGCCCAAACCGCACAAGGTACTTCCCTAGTACGCCTTCCATTTGCATAATTTCCCATTGGGCGGGTATGACTTGGACCCCCGCGCGGACTTCTCCCTTTTCTTCAAGAATATAATACTGACCTTGGTAGTGCCACCCCTGTGGGTGCACAAAACTATGTCCTTGGTAATATTTTCGTAGAAGTTCCGTGATTTGGGCCTGCTCGGTGGGTAGAGTTACTGCCCGAACACGAGGATCTAACCGCGGGGAGAATCGTGAAAAGCCTAGGGTAAGTGAGGTGTGATAGGGCTTAAAACCCAAATGTTGGACCATCTTGAGCGAAGCCTCGTTTTTCTTTTCCAAAAAAGCATAACTGAAGTCGCTGGGCCTTTGGTGTCCTTCGATCCAAGTCAATACCCGTCGCGCATTCAATCCCAGGAGCATTTGGCCGCGAATTGACGGATGAGAGGCAAAGTACCGAAAATAGTACCCATCCGTTTCGTCTGAAAAGGTATATTGATTTGCCACGACAGACCCCAGGATAGTCTCCGAGGTTTCGATGGAAAATGCCCATGGGCGGTACAATCGTTGAGCGGCCGCTGGGGTAACAGGCCGGCGATACCGTGTGCCTCGACTACCCCATTGAATCTGGTCCAAAAATAAACGAACCGATTCATTTAACTGGGGATGATGGTTGACTCGATAAACAGAATTCTGATAAAGTAGCGCCATAAAAAAGGTGTAACCTGACCAAGTTACACCTTTTGAATGAGTTTAGGAAATAATCCAAGATTTTCGCACGGGCATAATCGCCCATAAAATTAAGTAGGGTAAAATCGCTGGAATAGGGAGCGGTATGGCGATTACAAATAAAAGTCGGACTAATGTGACGTCCAAACCTAGGTAGTCCGCTAAGCCACTAGCTACTCCACCTACCCACTTTCCTTCTGATATTCTCTCTAGCTTTTTCATTGTATTTGTGTTTTGTTGAAACAAAAATAGGGGGTCTGTATAGTACCTTGTATAGCATAGTACATGAATGAAAAAAAAGACCGGACAAGCGGTCTAAATTCAGGATTGCTCATTCCCATTTCAGGGTGTTTTCGCCAAACTCATCCGCTGAATCAGGTGTTTCAAACTGGGTAAAGTCATAGTCAGGCATGAGGTCGTGTTGAATATGATCTAAAGTTTCCTGAAGTGCGGAGGCAAATTTGTGAAAATCTTCTTTATAAATGAACATCTTGCTTTTTTCAAATACAAAGTCTCCTTCTTTTTGAAATCGGCGGCTCTCGGTAATGGTTAAATAATAATCATTCGATCTGGTGGCACGGACATCGAAAAAATAGGTGCGTTTCCCGGCCCGAACA
>Ga0209812_10001512_pt1 | contig 15844 bp, 12 predicted proteins | sample JI71714BDNA_FD_187502 | JGI IMG/M metagenome (GOLD analysis project Ga0209812, IMG submission 187502) | Wastewater effluent complex algal communities from Wisconsin, to seasonally profile nutrient transformation and Carbon sequestration -... | ecosystem: Engineered > WWTP > Effluent > Algae...
CCGAAAGTTGTCCCCCTTCATCGTAACCGACATATCCGGGGGGAGCTCCTACTAACCGAGAAACGTTTTGCTTCTCCATATATTCGGACATATCAATGCGGACGATCGCGTCATCGCTATCAAATAAAAACTCCGCCAAAGCCCGCGCCAACTCAGTTTTGCCGACACCTGTCGGGCCCATGAACAAGAAAGAGCCGATCGGCCTTCCGGGGTCTTTCATCCCCGCACGAGCTCGCCGAATTGCCGCAGCAACGGCTGTCACAGCCTCCTGTTGACCGATTACCCGGTGGTGCAAATGCTTCTCCAATTGCAGCAATTTTTGGCGTTCCGATTCCAGCAACCTGTTGACAGGAATCCCAGTCCATTTGGCAACAATTTCCGCAATATCACCCTCAGTAACTTTTTCCCTCAGTAGGGAAGAACCTTGAGATTGTTGTTTCAAAAGTTCGGCTTCTTTGGCTTCCCGATCGCGCACCGCAGTTTCCAATTTGCCGTACTTTAACTGGGCGGCTTTATTCAAATCGTAAGCCCTTTCTGCCTGTTCTATTTGCACTCGCAATTGGTCTTCTTCTGCTTTCAATTTATTGATGGCATCCAACAACTGTTTTTCGCCAGACCACTGAGAAGACAATTTTTCTTGTTTGACTTTCAAAATGTCAATCTCAGTTTTGATGCGTTCGATGCGGGGACCAATTCCCAAGGCTTGAGTACCTTTTCCCTCACCTTCGATGGACAATTTTTCCATTTCTAACTGCATCACCCGGCGGTCGATCGCCTCCAATTCCACAGGTTTAGAAGTAATTTCCATTTTCAAGTGGGCGGCGGCTTCATCTACTAGGTCGATCGCCTTATCGGGCAAAAAGCGATCGGAAATATAGCGAAAAGACAAAGTTGCAGCAGCCACCAAGGCCGAATCAGTGATTTTTACCCCGTGGTGGCGTTCGTAACGGTCTTTCAATCCGCGCAAAATCGAAATAGTATCTTCAACGCTGGGCTCGCCGACAAATACTTGTTGAAAACGGCGTTCCAAAGCCGGGTCTTTTTCGATATGCTTGCGGAATTCGTCGAGAGTTGTAGCGCCGATACAGCGCAATTCGCCGCGGGCTAACATGGGTTTCAACAAATTGCCCGCATCCATTCCCGAACCGGAACTACCGCCGCCGCCAGTACCGACAACGGTGTGCAATTCGTCAATAAATAGGACTATTTGCCCGTCGGAATCGATGACTTCTCGCAGGACCGATCGCAGTCGTTCTTCAAATTCGCCCCGGAATTTTGCCCCAGCAATTAAACTGCCCATGTCAAGGCTAAATAGTTGGCGATTTTTCAAAGATTCGGGGACGTCACCGTTAACTATGCGCTGGGCCAAACCTTCGGCGATCGCCGTTTTGCCGACTCCGGGATCGCCAATTAACACCGGATTGTTTTTTTGGCGGCGGGAAAGAACTTGGACTACCCGCCGAATTTCTTCATCGCGGCCGATTACGGGGTCAAGTTTGCCTGCTTTTGCAGCTTCGGTTAAATCGCGGCCGTATTTACTCAGGGCGTCGGAGTTAGCTTCCCCATCTCGATCGGGAGTTTTAGGGTTGCGGAGGCTGGATTTGTTGGTTTCGGAATTTTTTTCTGGGACTTTTGCAGTAGCGCGGACAGATTTGATGGCTTCTTCGAGTTTTGGGCGATCGATCGTACCGGGTGCCGGTCTGCGATCGTAACCAGGGCGTCCCGGCGGCCCATCGCCCCTAGTCAGCAAACGCCTACCAACTCGTTCATCTTCTATTAAGCCAATTAATAAATGTTCAATGGCGATAAAATTATCTTGCCAAGTCACTCTGGTGGCCTCGGCAACATCTAACATCACATCTAAGCCACGACCGAGGTAGAGTTGTTCAGCGTTGGCAACTCTCGGCTGTCGTTTGGCAAAGGCTTCTAACTGTTGCCCAAAGCGGGTGACATCTATTCCGGCCAGGCTGAGAATCGTGTTTGCTAAACCAAGCTGTTCTAGAATGGCGATCGCTAAATGTTCAACCTCTAGCTGCTGATTGGCAAAACGGCGCGCTACATCCTGGGATTTGACAATGGATTCCCAGGCTTCATCGGTAAATTTGCTAGGGTCTGTTGGCTGCACTTTGGTTCCTCGCAATCACAGGGATTTTTACTATTATAAATAGCTTCTTCTTCTTTTGAAAATATTAAGTTCACCCAAATGTTTATTATTTACTGACAATCATGCTATTTCCCACTTACCAATTTTTAGTTTTTTTTCTAATTCTCTTTAGTGCGATCGTCTCTTTAAAACACCAAGTGGACTTATATAAAATTGTCCTCCTACTTTCCAGTTTATTATTTTATTCCTTTTGGAGCTTCGATTTTTTATTTTTACTAATTTTAGCTACTACCTACAATTATATCATTCTCCGGGCTGTTTGCCACGGAAAACACAAAAAACTTGCTTTAATATCCGGTCTAATTTTCAACATTGCCAACCTCGGCATCTTTAAATATTGCAACTTTTTCGTAACTTCTTTATTTGACATCCTCAACCAACTCAAAATCTCCGCCAGTTTTCAAGTATTGCAAATTCTCATCCCCGTCGGTGTCTCATTCTACACATTTAGAATGATTTCCCATTTAATCGACTGCTACCAGAAAAAAATCTCCTGTCCCAAGTTTATAGACTACGCCACCTACATCACCTACTTCCCCCAAATTGCCTCCGGGCCCATATCGCGAGCTCCAGAATTTTACTCCCAGCTCAATTCTCCCCAAAAATACGACTATAAAATCGAAGAAGTTATAGTTTTAATTTTGTCAGGACTGTTTAAAAAATATACTTTATCCAGCTTTTTGTTTAACTTCACTCAACTGCCCTTCAAAGTTCCACAACAGTATAGTAGCATTGATTTAATTCTCGCCGTAATTTCCTATTCCTGTTTGATTTATGTAGATTTCAGCGGCTACTCAGATTTAGCCAACGGTATCTCCTGTTTGCTAGGTTTTAAACCTATTGTCAATTTTAATATGCCTTACCAATCCTTAAGCCTCCAAGAATTTTGGAAAAGGTGGCACATCAGTCTTTCCGAGTGGCTGAGAGATTACGTTTACATCCCGTTAGGTGGCAACAAACACGGCAAATTGAGAAAATATGTGAATTTATTGTGCACAATGGCGATCGGTGGATTTTGGCACGGTGCTGGTTTAAACTTTATTGTCTGGGGAGCTATTCATGGCTTAGGATTAGTTGTCAACCATTTATGCAGAGATCTACCTCAAGCTATCCACTTCAAAATAGACTATTTATATCCGAAAACAGCGAAATTTTTGAGTTGGTTATTTACCTTTAGTTTTGTCAGTGGTAGCTGGATATTTTTCGGGACACCCAACTGGGAAACAGCCATCCATGTGTTCCAAGGAATTATTCATTCTGCCGTCAAGAGTTTTCAATTTAACTTTTGGCAATTATATTTAGTCATTGCAGTTATTGGGGCTATTAATTTTTGGGGCGATCGCATCGCCCAAATATTTCTGAGCGTATTTTCATTAAAAAACATTTTTTTTCGGGTTGTCTTAGTTTCCCTGTTCGTGTATGCTATTTTGATGCTGGGACCCAGTACCGTTCCGCCTTTTATATACTTTAATTTCTAAGAAATATGAGAGACAGGGAAATTCTGCTAATCGCTACTTCGGTAATTCTAACTTTAATATTTACCAACCTCTCCTTATTTCTCAAAAGTTTTTCCTCAACCCCTTTTGCTAGCCCAGAAATAAAACAAGCAGCAAGGCAGATCGAACTCGAAGGTTTTAGGAAATCGGAGCAAGATTTTTGGAGCAAAATCAAAGATATTAACTTAGATAGCCTCCCAGTCAAGTCAGCCAAAAATCGGGTTGAAACAGCCCAAAGAACTGCCCTACAACCCAAAAAAATAACTACAAAATCACCTAAAAAAAACACCCCAGCCAAACCAAAACTGACCAGACCTTATCGTAAATTTTTATTTATTGGAGATTCCGTAATGCTCGACTTAGGGACTCAACTTCAGTACAGTCTCAAGCAAAAGTATAATATTGCCGATACCAAAATTGACTACAAAGTATCCAGTGGCTTAAATCGGATAGATTATTATGACTGGTATGCCAGAACCAGTCAAATTATTAAGGATTATCAGCCCGATGTCGTGATTGTTTTATTTGGAGGGAATGACACTCAAGATATCGCTGATTTTCAAGGAAAATACAGGGTAATTTTGACTAAAGAATGGCAAAAAGCCTATCAAGAAAGAGTAGACAAATATGCCAAATTATTAAATAATTCCTCCGTGCGGAAAGTGTACTGGGTTGGTCAATCTAACTCTAACAAATCGGGGTACATTCAGGCTTTTCCAATTATGAACAATATTTATAAAAATGCGATGAAAATTTCCCCGAAAATCACTTTCATTTCAACTTGGGAAACTTTTGCAGAAAGTGGTAAATTTACTCCGGTAGTTGCTAACAAATCGGGGAAGCGAGGCTATGTAAAAGTGAATGATGGTTTGCACTTTACCTCCCACGGAGCTCAGATTATCAGCGACTTAATTGTTGACAAAATGGTGGCGGATCGAGTCTTACAAATTCCTAAAAAGCAACTGTAAATCCGATTATCTAAATTGTGAAGGAGCAAGGCCGAGCAGTCTGGGTTCCCAGGCTCAGCCTGGGAACTAGGAAACAGCTAGAACGCGAGCATTTTCCTATTTAGCTACTGTTGTACCTACTTTGCTAGCGATCGCTGCTAAAGCGTTGCGGTTGCATTGAGATGCACCCAACCCGGTTTCTAGTCGCATCTATTTTTCAGTTGCACTAATTCAACTTTATATCCATCGGGGTCTTCCACAAAGGCAATGACAGTTGAACCGTGTTTCATCGGGCCTGGTTCGCGACTAACTTTGCCGCCGCGAGCTCTAATCTCTTCGCAGGTACCGTAAATGTCGTCAACCCCGATCGCAATATGACCGTAAGCATTGCCTAAATTATACTCTTCAACGCCCCAGTTGTATGTTAATTCCAAAACTGTATGGTCAGACTCATCACCGTAGCCGACAAAAGCCAGAGTAAATTTACCGTCTGGATAGTCTTTTTGCCGCAGCTTTTTCATGCCCAGCACTTCGGTGTAAAATTTGAGGGACTCTTCTAAGTTTCCGACTCGGAGCATGGTGTGTAATAATTGCATTTAGCTCACTCCAAATTTTTTAAGCTAGATCCAATTTTACCCATTTCTGGCGAAAAAAACTCGCGCGGGGAACTTCACAATTGCCGCAAGTTGATAACTATCTATTAGCTTTACTGAATAAAAACCACCACAACTCCAAACCAATTAAAGTCAATCCACCTAGGGTGACACCGACTTTTAAACCTAAAGGCTGTTCAATAGTTTGAAATTGAGTGGTGGAATGAGTAGGTTCGATAGACATTTTAGCAGCTTGCACTCCCGATGCCATTGCGATCGCCATTCCTGCACTCGCGAGAGTTACCCCAATTTGACGAAGGTGCAACATTTTTTTAATTCCTCCTAATTTAGGTGATATATTTGGGTTTAAAATTACGCAACCGCAAAGCATTAGTCAGGACGGAAACTGAACTAAAAGCCATGGCACCTCCGGCGATGATTGGACTTAGTAGCCAGCCAAAAATCGGATATAAAATACCTGCTGCGATCGGAATTCCAGCGATGTTGTAAATAAAGGCAAAAAACAGATTTTCGCGGATGTTGCGCATGGTGGCGCGCGACAGTTGAATGGCTGTAACTATGCCTTGCAAGTCTCCAGAAATTAGGGTTATGTCGCTCGCGGCGATCGCCACATCTGTCCCGGTGCCGATCGCAATTCCCACATCCGAAGCGGCCAAAGCTGGAGCATCATTAATTCCATCTCCCACCATCGCTACAATTTTACCTTGTGCTTGCAGTGCTTGGATTTTAGCTACTTTTTGGTCTGGTCTAACTTCTGCAAAAATGCGATCGATCCCAACAGCATGGGCGATGGACTCCGCAGTCGCGCGGTTGTCCCCTGTCAGCATCGCCACTTCTAAACCGAGTTTTTGCAGTGCTTTCACCACCCGCGCTGACGATGGTTTGAGGGCATCGGCAATACCCAGAATCCCCTCAATTTTGCCCTCCACAGCCATCCAAACCACGGTTTTACTAGCAGATTCCCAAGCTCTGGCGCGCAGTTCCAAATATTCAGTGTCAAAGCCTAATTCCTGCATCCATCTGAGTGTTCCCAGGGCGATCGACTTTCCCTCCACCACCCCCCGGACGCCACTTCCTGCGATCGCCTCAAAATCCTTAACATCTGTTAAACTTACCTCTTGAAATGCAGCATATCTCACCACAGCTTCACCCACAGGATGCTCGGAATTTCGCTCCACAGACGCTGCCAATTTCAGCAATTTTAGCTCATTGCTGTTAGCGATTCCTTTCATTGTCACAAAATCAGTGACAGTCGGCTTGCCTTCCGTGAGAGTCCCAGTTTTATCTAACACAATGACTTGAATTTTATGAGCCAGTTCTAAACTCTCAGCTCCTTTAATTAAAACTCCATTTTCTGCACCTTTGCCAGTCCCCACCATCACCGCCGTCGGAGTTGCCAAACCCAAAGCACAAGGACAGGCAATAATCAGCACTTCCACCATCGTAACGGTTGCCAAAGTCAAGTTTCCCGTAGCATTAAACCAGATGATAAAAGTAGCTAAAGCAACGGCTATTACGGCGGGAACAAACCAACCAGTCACCTCATCTGCCAACTTTTGAATAGGTGCTTTAGACCCCTGGGCATCCTGCACCATCTTGACAATTTGAGCTAAAAACGTATCCTGACCAATCCTAGTAGTGCGAAACTTAAAGCTGCCAGTTTTGTTAATTGTCGAGCCGATAACTTCGTCACCGACTTGCTTTTTGACGGGCAAACTTTCCCCTGTTACCATTGCTTCATCTATTGTGGAATAGCCTTCAATCATCTCTCCGTCTACGGGAATTTGTTCCCCTGGCCGCACCTGTACGATATCCCCAATTTCCACTTGGGCTAATGGCACTTCCAACTCTTGCCCGTTGCGAACAATCCGAGCCGTTTTCGCTTGCAAACCCATGAGTTTCCGAATCGCCTCCGAAGTCTCTCCCTTCGCCCGATTTTCTAGGGTTTTACCAAGCAAAATAAGAGCAATCACACTCGCTGCAACTTCATAATAAACGCTGGTTATCAAACCCTGAGCTAGGAAAAATCCGGGAAAAACTGTTACACATACAGAATAAAAGTAAGCAGAACTGGTTCCCAAAGCAATCAGGGTATCCATTGTAGCTAGGCGGCGTTTTAGCGATTTCCATGCTCCTCTATAAAATGAGTCACCACACCAGAATTGTACTGGTGCTGTCAGCACTAATTGCAGCCAAAAATTGTGCAACCATCCGGGAATAAATGGCAAATGCCAACCAGTCATAGCTGGAATGGAACCTGTAAATAGTAACAGGCTAATCAGACCTGCTGTCCACAATTTACGTTGCAAAACTTGAGATTCAGCTTGACGAGTTGCTTGCTCGGTGTCATCCTCGCCCTGGGTCATTTCTGGAAGCGGAAAAGCTTTGTACCCCGCCGCATCAACAGTTGCTTGAATTGTGGCTAAGCTAGTTTTTTGGGAGTCGTATTGGATGCTTGCTTGTTCCATGCCAAAGTTGACATTGCACTCAATGACACCAGGAACAGATTTAATTGCTTGTTCAATGGAAGAAGCACAGGAGGCACAACTCATGCCTTGGAGTTTGACTGTGAGATTATCCATATATCCACTCTCGAATTGGGAAGAGGAAATTGGCCGTTGCTAATACCATTTCTCTAAAATCGTGCAACAATCTTTGACCCCCTCTAACCCCCCCTTATAAAGGGGAGGGACAAGACTATTGTTGCATTCTTTTTTAAAATTGGTATAAGATTCTGCTGTCAAAGGGCTGGATAACCAACAGATGCGATGGCTTTTCTCACTTCATTTTCCGGCTTCACGCTTTGAATTGTCACCACTTTCGTTTTAATATCTGCCTCAACAACTGCGGCTGGATCGACGGTTTTGACTGCTTGTGCGATCGTATTGGCACAAGCTGAACAAGCGATTTTTGGAACTTTTAACTGTAGAGTCATAATTTCAACCTCACCATAAAATACTCTGCTCGTTCTCTTAATTAATTTCATTATACAGTCTCCTGTTAGCAGAAAAGTAAAGTTAATTTGAGATTTTAAATTTGTGAACAGCTCAAATTTCATCCTAATTTCATAGGCTCGTGATAAATTTAAAATAAACACCAGTTTTAACACTCTAAAATTTATGAAACCAATGCCATTAAAAACAGGATTGACAGCCCTGATATTCACCTGCACAGCAGCCCTAAGCAGTGGAGTGCTGGGGGCTTGCTCCAAAGACCCTGTAAGTCAAACTCAAGCCCCAAATATTACCACAGCAACCCCAGCCAGCAGCAAACAAGACGTGGCCCAGGACCACAAAATGGGTGGCATGAATCACAGTATGTCCATGGATTTAGGGCCTGCTGATGCCGACTACGATTTGCGATTTATTGATGGGATGACAGTGCATCATCAAGGTGCTGTAAACATGGCGAAAGAGGTGTTGAATAAATCCAAACGCCCGGAAATGAAAAAAATAGCAAATCAGATGATTGTCGCTCAAGAACGCGAAATTAATCAAATGAAAGAGTGGCGAAAAACTTGGTATCCTAAAGCTAGCAATACGCCCATGGCTTATCACGCTCCCATGGGTCACATGATGGCCATGACTCCCGAACAGATGCAAAGCATGATGATGAGCATGGATTTAGGTGCTGCGGACGCTCAATTTGATTTGCGGTTTCTGAATGCGATGATTCCCCACCACGAAGGAGCTTTGGTGATGGCCCAAGATGCTTTGAAAAAGTCGAAGCGGCCAGAAATGCAGAAATTATCCCAAGAAATTCTGACTTCACAAAAGCAAGAAATCGAGCAAATGAAAGAGTGGCGTAAAGCGTGGTACAAACAGTAACATAATTCCCTAAATTATCAAGTAAAAAAGCCTGAACGCGAATAGCATTAATCACACTATGTCTATTGTTCAGGAAAATCTTACTGGGCAAAATCGGGCAATTGAGGCAATCAAAAAGTGGCGCAAAGTGTTGTATTAATAATCACTTAAATCTATGATTCCGGTCACAACCTGTTTAGATACAGCTAAGTCGATATTTTTACGTAGAAATACTGTAGACAATTTAAAACGCATCCCTCTAAAGTATGAAAGTAACTAAAAATCTCTGATGACAGGGGAATAATTAATGATCTTGAACAGCTTGGAATTAAACACTACTCATCAATCTAAAGAAATGGTAGAAGACTTAGTGAGCGCCTTGACCAAGGAAATTGAAGCGAAATCAGGAACAGAAAAAAAATTACACCACCAACGGTTCAAACTAGGCAAAACTTATATTGATATTTTAGAAGCCGGCGGGCATCTGGGTTGCTGAGGTGAAATTTCATCCTAATTTCATGGGACTGTGAAAGACTAGGTTGAGGAGAGTATGTTTAGCTCTTGGTCATTGCTTAGCGATCGCTTCTGGGAAAACTCTAATAAGTAGATCTGGTTAATTCAGTTTACTTACTTAGTTGGGAAAAATACTAATCGCTAAACCGGTGGCACTCAACCCTATTTCAAGGACAATGCCAACGATGATATTTCACAAATATGCTCAATCTGCCGCAATTATTAGCAGTGGTTCTGCAACTTTATTCAGCCTGATTTTGCTAAGTTCTCCGGCCGCTGTTTTCGCCCACGCGGGACACGGAGATGAATTTCACCAAAGTGGCGAAACAACTCAAATTCCTACTGCTATTTCTGTCGATACTGAAACCTCGAAGCGAATTGGAATTAAAGTTGAGCCTGTGAAAGCTCAGCGCTTGTCTGTCGGGATTAAAACTACCGGACAAATTGAAAATCTGCCAAACCAAAAAGTAGAAGTTCGGGCTCCCGTTAGCGGCACTGTGGTTGAGTTGCTCGTCAAACCGGGGGACAAAGTATCAAAAGGTCAACCTGTTGTTGTTTTATCGAGTTCGGAATTAGGCCAATTGCGCGTGGATTCGATCGCCAAACGAGCCGAAGCTGAAGGCGATTTGCAGCAGGCGCAGGCTCAGTTTAAATTAGCTCAACAAAATTACGATCGCCAACTGCAAATATCCTCCGCAGAAATCGCCCAAGCCAAAAGCCAACTGACAGCAGCAACTCAGCAATACGAAAGAGAGCAAGAATTGGTAAACAACCGCTCTGTAGTGAAAGTTGCTCAAGAAAACTATCAGCGCCAACTACAAATAGCCCAGGCAGAAATAGCCCAGGCAGAAACCGAATTAACAGTGGCTAAAGAACAGTTTGAACGAGACAAAGAATTGGTAGCAGCAGGGGCGATCGCGCGACGGACAATGCTGGAATCGCAAGCTCATTTCGCCGAAGCCAAAGCCAATGTTGCCAAAGCAAAAAGCCGTCCCGAAGTTATCAAAGCCGAAACCGAAATTAAACAAGCCCAAGTAGACCTGCCGATGCGCGAATTGCGAGATGCTGAAGGCAAAGTTGCAGAAGTAAAAGCTCAACTTACCAAAGCTTTGAGTCGGCGGGAAGTTCTAGAAGCCGAGGCTCAACTCAAGGGGGCTAAAGCTGCTTTAGAAGTAGCTCAGTCCCGCGTTCGCCTCAGCAGTTCAGCCTATCAAGCGCGGCTGCAACAATTAGGAACTATTGCCAACGATCGAGGACTTGTGACTGTTATCGCTCCCATTGCCGGCACTGTAGCCGATCGCGAAATCACCCCAGGGGAATCAGTCAACTCGGCGGAAAAACCCTTGATGAGTATATTAAATGATAGCAGCGTTTTTGCCACGGCAAATATTTACGAAAAAGACCTAAATCAAGTAAAGCAGGGTCAGGAATTGACTGTAAAAATTGCTAGTTTTCCCAACCGCAATTTCCGGGGCAAAATTAGCTTGATTGGCTCGACAGTAGAAGGGGAAAGTCGGGCTGTGCCAGTGAAAGCTTTATTAGATAATTCTGAAGGAATTTTGAAGCCAGGGATGTTTGCCGAGTTGGAGATTTTTACTGAAAAAACAGCAGCAAATCTTTTAGCAATTCCGGTTTCAGCAGTAGTAGAAGCCAACGGCAAACAGTTAGTTTATGTCAAAAATGGCGATGCGTTTCAAGCTATGGAAGTCACAATCGGTAAAACTTCCGGGGATTTAGTAGAAATTAAGAGCGGTTTGTTTGACGGAGATTTAATTGTCACCCAGCGCGCACCTCAACTTTATGCACAATCGTTACGTGGCGGTAGCAAACACTCAAAAACTGAGGAAAAGAAGGAAGTTAAACCAACCAATTTTAATAGTTTTTCCGTGCCTTTGTGGGCGGGAATTGGCGGAGGTATGGCGATCGCCTCTGGGACTTTTGCAGCCGGTGCATTCTGGGGAAATCGGCGCAAATTGCCAGCAGTAGCAGCGGATTCTGGAAAAAATGGTTTTTCCATCTCCTCGGCAGCACTAAATGCGATTACAGTAGATGAATTGTCACAGGATGACAATCACCGCGTTAAAACTCAGGAGGCAGAAGCCAAAATTTCTCAGTAAAAATTTTGTTTAATCGAGCAGTTATAAATATATAAAATAACTTAAAAAGGCTCAATAGTAGATGGTAAACCAACTCGCATAAATAAACATGCAAATGCCTGAGAAAAGTGTTCGAGGTATGGAGATTTTAACCGCCAGCGATCCTTTAAATTACTAGCGTGTTTCAAAACATATTCGTAAGGTAAGGTTTGGATATCTCTAAAATCTACAACCAGTGATTCTTTGTTATTAGCTGGGTTCGTTGGTGATGCCAGTAGATGCAAACCTTCTATTCTCCCTCTTAAAACTTCATTCCATTTTCCTTTTTTCTTAAATGCTTCGTTATTTTCCTCAAAATCTGAAATATGGTAAATTGCACAAAGCACTACCTGAGCTACTTTTTTATTATCCAAATCGCAGCTTTGGGTGAGAACAATTAAATCTAGTTCATTGAGTTCTATTTGTACGTCTTGAATTTCACTATTTTTTCCAAAAATTGTTGGATCGAATACTGGTATTGGTACGAGACACCCAGGCAGGTAATCACCTTGCCTGAGAGTTGGTTCTGATTCATTTACCTGCACCCAGAAAGGCTCTACCATCATTCTTCATCAAAAATATACGGCAGAGGTTTTTTACGCCCTTTAAACTGAGCGCGCATAATTACTCGTTCCGATCGCTTCGGCGGTACAGAATTGTAGTCTATTTCGCCAATGCTTTCTAGAGTTTGTAAGTATTGTTTTACAACTGTTAAATTCTGCAATAATTTATCGGTTAGGGCTGCAATTTCTCGTCCTTCAGGACTTTGTAATTGAGCTGTGGCTTTTGGCTCTAACACCAGTAATCTTGGTGACGATAAAACGCCATTAGGACGTAGGGGGGTAATTGTAGCCATTAGTTAATCAACTCCCTTATGCGTTCTGTAATACAAGCTTCAAAAGCTATGTTTTTTTGTTCGTGCATTTGTTCTAAAATATGCCAAAGCTCTATTTCATTAGAAGGAATATCTCCTTCCTTAAATAAATCTAAATCCAATATTATAGAAACAAAATCAGGTGTGGGAGGTGGAACTATTGCTTGATTGATAACCAGCATTGTTCCCAAGTCTTCTTGTGGGATTTGTAGCTGCATAAAGTAGCCACTTAATCCTTGCGGCAAATCAGGGGAAACTTCCGGAAATGTCCTCAAATACTCTTTGAGATCGCCAATCGGCAAAGGAATATCTAGCCTGTTAATATACCTGAGTGCTAAACGAACAATTGCTTCTGGATGTATCAGCGACTGATAGATATTCCACAGTCGCTTTGCTTCATCCCGAAAATTTTCCCAACAGTCGTAAGGGGCAAGCCGACTGAATGCGAAAGCATCTAAACGCAGTTGAAGAATCTGTTTTGGGTCGTCGCGGGAGGCTATATAGCCAATTGGAGATTGGCTCGCTGTTGCCCCAACACTAGCACCTGCCATAATTTGTCCCTGAAAAAGTAACACTTCTTCACGCTGAGGATACTCAGCTTGAATGCTTGAGTATACCTGCGCCAAGTTGTCAAGTTTAACTCCTGGTAAAAGTTTAACTTGTATATCAATCAAGGCTTCGGTGATTGGGGCGCGTGAGTAGTGTTTTGGTGCTTGCATACCAACTATTGTAAACTGCTTTGTCAAAAAGAGCAACACGGGTTATATTATTTGAGATTTCCCACTTTAGATGAATTATTAATCAACGTTGAAAGTTAACATATTTCATCCTAATTTCATTTTAGGGTGTCAATCTAAATTGAATAGCTATTTAACATCGATCGCCAAACGGTCGTTGGTAGTTATCGCCTCTATAAAATTCTAAAATGTTCAGCACTATTCTCAGATGGGTAATCAACCGCCGCTGGCTAGTCGTTCTCGCCACTATTATTATTAGTCTTTGGACATTATATATCATCCCCAAAATGCCGCTCGATGTCTTCCCGCCTTTCGCACCGCCACAGGTGGAAATCCAAACGGAAGCACCGGGTTTAGCGCCGGAAGAAATTGAGTCTTTGGTAACATTGCCGATCGAGAGCGCGATTAACGGCACTCCGGGGGTGACAGCAGTGCGCTCTTCCTCTGCTGTGGGTGTTTCTGTGGTTAAAGTTATCTTTGATTGGGGAACCGAAATTTATCAAGCGCGGCAGTTGATTACAGAAAGGTTGCAGCAAGCTCAAAGCCAGCTTCCTGCAGGAGTAGAAGCACCGCAAATTTCTCCGACAACTTCTCCGGTAGGCACTGTGATTACCTATGCTTTTACTTCAGAAACTACTCCGCTGATGGAAGTGCGCCGTCTGGTTGATTGGCAAGTTACCAATCGCCTGTTAGCAGTGAATGGTGTGGCTCAAGTGGTAGTTTATGGCGGTGAACAAAGGCAGTATCAAGTATTAGTTGAACCTGCGAAATTGAAAGCTTTTAATGTATCTTTGCAGCAAGTATCCGAAGCTGCGGCGGCGGCAAATGTCAACGCGCCTGGTGGCTATTTAATTACGCCGGATAAAGAAACTTTGATTCGGGGTGTGGGGCGGATTGAATCGGTGGTAGATTTGCAGCAATCTGCGATCGCCTCTCGCCAAGGAAGCGTCGTCAGAATTGGGGATGTCGCTGATGTCAAAATTGGTGCTGCTATCAAGCGGGGCGATGGCAGTTTTAACGGCAAAAAAGCTGTGATTGTGATGGTAAACAGGCAGCCGGTTGCTGATACTCCGACGGTAACTCAAGCTGTGGAAGTGGCAATGGCCCAGGTGCAGCAAGCTTTGCCCAAAGATATTAAAGTTACTGTTACTTTCCGCCAGGAAGAGTATATCAATTCTTCGGTGGAAAATGTGCGATCGGCTTTAGTGGAAGGCAGCATCATTGTCACTATTATTTTGATCCCGTTTTTGATGAATTGGCGCACTCTGGCGGTTGTTTTGCTGGATTTCTTTCTGACTTGGCTGTTGGCGCTGCTGGCAATGTATTGGCTGGGATTGGGGCTGAATACGATGACTTTGGGGGGGTTGTCGGTGGCGATCGGCACTGCGATCGATGATGCGATCGTCTATGCCGAAAATACCTACCGCAACTTGAGAGAAAATACATCATCTCCTCACCCTCGCCCGGTGATGGATGTGATTTTTGATGGCAGTCAGGAGGTTCGCGATTCGTTAATTGGAGCAACGGTAATTGGGATTGTGGTGTTTTCACCAATTTTTACTTTACCGGGTGTAGAAGGGCGAATTTTTACGCCGATGGGGATTACTTATCTGGTAGTTGTTGTGATTTCTAGCCTGGAATCGCTGTTCATATCTCCGGCACTTTGCGCTATTTTATTGCCTAACAAAAACATGAGTGGTGCGGAACCTTGGTTGCCGAGATTTTGCAAAAAGATCTATCATTTCTTTCTAAAATTGTCAATGCGCTATTCGGCGATTATTTTAACTATAGCTGCTGCGAGCATGGTGGCAACACTAATTATTTTGCCTTCTTTTGGACGAGTGTTTTTGCCGGAGTTTCAGGAGCAAACTTTGGTGAATACAATTCTACTGTATCCGGGGATGTCTTTGGAGGCGACAAATAGTGCGGCTTTTGCGATGGAAGATGCTCTTAAGGATGATACCAGATTTGCTTACGTGCAAGTGCGATCGGGCAGAGCTCCCGGTGATGCTGATGCTGCGGGTGTCAATCTGGCTCACATCGACATCGGTTTGAGCGAGGAGGGCATGAAAAATCGGCAGAAAACTTTGGAATCATTGCGGCAGGAATTTGGGAAATTGCCGGGAGTTGCACCCAATATCGGCGGTTTTATTTCTCACCGGATGGATGAGGTTTTATCCGGTGTCAGAAGTCAGATTGCTGTCAAAATCTTTGGCCCGGATTTAAACGAACTTCGCACCATCGGCGCTCAAGTAGAAGAGCAAATGAAAACTGTTGCAGGAATTGTAGACTTGCAACTGGAACCGCAAGTGCCGGTGCAGCAAATTCAAATTAAGTTTAACCGCCAAGCGGCAGGGAGATACGGTTTGAAAGTGGGAGAACTTTCGGAAATAATTGAGACAGCTTTAAACGGCAAAGTTGTCTCTCAGGTGTTGGAATTGCAGCAAACTTTTGATTTAGTTGTCTGGTTGCAGCCTGAAGCCCGAAATAACTTAGAAACTATTCAAAATTTGTTGGTTGATACCCCCCCTCTTTCCGCCCCTGATAAAGGGGGGGAT
>Ga0209812_10001515_pt1 | contig 15825 bp, 15 predicted proteins | sample JI71714BDNA_FD_187502 | JGI IMG/M metagenome (GOLD analysis project Ga0209812, IMG submission 187502) | Wastewater effluent complex algal communities from Wisconsin, to seasonally profile nutrient transformation and Carbon sequestration -... | ecosystem: Engineered > WWTP > Effluent > Algae...
GTTTTCTGCCATTACGGCTAATCGAGTCACGCAAGGGAATTTCACCCCTACCATCCTACGGCTCTTCCTGTTAGTACATCGCATTTGCCTAAGGCCAAATAAAACGTCAAATACCGGCTACACCCAAGCTCTGAAAAGCACCCAAAAAGGATTTACAAACCCGAAAACGGCTTACCAAAAGAAAAATCTACTACCAAAAATCCGCCTCAAACACCCACTATCACAATTGAAAACCCATAACCCCAGAAGCTTCGTTCAACACAGGGGTACATCGCTGTTCCGCTACGCTACACGCGTTTAAGGCTTATATGTTAGCTGTAGTGCTTCCTTTAACTAATATGTTTGCAAATTTCTTTGTCAAGATTCTCTAAATAATTTTTTAATATTTCAATGAAGTCATTAAGGTCTTTATTTGAAATGTCTGACGCATCGTCATTATGGTGAACCACTTTATTACGCTTAACAACAATTGAATTTACAATGTCTTTTTGAGAATTGAAGTTTTCACTTTTGTCCAACTGTATACCAAATTTCTTAAATAGGTCTTTTGTTTTAAATGGGTTTCCTGAAATATAATCATCTAGGTCTTTTTTCCTTAGTTTGATTTTAAGTTGTTCAAACTTTGAGTCACTGTCTTTGAATTCCTTTTCGATGTTAAGAGTCCATTTAATTAGGTTGTGAGGAATTTTAGTTGAATTTAGTTTTGAATTCACGTCATCTATTACAACCATCAGAGCATCTTTTATGTAAGATTCTAAATACGCACACATCATTACTAAAAATGACTTAGTGAAGAAGTTGACATTTTCTTCAATCAACTTATCTGGCTCATCAGAGAGAAGTCTCTTGTTTGTTGTTTCGATAATCTCTGCAAGCTTTTTATATTGCTCTATATAAGAGTCTAAGTAGACAGTCTTATCCATTCAAAGTCGATAGTTTTTCAGTCCAAATGTTTCTTCTTCTTAAGATTGAAGATTTAAGTTGAAGACCACCTGAGAGAGTTTTTATGAATATTTCGTCATTACATAATTGTTGGAATAAGTTTTGGATTTGTGATTTGTGAATTGTCAAAAATTCCATTTCATAGTCCTTAAAGCTCCACATTAGTAAATCGTAATAAACTAAACTCTGTTTTGCCTTGATTTTAGTCAAGTCGATGAATGGGTTATTGTCAAAAACTACCATACATTTTTCTAAAGTAGATTCAAATAGTTTTTTATGATTTTCAATATTTTCAGAATTTAAATTTTGATTTTCACGAATATATTTGTCAAGATATTTGGACAGTTTATCTTCATAGTCACTAAGGTCGGTCCGCATAGCGAAAAATCTCAAAATCATTTCTTCATTTTCTCTACCATCTTTTTCTTTTACACCTGCTTCGCCTTTGCCAAAATTTTTAATGAATTCCAGACCGCCTAATTCAATTAGTAGATTGTCTAATGTTCCGGGATAGATTGCGTGTCTAATTTCCTGAGGGGTAAGTGCAACGGCTCCTTGATTTAGCCTAGCAAAAATTTCTTGAACAAGCTCTTTGGGATTTTCTTTTCGTAATACAATGCACCTTATGGTTGTGTTTTCTAATTCATTTTTTAAGTCGCCAAGCTCAGAGAATGTTTTGCCTTCTAAGTCTTTTAAGACCGTTAGACCTTCTAGTTTAAATTCGTCATTGAAAAACTTTTTAATTGTCGTAATACGTTGAACCCCATCGATTACTTCGTGATTACCTTTTTCGTTTTCGGCAAAATAGCAAGCTGGTAATGGAATTCGCATTAAGCAAGACTCAATGAATTTAGAAGCTCTTTCATTGCCGTCTTTATCCCATTTATATTTTCTTTGAAATTCGGGGTTCAGAATTAGCTTAGGTGGATTTGATGTCGCTCTTTGAAATAATGTCTCAAAAGGATAGTCAATTGGGTATAGATTTAATATTTTTTGTTCACTCATTTTTATTGTTTTTTAAAAGTATTGTCTGTCTCTATAGCATTACTGCCAACGGACAGGTATTAAAGAAGGACTGGGCTTTGAAATACTAATGCTCAATCACTTACGAATGTTTATTAGTATTCCAAAAGTTGAATAACTTCCGTTCGCCAGTCTTTCTTAAATACCATGTTGGCAGATGCCGCTTTTATTTACGTCGGTCGTTTAGTTAGCACCAATTAAAGGTCTTTCGGTCTGTTTTTTACCGTTATTATCAATTTTGTGTTGAGTTTTGTGTAGTTCTTTTGTCTGTAAATTTGAATGCTTGTAAGAATAACCTTTTGATGCCTCTCTTCCTCTTTCATGTGCCAGTTGTTTACCTGGCGGTGTCCTCATATTTGATTGATTTCCACGCTTAACTGCATTATCTTCTTGTTTGAGCCAACCTTTGTCAGCTTTTCCAAGTTTGTCGTCATTTTTAAGTTCTCTTAACCTTGCTTGTTGACCTGTTCTACCAACATTAGTACGGGGTGGCTTTGACCTTGCAAGTGTTTGTTCTGCTCTACTTACTGTTGATGTTCTTGACACCGGGCGAGATACTCTACTGGAACTTTTCGCTGCCCTTGATAAAGCTTTCAATTGTGCAAATGTAGTCAATGTAGAAAGTGCCAAAATTGATAAGAGGAATATTATTTTTTTCATATCTTTAATTGTTGTTGTTAAAAATTTTGTATAAAATATAATCTTCGGCCAAATCCTTTGCTGCCTTTTTAAATCTTCCATTTAAAAGGTCTTTACCTGTTTCATAAATACGATATAATGTGTGTGCATTATTTAATAAATTTCCCCAATCGACTGGTTCAGGGGTAGGGGTATATTGTGCATACTCGATTTCTCGTATTTCATCTCTAATTGAAATCGCTAATTCATTATAGGGATTTAATGCAAGGGCTTGTTCTAAATCATACTTTGCATAAGTAAGGTTGTCGGATTTCAAATAAGCCATTGACCTGTAAGCAAAAGCGTTTTCATTTTCTGAATCTAACTCAATACTTTTTGTACAGTCTTCAATTACATTTGGAAGTTTTGAGTTGTCACTGGTTTTTAGGTAAACATAAGCACGGCTAACATAAAAAGCTGGATTTGTGTCATCTAAGTTTATGGCTTCTGTATAACTATCAATTGCTTGATAATTAGAATCCAAAGCAGAGTAACATTCTCCCTTGTCAAAATAGGCTATCGTTTTTATTTCTTTACCCTGTTGATAATTAGGTACTTGCTGAATTGCATTTTCATAATTCAGTAAGGCTGTTCCCCAGTTTTCTTGCATTTTATTTCCAACTCCCAAATTGAAATGACATTTGTAAGGTTCTGGAAAGTTCAAAGTTAGGGCACTTTCAAAATCCATTCTACTTTCATTTATGGTTGTACTATCTTGTAAATAAGATTTTCCCCTATGAAATATGATGTACGAATTATCAGGTATAATAGATAATGACTGTGTACAATTTTGTGCGGATTGTTGAAAATCTGAGTTTTTAAAATCTTTTTCTGCCGCTAAAAAATATGTTCCTGCTTGTTTAATTGTTTCAATATCATATTTTTCTTGTACTTTTTCAAGTTCAAGACCTTTGTATATAATTGAGTCGCCCGAGCAAATACTTTGGTAATATTTTACGCCATTTTCTCTGTAAAACGAAAACAATCCATTTCTAAGTCCAAAAGTAAATTCACCTGATTGTTTTAATTGTCCATTTTCGTAATAATGCTTATGTAAACCGAACTTTTCTCCGAATTTAAATTCCCCTTCGCTTGCTAACTGTCCGTTTTGAAAATAGTTTAAACATTTTCCTTCACGAGTAAATGGCTTCACATTTGAAACATGTCCAATCCACTGTAATTGTCCTGATTTATAAAAATCTTTAACTTCTCCAATTGGTGTTCCGTCACTTTTATATCTTATTTCTCTATAAAATTCACATTCTTCGAATGAATTTACAGGCTTCCAATTTTTGTCAAAATATTCTGTTGATTTGTCATAAAATCTCGAAAATATATAGTCATCGTAAAAAAAGGGAATAAAAACTTTGATTGCTACAAGAATAGCGATGAGCAAAGAGGCTAAAATTATAATTGGTTTCTTCATTCTCGTTCAGTTTTTTTTAGATTGAATTATTATTTTTTTCCAAGTTGTCAGTTGTGGAAGGATATTTCTTGCGGTTTCTGCTAACGATTGTGCATACGCCATAAAACCTCCCTATGGCGTCTATTTCTTGATTGGATGATATGGGGCATTCTCATCAAATACGCCCAAATTACCTCTACGAATGTATTTAAATAGTATCAAATATCCAAATCATCCAATAAACTATTTAGTCCATCAAAACCTTTCGTGGCACTATGCGTGTCTATCTCCGTGGTTTTTGCACTTTTATGCCCCGGCAAGATTTGAACGTGAAAGAAGCACGTGTTCTGGTGTCCGGAAATGATTTCATGGTTCTTTCGCCTATCAACGTCCACCCTCCTTGGGAGGCATCATGGGTTAAACAATGGGCCAGTTCTTGGAAGATTTTGATGCCGAGCGGAGTTACTCCTAAACTCAATCGTTTCCTATAGAGCCTACCAAAGATCGGGCGATGATTCAGGTGTACATTTTTTGGGGTAATGGAAACTCAGGTTTTTGAAATAGATTCACTACCTTTAAATTATGAAGGCCACTAACGGGCGCAATTTATTTTAGTGAAAATGATGGATTACAAGATGGGGTTATTCCATAACCGCAGCAGATTAGTTGATCTAAGTATCATACATTCAAGCTTTTCAAAAAGATGAAAACTAAACTATGTGACCAATGTAAAAAAGAAGAATCCACGCTGTATCGGGTGCAGCTCACCCGAGGCAAACTTTGGGTTTTTGTTTGCACCGACTGTTGCAACCAAGCGAAAGGTCAAGCTGGCTATCGCTACGGCGGCACTTGGAAGGGATACAGACACTAGAAATAATACCATTCAGGATTCAGCATTATTCAACTTCACGCTTAAACCTAATAAATCAATGAAACCTACCCTCTCCTGGGTATTTGTGCTGCTGTTTTCATCTTGTTTGCTCGCACAAAAACCATTCAAAATCATCGCCTACACAACGCACGGGACTCCGTTGCACATGATCCCATTTGATCAAGTGACGCACCTGAATTACTCCTTCGCTATCCCAGCTAAATCAGGCGATACCTTGAATCCACTCGCCGAACCAAGCTATATCCACGAATTAGTCCAAAAAGCCCATCGTGAAAAGGTAGAAGTCTTTTTGTCTGTAGGAGGTTGGGGCATTGGAGATGAAGCCGGAGACGATAGTCGTTTTCATCGCCTAGCGGAACGCCCCGAAGGCCGAAAAAAATTCATTTCCAGTATGATGCAGGCTGTTGAACGTTTTCAATTTGACGGCGTGGATCTCGACTGGGAATATCCCGATCCCGATCATCGTTCTGCTGAGGATTTCGTTCTCCTAATGAAAGATTTAGGCAAGGCACTTCACGAAAAAAACAAAAAACTCACCGCGGCTGTCGTCTCGCAAGGCAAACAAGCGTACGGAATCAAAGAAGAGGTTTACGCGCATGTGGACTGGCTCAATATCATGGTGTATGATGGGGATTACGGCCCGGAGGAAATTGTCCATCATTCTCCTTATTCCATGGCGGTGGAGTGCCTACAGTTTTGGTTAAACGACAGAAAATTACCGGCTGAAAAATGTGTTTTGGGCCTACCCTTGTATGCCAAACAAGGACATGGGCGATACGGCCATTCGTATGCGGAGCTGCTTAAAAAAGGCGCCAGTCCATATGATGACTATTGGAAAGGCCATTTTTACAACGGGACATTCACCATCGAACGAAAAACGCAACTTGCCCTGAACCAAAAGCTTGCAGGTGTCATGGTTTGGGAGATTCGTTTGGATGCTCCTGGACCCCACAGTCTACTAGGTACCATTCATCAAACGGTTTATCCCAAAAGATAGTAAGGTGTAACATAACAAATGCCCCCAACGCTATCTCGTGCTGGGGGCATTTACGTTTAAAAAACGGGTAGTTATTTCTTCGGCGTAATGATTTTACACCAAGTAAGTAATTTAATTACCGGATACGTCGGATCAATTTCATACCATTTTTTAGCAAAGTTGATGGACATTGGGTGTTTGTGGTGATTATTCTGAAATAATTCGCCCATCATCAAGAAGTCTAGGATCAACGAGTTTTTCGATTCATCCCGGTTGTCAAAGTTTTGATATCCGTATTTATGGCCACTCCAGTTGACAATCGCGCCGTGAATGGGTCCCATCAAAAAATGAACAGGAAGTAGGAAAAAGAATCCCCAGTGAATATCAAGGTAAAAATACCCGACCACATAAAACGCAATATACGCTAAGCCCCAGACGATCCGGAGTACCCACATGTCACCTATTTTATCAATGGCTTTCCACTCTGGGAAGTCACGATCAAAGCGTTCTTCAATTTTGTGTTTGTAGCCTAGGACCGAATTGTAAATGTCTTTGGTTTTCCACATCATGGTAAAGATATTCTTGGTGTGATGGGGGGAATGTGGATCATGCTCCGTATCGGAAAACGCATGGTGCATCCGATGCAACACCGCGTACGCCCGCGGATTGAGGTACGAAGAACCTTGCGAAACGTAGGTCAATAAATAAAAAAACTTTTCCCAGAATTTATTCATGGTGAACATTTTGTGGGCCGAGTACCGGTGGAGAAAGAAGGTTTGACTAAAAAGGGACAAGTACCAATGCCCCAAAAAGAATGAGATTGCAGCTACCATGGTGAATAAATGGGATAACTTTTTAAATTTAACTTACTTATGGCCTAACGGCTTGTTTTAAAAATTGTTCAGCGTTATTGCGCTGTAAAAACATACTGGATCAAATTAGCTCCCATTTGGAGAGCCCCAAGTCGAACGTCTTCAGGATTGCCATGAATACGGGCATCTTCCCAACCATTCCCCAAATCACATTCATAGGAATAAAAACAAACTACTCTTCCTTCCCACAAGATCGCAAAACCTTGTGGGGGTTTATTGTCGTGTGCATGTACCTTGGGTAAACCCTTCGGAAATGAAAATTTTTGATGAAATATCGGATGCGCAAAAGGTAATTCAACAAAATCGAGCTCTGGAAATACCTTTTTCATCTCACGGCGGATGAACGGATCTAAGCCATAATTATCATCGACGTGCAAAAAGCCTCCTGAAAGCAAATACTTGCGTAGGTTACGCGCTTCGGAATCGGTAAAGACAACTTCGCCATGACCGGTCAGGTAAACCCAAGGGTAATCAAACAAATCTGGACTTCCTACCTCAACCACATCCTCTTCAACCGGGAAGTTGGTGCGCAATTCCCGATTGCAAAAAGCCATCAAATTCGGTAAAGCTGTTTTGTTGGCGTACCAGTCTCCACCACCACCGTATTTTAACTTGGCTAGCCGAACCCCTTGTCCAAAGCTGGAGAAGACCGTAAAAAAACAGAGTAAACCAATCCAACCTTTCACCATAATCACGTCAATGTTAACCAAGATGCCCCAACCAAGCCAGCCGTTTCCGTACGCAATCGGGCATTTCCTAATAAAACGTTTGTCCAACCCGCATGTTTTGCCGCCATCAATTCCGCTGGAGAAAAATCACCTTCGGGACCGACGAGTAGTGTGACGCTGGAATCCAATGGCACCTCCGTAATCGAAATCGCCTCCTCAGTCAAATGCGCGATCAAACGTTGACCCGTAACGGCAGGTAACCAATCCACCAAACGGACTGGCGGATGAATGGCCAGTAGGTACGGCTGATACGACTGCTTCAGAGCAGAAATCGCAATCTTTTCTAGACGCTCGATTTTCTGATACTTTCGTTCGGAATGATCCGTGATGACGAGCGTCACAGAGGCCACACCCATTTCCCCACACTTTTCAACCAAATATTCGATCCGATCCGGATTTTTGGTCGGAGCTACCGCTAAATGCACGTCTCTTGACGCTAGGCGGGCTTTCGTTGAAACCGATAAAATACGCAGCTGACATGTGGGCAATTGATCGGATACAATTTCACAAACGTAGTGATTACCCAATCCATCCAAAACACCGATTTGATCACCTCGGCGTTTTCGTAAAACTTTCAAGCAATGTTTGGCATCCGACTCCTCCAGAAACGGATGCTCCAGAAGAGTCGGTTGATAAAATAAAAACACAGAATTACTCGTCGTCTGTTAACTTAAAGCTGTACAAAGTCTTATCCAATTGCAAAGTACCGGCATTGAAGTCCGTAATAAATTTCTCAATGATTTCTACGGTCACTTCTGGCACATTCAATCCCACATCCAAGCCGATGCCATACTCAAAAGAAGGGTCTATTTCGATGTATTCAGCCACTTTGATGCTTTCCTCCTCTTCCATTTCCTCGATCAATTCCTCTAACAGAATTTCGGCTTCTTCGTTGGGTTGGTATCCTTCCGGCCGTTGATCGATCGGCATAAAGTCCTTGAAAAGCGCGGCGACTTTCTTTTCTGCTTCTTCATACACGAGGCTATTATGAAAGATTTGCAGCGTATTGATCACCGCATCAAAAATAACCTCTTTTCCTTCGTACGTTCCAACAAATTGAAAGTGAGCCATCTCGCCGGAATCGGACAACTCCATGTCATCTTCCACCAAAACGAATGTGGAGCCTTCCTCGGCACATTCCTCTTTCAACATTTGAATCTCTTCGGGATCAAAACCTAAGTTCATGGTTTAAAAAAATTATGGGTTTTCACCCGTGAAAAATTAACGTACGTAAAGTAATTCGCGGTATTTGACCAAGGGCCAATCCTCATCATCGATGATCAACTCCAATTTATCTACCTCATACCGAATTTTTTCAGAATACTCTTTGATGACAGTCGAGTATTCGTGGGCCATTTGTGCGATTTCGGTTTGATTATTGGCGTGTTTGCGCGCTTCAATGGATTCCTCAGCCAATTGGCTAATGCTGGCTACGCGGGCTGAGATTTCTTTGATGATTGAAATCACTGGCTCGGCTTCTTTTTGCAATCCCAACTCAACCAGAGATTTGGCGGTTTGCACCAACCGAGTTTGGTATTTTATAGCCGTGGAAATGACATGATTTTGAGCTAAATCACCAACCACTCGGGATTCGATTTGCACTTTTTTCACATAATTTTCCAGTTCAATTTCATACCGTGCATGAATTTCGCGTTCAGACAATACACCCATTTCTTCAAACAACGCGACGCTTTCAGGGCGAAGATACACTTTCAAAGCCTCGGGCGTATTTTTGATATTGGATAAGCCCCGACGCGCGGCCTCTTCCTCCCATTCTTTTGAATAGCCATTCCCTTCAAACAGGATTGCTTTGCATTCGGAAATGTATTTTTTTAGGATTTTCACGACAATACCTTCTTTTTTACTGTCGTCAATCAAGCGCTCCGCGTCATATTCTTTACGGAATTCTTTCAATTGTTTGGCCACGATTGTATTCAAAACCATCATGGGCTGCGCGGAATTGGCTGTACTGCCAACGGCTCGGAACTCAAACTTATTACCCGTGAAGGCAAAAGGAGAAGTCCTGTTCCGGTCTGTATTATCCAATAAGATGGAAGGAATTCGCGTCAAACCCAATTTCAAATAGGCATTTTCACCTTTGGCAATCGATACGATCTCTTTGTTTTCGATATCCTCCAACACTTGCGTCATCAAAGTACCCAAAAAGATGGACATAATGGCAGGTGGTGCCTCATTAGCACCAAGCCGGTATTCGTTCCCCGCTGAGGCAATGGTGGCCCGGAGCAAGTCGGCATGATCGTGGACCGCTTTAATGACATTCACCAAGAATGTCACAAAACGAAGTGATTCTTTAGGTTTGGTACTTGGAGCAAGCAAATTGACGCCCGTATCCGTCACCATCGACCAGTTGTTGTGTTTACCTGATCCATTAATTCCTGCAAAAGGTTTTTCATGAAAAATAACCTCAAAATGGTGTTTTTTGGCCACTTTTTTCATGAGGTCCATGAGCAAAATATTGTGATCACACGCCAAGTTTACCTCTTCGAAGGTAGGAGCCACTTCAAATTGAGCTGGAGCGACCTCATTGTGGCGTGTCCGCACCGGGATACCCAGCTTCAACGCCTCCAATTCAAAATCCACCATGAAGGAGTTGATTCGTGGGGGAATTGTTCCAAAATAATGGTCATCCAGCTGTTGTCCCTTAGCGGGCGAATGCCCAAAAACTGTTCGTCCGGCCATCACTAAGTCAGGTCGTGCCTGGAACAGCGCCTTATCCACAAGAAAATATTCTTGTTCGCACCCTAACGAAACAGATACTTTCTCGACGTGACGGTCAAAAATGGTAGCCACCGCTGTAGCTGCTTTATCCAGGGCTAGAATCGAGCGAAGTAAAGGTGTTTTAGTATCGAGTACTTCACCTGTATACGAAATATAAATTGAGGGAATACACAACGTCCCAGTACCCGCGTCATTGAACATAATAAACGCCGGAGAAGTCATATCCCAAGCCGTATAGCCACGTGCCTCAAACGTCTCCCGAATTCCACCACTAGGAAATGAGGATGCATCAGGCTCTTGTTGAACCAAGGAGTTTCCTTTGAAAACTTCGATGGCTTTTCCTTCAATCGTGATATCAAAAAAAGCATCATGCTTTTCGGCAGATCCACCCGTCAAAGGCTGAAACCAATGGGTGTAGTGCGTGGCACCTTTGGAGACGGCCCATTCGCGCATCGCGGCAGCAATTTCATCGGCAATCTTACCTTGAATACCCTCCCCTGTTTTAATTGCCATCATGAATTGACGGTAGGTTTCGGGGGAAAGTCGCTCGTGCATCACGTCGTTGGTGAAAACGTATTCACCGAAATATTCGGTGACTTTTGTAGAGGGGAGGTTGACTTTTTGTGGCACCCGCTGTTGAGCTACTTCTACTGCTTTTTGCCGTATAACTGCCATAGTTCCTGTATTGGTAAATAAAAAATTGTGTCAAAGAAAAGAACAGTCCTATTATCTTTGTTGAAGCTGTTTCGTAACAACTACAGCAATGAGGTAAAACCTTCTTCAAAAATACGCGTTTAAATCCATTCGCAAAAATATTTACCAATGAAGCAACGGATTCAGTTCTTGATCATCTACTTTTTATTTTGGGTGATCCTCTTTCAGGCCGCTCGTATCATTTTTTTGAGTTACCATATTGTTGATACCAAAGAATTAACCTTGGAAATGGTCTACGGCATATTTCGAAATGGCATGCGCCTTGATCTTTCCATGGCCGGTTTTTTGTGTGTTGTGCCTTATGTATTGGTGGGTTTTTCCAATTATCTACGAAAAGGCATTTTTGAAGGCTTTGTCTTTACGTATACGTTTATAGCCGTATTCTTGATCATTTTGTTTGTAGTGATGGATTTAGAGGTGTACAACGTGTGGGGAAATAGGTTGGACATGACGCCCTTTGCCTATTTATCGTCTGCCTCGGAAGCCTTCCGATCTGCCAAATCCTCACCACTTGGCGCGCTCTTTGTTTCGTTTATTTTATTGGTTATCCTTTCCTTTTATATCGTCTATCGCATTATAGCTGACCGTGTCTATGGCTGGAATTTCATTAAAAACTGGCCGTTTATGGGGGTTGTCGGGCTAGCCATTGCACTCCTTTGGATTCCGGTTCGGGGTGGTATAGGTACATCCAGCCTTTCGCCATCCACGGTTTATTTTTCAAAAAATAATTTTGCCAATGCTGCTGCATTAAATCCAACCTGGAATTTATTGTATTCCATCACCCACCCTGTCCAAAGGACCAACAATTTCACCTACCTACCCAAATCGGAAGCACAGGAAGCTTGGCAGGAATTATACCGTGGTGGTGGAAATAAAACCTCAGTGATTCAAAAGAAACGCCCAAATGTTGTCTTCATTCTCACCGATCGCCCCCTAGATCCCGAGATTTTGGAGCCCGAACTTCCAACACCTAAAATTAAGTTTCCGTATCTCTACGCAAATTCAGACCATATCGAAGAAGGGTTGCTGGCCATCATGAATGGATTTGCAGCCCCCTCTGGAAATCAGGTCTTTTTGGAACCTGCGAAAGTAGCCAAACTACCTTTTCTGTCGCATCGGATGTTTGAATTAGGCTACCGGACGGAGTTTTATTCCTTGCCTCCCGTTCGCCGTTCTTCATTGCTCAAACCTCATGCCTTAGCTGCTGATTACAGTCAGCTCGTCGATAGAACCGATTTTTCACCTGAGCTGTGGACAGGTAAATCCGCAGAAACAGATGTCCTATTGTATGATCGCTTTTTATTCGACCATGCCGTACCGAAAAGCCAACCATTTTTTAGTACGTTGTTCCTCTGGGCTGAAGATTCAGACGATTGGACGGTTCAAAATTTAATTCAACCCACACGGTCAACTTCATACAATAAATCGGGAATAGAACCGCTCCGTCAATTTCTCGACAAAGCAAAGCAATCCAGTTGGTGGGAGGAAACTCTGGTCGTGATTCTTCCACTCAAAGGTGCGCTTGTGGCAAATGACCCCATGACCAATCTGCAAACACCCATGTATTGGACGGGGGGAGCCGTGTCACCCAATGCACCCGAACAAATTCAAAAAATTGGAAATCAATCCGATTTACCGGCGACACTGTTGGGGCAACTGGGTGAATTCCCCTTCCCCTTTCTATGGAGTCGGGATTTGTTGAGCGCAGGAACTAAATCGTGGGCGTTTTTCAGCGGAGAAAATGGTATGGTGCTCCTAAAACCCCAAGGTTTATGGATATATGATTTCCTAGACAAAAAACGGCTAATCCTATCCGGCGATATGGAACGTCGCGATCGACAACATGGATTATCGTTGCAACAACGAGTTCAACAAAGTTGGATCGATTTGTAAGTGTCCCAAACACCCGACGAGAGCACCTAATCGCTCTCGTTTTTTTATGATTAAATAATGGAATAATACAATTTCAAATTTTGCATTTTTCCCTAAGATCCCCTTCAAAAATAGACCTTTAATCAGATGATTTTTTCTAAGCTGAAAAAATGGATAGCAAAAACCATTTTTATTTTGAAAAAAATAGTGTTTTTGACGGATTGAGGGTAATTTTGAAGCCGAAAGCAAAAGAGATACCATTCGAATTCAAATAATTTATTGCATTTTTCCAATAACTTAGAATTTTATCTAAGCTTTTTTTAAAAATGAGTAATATTATATTGTAAACACTCCTATATTTGCCTTCACGTTCTGATAATGAAAAACCGATCACTCTTAATTTTATACTAAATCATGGCTAAAGCTAAACTCGAGTACATCTGGCTGGATGGATACAAGCCCACCCAAAGCCTACGGAGCAAAACCAAAATTGAAAACGATTTTTCAGGAAAGTTAGAAGATTGCGATATGTGGTCTTTTGATGGTTCATCAACCGAACAGGCAGAAGGTGGATCGTCCGATTGTTTACTAAAACCTGTCTTTATCTGTGCCGACCCACAACGGAAGAACGGGTACTTGGTCATGTGTGAAGTATTAAATTCAGATGGAACACCCCACGAATCCAATGGGCGTGCGACGATTGAAGATGACGACAATGATTTTTGGTTTGGTTTTGAACAAGAATATTTTTTGTGGGATCCCGAAACAAACCGCCCACTTGGATTCCCAGCCAACGGATATCCTGCCCCTCAAGGACCTTACTACTGTTCAGTAGGTGCTAAAAATGCTTACGGAAGAGAAATCGTTGAAGAACATCTGGATGCTTGTCTTGAAGCCGGACTTAACGTGGAAGGTATTAACGCTGAGGTAGCTGCTGGACAATGGGAATTCCAAATTTTCGCAAAAGGTGCAGCCGAAGCGGGTGACCAAATTTGGATTGCTCGTTACCTGTTGGAGCGCATCGGTGAAAAATACGGTGTAGCTATCAACTACCATTGTAAGCCTTTAGGCAATACCGACTGGAACGGATCGGGTATGCACGCCAACTTCTCCAACACAACCCTTCGGACATGTGGCGATAAGTCTACGTATGAAAAAATTTGTGAAGCGTTCCGTCCTGTCGTGAAAGAACACATCGCAGTATACGGTGCGGATAACCATTTGCGTCTAACAGGAAAACACGAAACAGCTTCCATCGACTCGTTCTCTTACGGAGTTTCTGATCGGGGTGCATCGATTCGGATTCCTGTGGCTACAGTACAAAAAGGTTGGAAAGGATGGTTGGAAGATCGCCGGCCAAACTCCGCAGCCGATCCGTACAAAGTCGCAGCCCGCATCATAAAAACAGTAAAAACCGCTCAAGTTTAATCAATTTGATGTGATTCAGGGCCCCAGTCACTTGGTGATTGGGGCTTTTTATTTGTAATTTTGCACCCTTGAAACGTTTTCTTAGTCGGATCGGTTTAGATTCAAACATAGTTCTTTCACACGGTTATGAAAAAGGTCGCATTCTATACGCTGGGCTGTAAACTCAATTTCTCCGAAACCTCCACCATTGGCCGGATGTTCGAAGAGAAAGGCTATCAAAAAGTACCTTTTTCTGAAAACCCCGACATCTTCATCATCAACACCTGCTCCGTAACCGAACAGGCAGATAAAAAATGCCGAAAGATTGTCAAAGAAGCCCAAAAAATAAACCCGAATGGCTATGTCGCCATCATCGGTTGCTATGCCCAACTCAAACCGACCGAAATTGCCTCGATCGAAGGGGTAGATGCGGTATTGGGCGCAGCTGAAAAATTCAGATTGGTGGACTTGCTGGGGGATTTTCAAAAACCTTCACAACCTGTATTACCAGCCAATAAAATTCACCACACTTCGATTGAAGAGCCCCTCGAATACCATGCCTCGTACTCCTTGCATGATCGTACACGTACTTTTCTGAAAGTTCAAGATGGCTGCGATTACCCTTGTTCATATTGTACCATACCTATGGCACGTGGCGGAAGCCGATCGGATACGATAGCCAAAGTCGTCGAAGCAGCCGAAAAAATAGCTGCCTCGGGGGTAAAGGAAATTGTATTAACGGGGGTCAATATTGGTGACTTTGGAATCCAACAAGGCCAAAGAAAAGAAACTTTTTTGGGCTTGATCCAAGCACTTGACCAAATTGAAGGGATTGAACGATTCCGCATTTCGAGTATTGAGCCCAATTTATTGACAGACGAAATCATTCAGTTTGTAGCCCAGTCCAATCGATTTGTTCCCCATTTCCATATTCCGTTGCAATCGGGTTCCAATATAGTCCTTGGCCACATGAAACGACGCTACCGACGTGAGCTCTACGTGGATCGTGTTCAAGCTATCCGCTCACTGATGCCCGATGCCTGTATTGGCGTGGATGTGATCGTAGGTCACCCCGGCGAGACAGAAGAACTATTTTTAGAAACCTACCAATTCCTTCAAGAACTGGACATTCAATACCTCCATGTTTTCACCTATTCTGAGCGAGCCAATACCCACGCTTTGACTATCCAACCCTCAGTACCCATGAATCAGCGGGCGCAAAGGTCAAAAATGCTGCATATTTTATCGGATAAAAAGAAGCGTTTCTTCTACGAAAGTCAAGTGGGTAAAGAGCACACCGTTTTATTTGAAGAGGACATCGAGGATGATTCGTTGCTTGGGTGGACCGAAAATTACGTTCGAGTCCGGGTTAAATATGATCCACTTTTGGTAAACGAAACGCGTCGGGTGGTAATTGATCAAATTCGTCCCGATGGATTAGCTGAAGTTTGTGAGCCCGAGGCCATTGTGTCGCCTTGAGGTGGAACAACAATTACCCAACGAAACGCCCACACCCACCGAATTGTGTACGACGAAATGCCGGCCAATTGAAGTATTTCAACCAATTCCGCGCGCCG
>Ga0209812_10001516_pt1 | contig 15820 bp, 17 predicted proteins | sample JI71714BDNA_FD_187502 | JGI IMG/M metagenome (GOLD analysis project Ga0209812, IMG submission 187502) | Wastewater effluent complex algal communities from Wisconsin, to seasonally profile nutrient transformation and Carbon sequestration -... | ecosystem: Engineered > WWTP > Effluent > Algae...
CCGGGATACCAAGACATCAGAATCGCGGGAACGCGGGGGACAAGGGCACTGATGTCAAGCGGGCGGCCCGCAAGCAGCACCAGCACGACTGGTTTGCCGGTTGCCAGCACCGCGTCGAGCAGCTCCAGCTGCCCGCCAGGCAGGGTGAGATCACTGGCCGATGCCCGCTCGCCGCTCTGGCTCTGTGCCTCGCCCAGGACCAATATGGTCTGATCGGCGCCGCGGGCAGCGTCGACTGCGGCGTCAAAATGCGCCTCGGCTTCCGCAGCCGTCCACGGCTTCAGCCTGGGGCCAAAGGCCTCAAGCCCTGATGGCATCATGCGGTGCAACTGCACCCCCGGCTGCACCTCCACCGTGGCACGGCCGGCCAGATGTTCGGCAATGCCGCGCGCCACGGTCACGGTTTCGCGCTTGTCGGGAACAAACACCCAGGGCCCCAGCGTATCGGGCACGCTGTCGGCCAGCGGGCCGATCACCGCCACGCGCCGTGCGACGCCCGGCGTCAACGGCAGGCAATTACCTTGATTGTGCAGCAGAACCAAACTGCGTTCCGCCGCGACCTGCGCCAGCGCGCGGTGTTTCGGGTCTGCCAGCACAGGCTCGGCCGCAGCTTCATCAACAAAGGGACTCTCGAACAGGCCCATGCGGATCTTGGCAACCAGCACGCGTTCCACCGCCAGATCGAGCGTCGCCATCGGCAACTGGCCTTGCTCCACCAGCGCCGGCAGCCGGGCAAAGGCATTCGGCCCCATCGCCATTTCCATGTCGTTGCCGGCGTTCAGCGCCCGCAGCGCGGCATCGGCTTCATCCACGGCAAAATGCTGGGCAATCTGATTTTGCACGCCATTGGCATCGGAAACCACAAAGCCGGTGAAGCCCAGCTCACCGCGCAACAGGTCATCCAGCAGCCATTTTGCGGCCACCGCCGGCTGCTGGTTGATGTCCATATAGGCGGACATGATATTGCCAGCGCCAGCGCGAATGGCGGCGACGAAGGGCGGCAGATAGACATTGCGGATCTCGGCATCCGAAAGCGACACCGGTTCATAATCCCGCCCGCCCGGCGCCGCACCATAGCCAAGGAAATGCTTGGGCCCAGCGATGATCCGGCCGGGTGTGCCCAGTTCCGGCCCCTGCAGGCCGCGCACCTGGGCAGCAGCCATCACACTGCCCAGATGCGGGTCCTCGCCGGCGCCTTCGACGATGCGGCCCCAGCGCGGATCGCGGGCAATGTCCACCATCGGCGCGAACGCCCAATGGATCCCGCTGGCCCGCGCCTCGGCGGCGGCGGCGGCCTGCGCCTGCTCCACCAGATCGGGATCGAAACTGGCGGCCAGGCCCAGCGGCACCGGGAAGATGGTGCGAAGGCCATGGATCACGTCAAAGCCGAACAGCAGCGGGATGCCCAGCCGGCTCTGTTCCACGGCCAGACGCTGGTAATGATTGATGCGGGCCGGATCCGAAACGAAGAGCAGCGACCCCAGCCGGCCGGCTGCCACGGCATCGTCCAGCGGCGGCATGAACGGTGCAGCAAAGGCCTGCGAAATCTGTCCGGACTTTTCGGTGAGGGTCATCTGGCTGATGAGGACCCGGGCCCGGTGGACGGCTTCCGCATGGTTGATCTGGCGCACCTGAATCCCGCTCCCTGGCTGTCACCACGCTTGTGCACCATGGTGTGGCGGAGGCCAAGGCCACCGCGGCGCGCCAATGGCGCGCCGCGGCCGGGGGTTCAGACGCGCTGATCGTTGCCGGGGGTGAACTGGCCCGCGGGCATGGCGCCGCCGTTGCGCAGCGCCTGCTGATGCGGGCTGTAGAAGCCGTCGATGCCACCATAATAATGATCGATGGCATCGGCGTGCTGGGCATAATCATAATCGGCCAGCTGTTCGCGGTTGTAGGTAGGCGCAGCCTTCAGCGCCTCCTGCGTGAGATTGACGACATAGCCCTTGCGGGTCTGATCATAGGTCAAACCGGCCCAGGGCAGCTGGTGATATTGTTCGCCCATGCCCAGGAAACCGCCGAACGACATCACGACGAAGCGCACCTGACCGCTGCTCTTGTCGATCAGCATGGCATCGACGCTGCCCAACTTCTCGTCCTGGTGGTTGAACACGTCGGTGCCCGTGACCCGCTCACTGCTGATCAGCGCGGAATTGGTGGGAGTATGATTGCTCATGGCAAGATCCTTGGATTGGCAGCGGCCGGGCAGCAGCATGAGTGTCGCTGCCATCGCCGCCTGATCAAACAACCGGCCGGGACTGCGCGGGTTCCCGCCGGCACCCCTCGCTTTGTCGCATTGCAGCTGCCGGGAACCGGGACGGCCCACCGGGCGTTAGGCTGATCCAGTCTTGCTGCTCGCCCCCCGCCGATCCGTTCAAGGAGCCGCTCCATGCCGTTGTTTTCCAGTGCCGAGGCGGCTGCCGGCTGCCGGCCGGTGATGATTGTGCTGTCGCACCTGCGCTGGGATCTGGTGGTACAACGCCCGCATCATCTGCTCAGCCGTGCCGCCGCCGATTTTGATATCTGGTTCCTGGAGGAGCCGGTGGAGGAAGGGACCGTCGCCACTGTGCGCGAAGGCCAGCGCAGCCGGTCCATCCATCTAATTCAGCCTGTGGTGCCACTCGGCTGTGATCCGGCTGCCCGGCTGGCCCACCAACAGACGGTGTTTGCCATGCTGGCGGCACGGGCTGGCGTGGCGCCCTTGTGTCTGTGGTATCTCACACCAATGGCGCTGGAATATGCCCAATCGCCGGCCGCCGATCTGGTGATCTACGACAAGATGGACGAACAGGCCGCCCAGGCATTGGCGCCGCCGGGCCTGACCGCCCTTGATGCCCATCTGCTTGCCACAGCCGATCTGGTGCTCACCGGCGGCGCCTCGCTGCAGGCTGCAGCCATCCGGCACCGGGCCGATGCCCATCTGTTTCCATCCAGCATCGACGTCGCCCATTTCACCAATGCCCGTGGCCATCGGCTGGCCGATCCGGAAAGCCAGCGGAACATCCCGTTTCCGCGCATCGGCTATTTCGGCGTGATTGACGAGCGGATGGACCGGGCCCTGGTCGCAGAAGTGGCCGCCATCCGCCCCGATTGGCAATTGGTGATGATCGGGCCAACTGCCGGGATCGATTCCGCCGTGCTGCCACAATCCAGCAACATCCATTGGCTGGGCGCGCGCGACTATGCCAGCCTGCCGCGCTATTTGGCGCACTGGGATCTGGCGTGGATGCCCTTTGCCCGCAACGCGGCGACGCGCCATATCTCTCCCATCAAGACACTGGAATATCTGGCCGCAGGCCTGGTGGTGATCTCCACGCCGATCGTCGATGTGGTCAATGGCTTTGGCCGCGCCGGGCTGGTGGAAATCGCCCTTGATGCGCCGGATGTGGTCGCCTGTGGCCGGCAGATTCTGGCTGATGCCGCCCATCCCGGGCGCGCGGCGCTGCGCCTCGCGGCGGTCGACGCCCATCTGGCCGGCACCAGCTGGGACCGCACCTGGGCCGCGATCCGTGCGTTGATGTTCACGGAAGAACCACCTGCCAGCGACCACTTCGTGCTGGATAATCAAGATGATCTGCCCACGTCCTGGCTGCCGCCGGCGCCCAGGGTGGCGGCTTTTGCGGCATCGGCCTGAAGCAGTGGCGGGGAACCAGTGGCCGGTTCAATCGTTCCCCTGCTGTTGCTGCAAGGAGATGAACATGAAACCCACCGCGATAATGGCCGCCTGCCTCACCCTGGCCCTGCTGACCAGCGGCTGCGCCACCACGGCCGGCGCCGGCAAGGACATCCAGTCCGCCGGCAGGGCCATCACCAAATCATCAGAGGACGCACGAAAATGAAGATTGCCCGCTCTGCCGGGCTGGCCACACTGGGCCTGCTGGCAATGACGATGGCCGCCACGGCGGCCCAGGCCCGCGATCAAAACTGGTATATCGGCCTGCGCGGCGGCATCGTGTTTCCCGACGACCGCCGATTTTTCAGCACCGGCCCGACTGGCCCTGATTTCAATACCCGTGAAAAGCGCGGTTGGGCTGCGGCGGGGCGGCTGGGCTATGATTTCGGCCGTCTGCGCACCGAAATCGATGTCGGCTACCACCAGAACCGTCTGCGCTCGGCCGAATTGCTGTCCACCACTCCGCTCGGCGTGGCTGGCACCTATGCCAATGCCGATGGCCGCATGCGCACATTGACGGTGATGGCCAATGGCCTGTTCGACATCATCAACAACGATGCCTTTTCACTGTCGGCCGGCGCCGGCGCTGGCGCTGCCCGGATCAACGCCCACAATGTCCGGCTGATTCCGTCCGGCCCCATTGTGGTGGACGACAGCGACTGGGTGTTTGCCTGGAATGCGCTGGCCGGGGCCCGGATTGCGCTGGGCACCGGGGTCGATCTGGCCATCGACTATCGTTATCTGCGCCCGAACCGTGCCCGTCTGGTGGACACTTCGGGCCAGGGCATCGACAATCGTCGCAATTCGCACACCATATTGGTTGGCCTGAACTTCAATTTCGGCGACCGGCGCCAGCAGGCTCCCGCAGCCGAGCCGGCCCCGCCGCCAATGGCACAGCCACTGCCGGAGGCACCGATGCCGCCGCCGCCTGCGCCACCGCCGCCCGCCCCCATGCCGGCACCCGCCGCACCGGCCGGGCCGATCATCCTGTTCTTTGATTTCGATTCCGCCGAACTGGGCGGCGATGCCCGCCAGCTGATTGCCCAGGCCGCCGATCCGGCCCGGCAAAATGGCCAGACCACCCTCACCGTGGCCGGCCACACCGATCGTGCCGGTTCCGGCCCCTATAACATGGCGCTCGGGGCCAGACGGGCCGAGGTGGTGCGCCGCGAGCTGGAGGCCCAGGGGGTTTCCGGCACACGGATCAGCATCCAGTCGTTCGGCGAGGATCGCACCATGGTCGATACGGTTGACGGCCAGCGCGAACCGCAGAACCGCCGGGTGGAGATCACCATTCGCCCGCAGTGACATGTTCGGCGCAGGCCAGCAGGCAGCACACCGCCACCGCGACGCGGGGGCGGTGTGCTGCTATGCCGGCCCGCGAGGCTGGAGACGAGCATGACCATGATGCCAGAACGCCCACGTATCCTCATCGTGGAAGATTCGCCGTTCATCACGCTGGCGCTGGAAGCCTTGTGCGACAGCCTGGGCTGGGAACTGGTGGGCCCGGCGCACGACAATGCCGGGGGCCTCACGCTCGCCACGGGTGCCGCCATCGATGTGGCACTGCTTGATCTGATGCTCGGCGATGGCCATCCCTGGGGCATTGCCGCAGCCCTGCAGGCACGCGGAGTGCCGTTTCTGTTCATCACCGGTCATCATGACCCGGCCGGGCTGGTGCCGGCGGCCTTCAAGGCAGTGACGGTGGTGCGAAAGCCGTTTCGGCTGGAGTCAATCGCGGCCCCGGTGCGCCAGCTGCTGGCGGCCCGCGGGTCAGCCGGATGAGACCGGCGGCACCATCATGATTCAGAACACCGCCCAGCTGCGCCGCCATGGCCCGGATGATCCGCACGGTTGACGTGGTGGCCAGCAGGGGATTGCTGCCGCGAAATCCGGCCGCCGCCATGGCAAGGCCGTGGACCGCGTTGACTTCCAACGTCAGATGCAGCGGCCCCGGCTGGCTGTGCTGGCTGGCCAGCAGCGCCAGTTCAGTGATCAGAAAGCCCAGCGGCACCGCCCGTTCGGCCGGCAGCCGGCCGCCACTGATCTGCACGGGCAGCCGCACCAGCGGATGATCGGACGACACCAGCCGGGTTTCCAGCGCGCTGGCCAATTGATCCACCATTCCGGCCAGATCGATGCTGCTGCCGCCATCTTCCCGATACAGCCAGTGCTGCACCAGGCTCAACGTCTGGATCTGGGCCTGGATCACCGCGTGCAGGCGCCGCACCGCTGGCGTATCGGCATCGCGGGCCGCCAGCGCGACCATGCTCGACACGATCTGCAAGCTGCCTCGCAGTTCATGCTCCATCTGGCGGCGCAGCCGGGCCTGTTCGGCCAGCGCCGCGCGCAGGGGGGTGATGGCGATCATGGGCCACCATGCCCGAAGGTGACGCGGAAGGGAAATGCTGATATGGTGATTGCCTGTTCGGGGGTGGGGTTCGATTCCCCATCCCGGCGTCGGGCGCAGTGCCCCGGCAGCGGGCGACGCTTGCCGTCGGCCGGCGATCCTGCCCGATGAAAGCCCCCGCCCATGACCTTGGCCGAACGCCTTGCTCCACATCTGCCTGGCCTGCGCCGCTATGGCCGCGCGCTCACCGGATCGCAGCGACAGGGCGATGCGCTGGTCGCGGGCACGCTGGCCGCGCTGATCGCCGATCCAGCCCGGCTGCCGGCCGATTTGCCGCCGCGGCTGGCGCTGTTCCAGGCCTTTCACGGACTGGCCGGGGCTGCCGCGTTGGCCGATGCGGCAGCGGCCGGTGTGGTCGGTCTGGGTGCTGCCGGCGTGGTCGCGGCGCGGCTGGCCCAGCTGCTGCCCTTGCCGCGCCAGGTGTTGCTGCTGGCCGCGATGGAAGGCTTTGCCACGACCGAAATTGCCCTGCTGATCGATCGCCCGGCCGCCGCCGTGCTGGCCCTGCTGGATGCGGCCATGGCCGATATCGGTCGTCAGACCCGATCGCATGTGCTGATCATCGAAGACGAACCGATCATCGCCATGGATATTGAAGCCATCGTGACCGGGCTGGGCCACCGGGTGTCCGGCATTGCCGCCACCAGGGACGAGGCGCTGGCTTTGGCCGGAGCTGATCCGCCCGGCCTGATCCTGGCCGATATCCAGCTGCGCGATGGCAGCAGCGGCATTGCCGCCGTGCGGGATCTGGTGGCGCGCACGCCCGCACCGTCGATCTTCATCACCGGCTTTCCCGATCGGCTGTTGACCGGCCGCCGTCCGGAGCCGGCCTTTTTGATCAGCAAGCCTTTTGTGCCGGCCAGTGTGGCCGCGGCCATTGCCCAGGCGCTGTTTTTCGCCGCGCCGCCACTCCGGGCCTGAATCGGCGCGGGAACCAACCGGCTGATGGCGCGTATTGCGCAGGGCAATAAGGGCAGGAGGCCAGCCATGACCAGCAGCAACAGCCGATCCGTCACGCTTGACCAGCTGGGCGGCTGGTTGCGCCAGGCCTTTGCCGCGGTGGTGGCGGCGCCGGTGCCGCCGGCGCTGCAGGCGCTGCTGGATCAGCTTGGCGATGGCAATGATGCGCGGTTCCGGGCCGATCTGGCCGCCGTCATCCCGCAGCTGCGCGCCTATGGCCGGTCGCTGTCGGGCAATGCCGATCTGGCTGATGATCTGGTGCAGGAAACCATGCTGAAGGCCTGGCAGGCGCGGGACCGCTTTGTTGCCGGATCAAGCATGCGGGCCTGGACCAGCGTGATCCTGCGCAATGCCTATTTCTCCATCGCGCGCCGCGCCCGCTTCAAGGGGGAATGGGATGAATTTGCCGCCGATCTGTTGCTGGCTGTGCCGCCGGCGCAGGAGCATCGGCTGGCCCTGGGCGATCTGCACCGGGCGCTGATGGAATTGCCGATATCCCAGCGCGAGGCGCTGATCCTGATGGGGGCCGGCGGCATGAGCTGCGAGGAAGTGGCGGAAATCAGCCAATGCGCGGTGGGCACGGTGAAAAGCCGCGTCGCCCGCGCCCGCGCCGCCCTGCGCCGGCTGATCGACGGCGGCCAGCTTGCCAATCCCCGCTCCGCCGGTGAGGGCAACCGGCGGGGCGCGCTGGATGAGATCATGGACGAGGCGCATCGGCTGGCTGGCGGTGACGCGCCAATAGGATGAGGCTGCAAAGCCAAACGGGGCGCCGGGCCATATGTGGCCGACACCCCGTTCGCAGGCGGGATTTGGCTTGCCGCTCAGCTCGGTTTGGGTTTCGTGGTGGTGGTCAGTTGATCGGTTTTGGTGGTGGCGCCCACTGTGCCGTCTTCAATGGCATCGGCCTTGCGCTCACCGCGGTCGCGCACGGCATCAGCTTGCTTGCGCATGACATCGGCCTCACTGTCGGCGGCATTGCCCATGGCCTGACCTTGATCTTCCACGGTTTCGGCCTTGCTGTCGATATCGGCAGCGGCGGCATCGCTGGTGTTGCGCACGGCATCAGCCTGGGCATCACGAGTCTTCTTTTCACATGCCGTCAGGCTCAGCGTGCAGGCGGCGATCAGCAGCAGGGAAAGCGGTTTCAATGTCATTGCGGTTGCTCCTGTAGGGTGGTCGTCGAGGGATAACGCTCCAACTGGCATCGGGTTCCTTCGGCCAATCAAGGGTGCGAGTGGACAAGCTGCAGGGAAATACAGGCCCGATCGGCCGCCAGCGTGGCGGCCAGTTCTTCGAGGCAGATGGGCAGTCGGCGGGTGTGGGCCGACCAGCGGCCGAGCGCCGGCAGCTGCAGAAAGGCCGCCACGGTGCGATGGGCGACAAAGCTGATCCCTCTCAGCTCCTCCTGCTCGGTGATGACGCGATAGACGCCGGCCGGATGGACTTCCGCCGCCTCGCGCAGCCGGAATGGATGCAGAAACACAACATCCGATTGCAGCGAGCGCTGGCTCATACCCGGCGGCCGGAGACGAGATTATACACCAGCAACACCAGCGCCACCACCAGCAGCACATGGATCAGCCCGCCCACCGTATAGGAACTGGCCAGGCCGAGCACCCACAGCACGACAAGAATCAGGATCAGGCCATAGAGCATGTTCATTCTCCATTTGCAGAGGACACAGAAGGTTCAGCGGCATCTGACATTGTTGCGATCAATGGCCTGGCCAGCGACACCGCCGCCGATGGCGCCCAAGATCGTGCCAAGCGTGCCGGAACCGCCCGGTGCGATGATGTTGCCCAGAACGCCGCCGGCCAGCGCGCCGACAATCAGCCCGGTGGTGCCATCGGATCGGCGGCAATAATAACGCCCGTCCTGGCCGCGATAGACCCGGTCGCTGGGGCGCAGGCGCCGGCCCTGACCGTCGCGATAATATTGGCTGGGATCATAGCCGCCATAGCGCGGATCGGGCCGGTCATGATCATAGGCGCGCCATTGGCCCTGGGGCCGGTTGCCGTTCATGTCTGACATGCAGCCGCTGGTCATCAAGGCGGCTGCGAGGGCGAGGGTGGGGGCGAAACTGTGCGTGCGCATCGGTCTTCTCCACGAAGAAAATGCAGCCATGACGGCCAGGGGCGGGAGGCCGAGGCCCCGCGGTGAGCAGATCAAACTGCGCCACCGATTCAGCATCGCGCCGTTGCCATGCCCCGGCGAGGCTCGGAATCCACGCAGCGCGCCGTCGGCGCCGGTCGCGCAGCTGGGTAGTTTCCGATGCTGCCGGGCGGCCGCGATGCAGGGCATGAAATTGCCCACTGCCCCGGTCAGACCCACCGACCCCCCCCACAGCAGCCGGTGCCGGGGCAGTACCCCATCGGCTCTGCTGCCGATCACCACAGCCCGAGGATCACGCCATGAGCATCGACAAGAACCGCATCAAGGGCGGCGTCAAGCAAGCCGCCGGCACCGTCAAGGAAGCCGTTGGCGACCTGACGGGCGACAGGACGCTGGAACTGGACGGCAAGCTGACCAAAGCCGAAGGCAAGCTGCAATCTGCGGTTGGCCGCGCCAGCGACGCCGTGAAAGACGCCGTCAAGCCGTGATGGTCGCAGCCGGCGGTGGACCGTCCCCAATCAGGGCGGGCTATTGCGCCGGGATCATGATAGGATGGCAATCGCTGGATGCCTGATCCGGCAGGGGGTACGCGCGTCTGAGCAGAAATCGGCCTCCCCGTGCTCAGGCGCCGGACCCACCCGCTGCGGCGGGTGCCCAGTTGATGGTGGTGGCCATCGGCGGTTCGGCTGGCGCATTGGAAGCGGTGCGCGGCCTGATCGCCGGCCTGCCGGCGCGCAGCGGCATCGCCTATATATTGGTGCAGCATCTCGATCCGGCACACCCGTCGCTGCTGGCCGGGCTGCTGGCCGACGCCACCCCCTTCCCGGTGGTGGAAATCACCGATGGCATGACCCTGCTGCCCGACCGCCTGCATGTGATCCCATCGGGCGTGCGGCTGTCGGTGGCTGGCGGCCTGTTGCAGATGGTGCCGGCCAGCGAAAAGGGCCCGCGTCTGCCGGTGGACTTCCTGCTGGAATCGCTGGCCCGCGCTCAGGATCTGCGGGTGGTGGCGGTGCTGCTTTCGGGCAATGGCCGCGATGGCAGTGCCGGCGTGCGCGCCATCCACGCAGCCGGCGGCCATGTCATCGCCCAGGATCCGGCCGAGGCCAGCCATGATTCCATGCCCGCCGCTGCCATTGCCACCGGCTGTGTGGACTCGGTCTTGCCGGTGGCCGCCATGGGCGAGGCCATCATTGGCCGCCGCAACCGCCTGCCGTTGCCGGCCCCGGCCCATGCCGACTGGATCACCCCGGTGCTCGACCGGCTGCGTCGCAGCGGCCATGATTTTGGTGGTTACAAGATCGGCACCATGCAGCGCCGCATCGAACGCCGCGCCCGCATGGCCGCCGGCTCCGGCCGCAGCGGTCAGGCGGCGCTGGCGGCCTATGTCAGCCGGCTGGATGAAGACCCAGCCGAGGTGCAGGCGCTGGCCAATGATCTGCTGATCAACGTCACCGGCTTCTTCCGTGATCCCGAGGTGTTTGCTGCGTTGGCGGCCGGGATCCTGCCCGAACTGGTGCGTGGCCATGATGACAGCCGGCCGCTGCGGCTGTGGAGCGCCGGCTGCAGCAGTGGTGAGGAGGCCTGGTCATTGGCGATGCTGGTGCAGGAAGAAATCGCCCGCAGCCGGCCGCATCTGAAACTGCAATTGTTCGCCACCGATCTTGATCCCGATGTTGTCGCCATTGCCCGTCATGGCGTCTATCCGGCCAGCATCGCCCAGGATGTTTCGGCCGAACGGCTCCAGCGCTTTTTCACGCCCGATGATTGTGGCTGGCGCGTGGCGCCCGGTCTGCAGGGCATGGTGGTGTTTGCCGTGCATGATCTGCTCACCGATCCGCCCTTTTCGCGCATTGATCTGATCGCCTGCCGCAACCTGTTGATCTATCTGCAACCCGAAGCGCAGGCGCGGGCCATATCGCTGTTCCATTTCGCCTTGCGGCCCGGCGGCCTGTTGTGGCTGGGCACGGCCGAAACGGTGAGCTTGGCGGCTGATCCGGCCAATCCGGCCTTTGCCCTGATCTCCCGCCCGGCCCATTTGTATCGCCGCACTGTCGGCCGGCAACCGCCGCCGGCGCTGGTGGTGATGCCCGGCCAGATCTGGCCGGCGGCGGGCGAGGCCTCGACTTGGCCGCTTACGGGGCTGCCGTCGGCCCGGCTGCTGGCGCTGGAGGCTGAACTTGCCCGCATCCGCGCCGATCTTGCCCTGGCCGATCGCAACCCGGCGGCGCTGGATCCGGAACAGCAGGCAATCCATGCCGACACGCTGCTGCGCAACCAGGAATATCAGAGCACCAACGAGGAACTGATCACCTCGCAGGAGGAGCTGCAATCCCTGAACGAGGAACTGGCGGCCCTCAACGGCCAGTTGCAGGAAACCATCGACCGCCAGCGGACCATGGCCGACGATCTGCACAATATTCTCAACAGCACCAACGTCGCGACCATCTTTCTTGATATACACAATCATATCCGCTTCTTCACGCCGGCCACGCGGGCATTGTTCAATATGCTGCCAGGCGATATCGGCCGGCCCTTTTCCGATCTGGCGCCCATCATGCCTGATCCGGCGCTGCACGCCGATGTCGCTGCCATGCACACCGGCCAGACGCCGCCCGACCGCGTGATTGCCCTGCTTGACGGCAGCAGCTTCAACCGCCGGGTGCTGCCCTATCACGGGCACGATCACCAGACCGAAGGCGTCATCATCACCTATACCGACGTCAGCGAGCGCAGCCGGGCCGAACAGCTGACCCTGGAGGCCCGGGAGGCGGCCGAAGCGGCCAATCTGGCCAAATCGCGCTTTCTGGCTGCGGCCAGCCATGATCTGCGCCAGCCGCTCCAGGCCCTGGTGCTGTTGCAGGAATTGCTGGCCCGCAAGACCCATGATCCCGAAAGCCGGCTGCTGCTGGCACGGCTGGAACACACGCTGGAGGCGATGGCGGGCATGCTCGACGGCCTGCTCGACATCAACCGCATCGAAGCCGGCGCGGTCGAGACCGTGCCGGGCCGGTTCCGGCTGGGCGATCTGCTGGCCGAAACCGTGCAGGATCTGGCGCTGCAGGCCAGCGCCGCGCAATTGCGCCTGCGCCACGTCCACACTGGTTGCGAGGTGGTGTCCGATCGCCGGCTGCTGGCCGGCATGGTGCGCAACCTGGTCGCCAATGCCCTGAAATACACGCAAAAGGGCGGGGTGGTGGTGGGCACGCGCCGGCGCGGGCAAGAGGTGCGGATCGAAGTGTGGGACAGCGGCATCGGCATCCCGGCCGATCAGCAGGACCGGATTTTCGAACCCTATCATCAGCTTGGCCCCAATCTGGTCGACCGCAGCCGCGGCCTTGGCCTGGGCCTTGCCATCGTGCGCAGCCTGGGTGAGCTGTTGGGCCATGCCGTGGCGATGCGATCCTGGCCAGGCCATGGTTCGATGTTCAGCATCACGGTGCCGATTGCCCCCGCTGATGTGATGCTGGCCAGCCCGGAACCCGGCCCGCCGCTGCAAATGGCATCGCCGTCCAGCGCCTGCATCCTGGTGATCGATGATGATGCGGATGTGCTGGAATTGCTGTGCCTGCTGCTGCGTAGCGGTGGGCATCATGTGGTGGCGGCTGCCGATGCCGATGCGGCGCTGGCCGCGCTGGATCATCATGTGCCCGATCTCATCCTGTCGGATTTTCGCCTGCCTGGCGGCCGCGATGGCCTGGAACTGGCGCAATTGCTGCGCGCCGCCTTGCGCAAGACCCATGGTCGGCCGGTGCCCGTCATCATGCTCACCGGCGACATTTCCATCGACGCCCTGGCGCGCTTTGCCGCCAATGATATTGTCCGCCTGTCCAAACCGGTGCGCCCCGACGAACTGCACGCCGCAATCAGCAAGGCGCTGGAACCGGCAGAGGTGGTCGGTCCTGGCCTGATCATCCATGTGATCGATGATGATCCCGGTGTGCTGCAGTCCTTGGGTGCGGCGGTGGCCGGGGCCGGTTATGCCGTGCGCCTGCATGCTTCGGCCGAAGCCTTCCGCGCCAATTGGCGGCCCGGCCGGCCAAGCTGTCTGCTCGTCGATGCCATGTTGCCGGGCGAAAGCGGGCTTGATCTGCTGCGCAGCCTGCAGGCGACAGGCAGCCTGCCGCCCAGCATCATCGTCACCGGCCAGGGCGATATCGCGTTGGCGGTGGCCGCGATGCAGGCCGGCGCGCTGGATTTCATCGAAAAGCCGGCAACCGGCCCGGTCATCATCGAACGGATCCAACGGGCGCTGAGCATCGCCGCAGCGCCCGCTGCCGGGGCTGCCGAGCGTGCGGCCGCGGCGGCCCGCCTTGCCCGGCTGACCCCGCGGCAGCGCGAAGTGATGGCGATGGTTCTGGACGGTGCCCCCAGCAAGAATATCGCCGCCGATCTCAAGCTGAGCCAGCGCACGGTGGAAAGTCACCGCGCCGGCATCATGCGCCGCACCGGCTGCCGCTCCCTGCCGGAATTGGCACGGCTGGTGGTGGCGGCCAGCTGATACCGGCCGCGCTTCACGGCTGACGAAACGGCAGGGCCAGCACGGCACCGGTGCGGTTGTAATCGGGCAAGCCACTGTCAGGGCTCACCCCCAGATCGCGCGGCGGCACGCCGGGGCGATAGACAAAGCTGCCGAACAGCTGATCAAACACCGACAGCACCGCACCATAGTTCCCGGCTTCCTGTGGCCGGGCGCTGTGGTGGTAACGGTGCAGTTCCGGCCCGACGAACAGATAATTGGCCCAGCCCATGCGCAGATCGACATTGAAATGGCTGATTATGCCGTGCAGGGCCGAAATCGTGCCGAACAGGGACACAACCTCCTGATCATAACCCATCGCCCAGATCGGCAGCACGGTCACCAGGCCGCGGATGATCAGCGCGTTGATGGGGTGGAACACGGCGTGCATCACCAGATAGAGGCGCGGCGGCAGATGGTGGGCGGCGTGCACCCGCCACAACCAGGCGCCAAATCGCCCCGGCAGTCTGTGCATGGCGCTGTGGACGGCATAGTTCAGGCCTTCGAACACCAACAGGCAGGTGAGCAGCTGCACCAGCATTGGCCATTCGCGGGCCGGGCCGGACAGATTTTCGGAAGCGGAAATGCCCAGATAGCCGAACGCCAGTGCCAAGAGCCGCAGCGTCAGGCTGTTGGGCACGGCAAATCTGATGTCCGACCACAGGCTGCGCCAGCTCATCGCCCAGCGGCGATCATAGGGGTAGCGGAACTCGGCGGCAAAGCAGAGTGCGAAGACCAGACCGGTGCTCATCGCCGACAAATTCTGCGGCGCAATCTCCGTGCGCCAATTGAGATAATAAGTGCCCAGACTGATCGCCCACAGCAGCGGATACAGGCCCCAGCGGACAAACAGCCGGCCAGGGCTTTCGGCCGGTTGCGGTGATTGTACGGCGGTGCTGGCCATGACCTGTCCCTTTCCAATTCTGGACGCTTGTATGAAAAAGGGCTTATGCTTGACCTCGGCTGGGCCGCCAGATTCATCGGTGCGGCCCTTGACCGAAAACAGCCAAATGGGTCCACTATGTCCGAGAAACGACAAGATCGCCGGATCGGCAAAACGCGCGATGCCCTGGCAAATGCCCTGTTCGCCTTGATTCAGCGCGAGGAATGGGCGGTCATCACCATCCAGTCGATCTGTGACGAAGCCGATGTGGCCCGGGCATCCTTCTATGCCCATTTCGACAGCAAGGTCGGCCTGCTGGACTTCATGCTGGAACGCAATCTTGGCTCGCTGGCCGCCCATCTGGCCGGGCTGGGCCGCGGCGCGCCCGGCATTCTGGACTGGTTTGTGGACCATGTGACATCGGATCGGTCACGCTTTGCCCGCATCGTGCTGGCACCCGATGCCCATCCGGCGCTGGCACGCTTCAAGGCCATCGTGCGGACGCAATATGCCCAGGCCTTGCTGCAGGACGGGATTTCGGCAAGCGAGGCCCAGCTGAATTTCATCATGGGCGGTGCCACGGAAATGATCATGGACTGGTCAAGACATTGGCGCCCGCAGCAGGTGCCGGCCCTGCGCCGGGACGTGCTGACCTTCGCCGCTGCTGTGCTGGCATAACGCGGCTCGGTCACCGATTCCGGGCAGCTTGCCCCGATATCGTGCGCAGCGGCGCGCCCCAGGCTCGCGGTATATCGGTTGTGGAAAAAATTGGCGCACCCGACAGGATTCGAACCTGTGACCTCTGCCTTCGGAGTGCAGGGGTACGGTATGAAGCCGGACACAGCGGGCCAAGAGCAACGTTGTTTTTCATGACTAAATTGGCTTGCAGGACGCCGCCGTATCCGGCTATGTTTTCCGTACGGATTCCGTACGGAATTGCAGGCTTGCAGGGCGGCCAAGGATATGGCGATCGATCTAAGCAAAGTGGGTGACAGAACCGCGCTTAAGGTGACGCGGGAGCCGCATTGGCAGCGGTTGCGGGCCGGGTGCTTTCTGGGCTTTCGCCCGTCAAAGCGCGGCGGGGCCGGTTCATGGGTCGCCCGCGCTTATGATGCTGACGCCCGCGAATATAAGCTGAAGGCGCTGGGCGACTTTGGCGTTCAGGCGGGCGGTTTCGGCGGCCATGCGGGCGTCTAGCCAAGCCTGCCAAGCGGGCATCGGGCTAAGACCCTGTCCCCCCGCGTGTACGTATTGCGCGCCTTG
>Ga0209812_10001517_pt1 | contig 15818 bp, 15 predicted proteins | sample JI71714BDNA_FD_187502 | JGI IMG/M metagenome (GOLD analysis project Ga0209812, IMG submission 187502) | Wastewater effluent complex algal communities from Wisconsin, to seasonally profile nutrient transformation and Carbon sequestration -... | ecosystem: Engineered > WWTP > Effluent > Algae...
CGTTGAATGAGATCTGGTCGAGATTCTAGTAAATTAAGGTATCGTTGTTCAGGAGAAGAAGTTTTAAACTCGTCAAAGTCAATTTGTTGTTTTCCTAAACGTTCTTCAGATAATATTCTGCACATGAGTTCAAATTTAGGAAACTTGCTGTTTATTTCTGTTTCCATATCAGAAGTAGAAATTAATAGTATAGCGTCTTCTACACAACTTATGTAATACTCGGATGGAGTTTTCGACATCACACAATGGGGAGTCAAAGCTTCCATTTCTGTAAAAAAGGCGGTAGTTTTTTCTTCACCATCTATCATGTAATATTTTCGTAAGCATCCTTTTAAGACAAAGTAATTATCATTCGATTTTTGTCCTTCTTTGAGTAAAGTTGTCCCTTTCTTGACAGAATGGAATATGTCTAACGCAAGTATAGCGTTCTTCTCATCATCAGTCAGAGTAACGTATTTTGAGATAAAGTCAAAAAGTATGTCTTGCATTGTATTTTTTGGTATTACTATATTTTGTTACACTTGCCACCAAACAGCAATGTTTTGAGACTGTTTATTGCGATGGTAAAACAAGCACAAATGCTTTTATTTCTTGTGAGCTTAGGGAAAGTTATGGTTTCTTTATTTTCTCTCTTTTAATTTGTTCTACCACTTTCAACGTGTCAGTATTTTTAATAGCATCGTGAAACCCATCAATTTTGACTTGTGGGAATATTGTTTTTGATGTGTTTGTCTTAAGTTTTTCCTTATTTTTTACTTCTTTAACATTCATATTTTATTACTTTTTAAGTATTAGAAATGATTTATAATTGGTATTTCTTTTGAAACGTGTCATTTTATCATCAAGTTCCCCAAGTATGTGGAATCTTGGCGAAAGTTCATTATAATAGTGATTTATTGCTATTTGATAAAGTCGTGTTCTCGATTTTGATGTACCCTTAAAATATATTGTGTGAGAAGGGTATAGTTCAAAAAATTATTCAATAATAGCTGAAATGGTAGCAAGTACGGTATTTCTATCGCCAAGTCCCATATTTAAAAAAACATAGTGCAGCTCAATAAAGGTTACTCATTTATAGATTTCTCCTTTCTTCCCTATGCTTATAAAGTCAAAGTGTAGTTCGTTTGTCCTTTTAAAATCATACTTTGGTTGATCCGTATTTTACTCCTTTCTCAACTTACATCTTTGCTCCTCGACCACAAAGATACGAATTCTCGTGGGAAGTTTTGAGAGATTTACATTGTTTTGTCCTATGGTTATGTTCTAATTAACGAGTATGACGCTACAAACTATAAATAACAACAAGATTTGAGAGCTTACTAAGATTGCTAATAAAATTGGGAATGAGTATCCCCACCATTCAATTTTTTTATTTTTTTCTTCCATAATACATTACAACCTTTTCCAAAAAACTATTTTATCCTCTCCATCTTTCCAAAAGTCCTTAATAACAGCAACTTGCGCATATCCAATTTCTTTATAAAAATTTCTTGCACCCATCTGGGCATCGTCACTGGATGTCTCTACAATGAGTATTCTACCGTCTTTTTGTTTTAGTAGTTGTTCAATATAATTCATCATTTGGCTAGCTATTCCTTTCCTTTGTGCGTCTTGAGAAACACCAATTGCTAATAAATTATATGTCCCGTCAGTCAACTTTTCAGGCACACAATATCCAATTGCAACTTGTATGTCATTGTCAATGTATGCAAACCAAATGTCTTCAGTTTCAGGGTTATTGAAGTAATCAGACATCATGTCTTCCAAGTATTCAGAAGGAAACAGTTCGCTTGAGTCAACTACTTTTTTCAGTCCATCTAAGTCTGATTTTGTTACGGATTTTATTTTATTATTCATTTTTTATCTTTAATTTTTGCTCTATTTCTTTATTTAAGTTTTCAAAACATTCGGTCCATCCGTATTGGCCTTCAAAATATTCTGTCCCTTTGAAAGTTCCTAGTTTCATTCGAAAATTGAATATACGTTCCTTTTGATAATTCAATTCGTTGATATTTACAACTTCATGTCTAAGAATTGTTGCTACACTGCATAAAACAAATTTTGCTTCATCATCTATTTGTTTCTGACCACTTTCCGTAAATTCTACTGTCTCAGTAATTTTTGTCCATTTCCACCATGTATAATGATATTCTCTTTCTGACACATAATATCTACTTCCGCATTTTAGACATTCTATTTCATAGTCATAAGTGTAGGTTCCATTAATTTTATGATTTAATTGAATAGATTCATTTTCGGCTTCCTGCTCTGGATTGAAAGATTCATATGTTTTAGAAAGATATAGTTGGCATGTACATTTTCTTTGATTGCCAATTAGTGATTTTAATTCTTGATGAAATGCAATGATTTCTAATGGAAATTGAAAAAATCTATTATTTGAAGAAAAAACTCCGCCAAGCACTAAGCCTTTTGTCGCTTTTTCTATTTGGGTCTTGTATGGGATTATCTTTTCAATTTCTGTTTCATCTTGACTTTTCCTAATAATAATAAGACCAGAACGTCTAATTCTAGTTACATCTTTTGATGTCAAATCTTCCATGATTTCTTTTACTACCATTTTGTTTTATCAAGCGTGTTGTTTTACAGATACTCGAAGGTAGCGATTTCTAAACATTTCACTGTCAACCAAGCACAAACTTTAATAGAAGCTCAAAACTTGATTTAACTTCAAAACCGCCACTTTTGGGTAGGTGCTGTTGAACTAAACCTTCGGTAGCTTCTTGGCTTGATTATTGGCATTTGTTTTTTAATTAAATCATATTAAAATGTCAACAAAAAAAAGCGACCAGAAGATCTAGGTCAACACACGATCATTGCTCAAGCGCGATCACAAGTTACGGGTTTTGCGGAACTAATCGACAAATTTGAGAAAAAACTTTCTGTCCTCGGACGCAGTAGTAGTACTTGCAAAAACTATGCCCGACACATAGCCAAGATGGCACTTCACTATGATCGCCTACCCACCGAACTCGAAGAAGATCAGGTGACTGATTATCTTCACCTACTCAAAGAACAACACAAAACACCGTCGGACTCTTACTTTAAGCACACAGTATATGGTCTGCGCATGCTTTGCAAGGTGGAAGGTTTAAAACCTCATGGTATTGGCCTGCCAAGTATCAAGGGTCCCAATAAACTTCCTGTAGTATTATCTAAAGAAGAGATGTGGCGATTATTATCATCGCCTGATTTACTAAAGCATAAAATACTCATCGGTTTGCTCTATGGTTGTGGTCTGCGATGTATGGAAGCACGCAGCGTACGATTACAAGATCTTGATTTTGATCGAAAAATGTTGCTTGTTGTTCAGGGCAAAGGCAAGAAAGATCGATATGTTCCACTGAGTGGACACTTGATTCGAGGATTAAAGCAGTACATTGATGCAGAGCGACCTGACGAATGGTTATTCAATGGTCAGCCTATGGAAAACCGCAAAGGAGGTGATTTCGATAGTCGATACTCACAAAAAGGAGTACAGTGGGCTGTGAGTTCAGCATCCAAAAAAGCAGGCATAATCAAACATGTCAATGTGCATACACTGAGACACACCTTTGCTACTCATTTGCTGGAAGACGGTATGGACATCATGACCCTTAAAGAATTGCTAGGACACGAGCGAATCGAGACGACGCTGATCTATCTGCATATAGCTCAGAGCGGTCGCCGCAAACCCTTTAGTCCTTTGGATACTCTATTTGCAGCATGCGCGCCAAAAACGAAGTAGCCCATGTGCTACATCGGTCATGGGACAAGGTAGAGAATAGCTCACTTAGCTCATGGCAAATACGTACACTTAGGGCGATCAAAGATTGCAGAACGCTAGCACTAGGTGGACACGTTGATGCATGCGATAGTTGTGGACATATACAGATAAGTTACAATAGTTGTCGCAATCGTCATTGCCCTAAGTGTCAAGGTCACAAGCGGCAGCAATGGATCGAGGCACGAGAAACGGAGTTGCTTCCTGTGCCATATTTTCATGTTGTTTTTACCTTGCCTAGTGAGCTAAACTCTTTGGCTATACATAAGCCCAAGATCATTTACGATGCACTTTTTCGAGCAGCTTGGGAGACAATAGGAGCATTTGCAGGAAAAAACAATAAGACAGGCATGATCTCAATCCTTCACACATGGGGACAAAATTTGAGCTTGCATCCACACATCCATTGCATTATTCCTGGAGGTACAATCGATCAAAATGGTAAGTGGAAACTATCAAAGTCCAATGGTAAATTTCTTTACCCCGTCAAGGCAATGAGTAAAGTATATCGAGCTAAGTACGTGGCTATACTGAGGGCAACAGAACTTGAAATAGAGCAATCTACTTTCGACACATTATTCAAAAAAGAATGGGTGGTGTATGCCAAAAGACCTTTTGGATCACCCAAGTCCGTGGTCGAATATCTGGGGCGATACACTCATAAGATAGCGATCTCTAATCATCGTATATTGTCCATCGATGATCATACAGTGACGATATCATACAAGGATTATCGTGCAGAAGGTCAAAAGAAAACGATGACACTCAGCCATGAAGAGTTCATTCGCAGATTTGCTTTGCATATCCTTCCCAAGCGGTTGGTAAGGATTAGGCACTACGGTATCCTAAGCTCAACTTGGAAACGATCCAAGTTAACCACCTTACAATCCAAACTCACTGGGTTAGTTCTACCATCATTGCCTGTTGTGATCAAAGGATCTTATCATGTAGCCTGCCCTTGCTGCAAAACCGGGCAGATGATCACACTCCTCACTTTTGGGAGACGTGGTCCACCAAGTGAGTTTTACAAGGCGGCAAATGAAAAAGTTTCTTCCCTAAATACAATATGATTTTGGGTAAGGGAAGGTATGTTCCATATTGAATAGAATTTAGTGATTTGGCTCACTCAATGACTCACACTCATGAAAATTTACTACTAAAGTCTTTGAAATCAACTTGCAAAGGAGAGGGAATAGTCAAGGTACCTTACGATATCTCCATAACTTGTGACGCTCTGCGTTAATAAACTAAAATTCGTTTTTCAAGTTTGGCTCCGCTACCGAAGCTTCCGTTCAACGGAGTTTTCATTCTAGGCACTTCGTACCAAACGAAAACTTAGTTGTTATGTGCATACCCTTCTTTTTTCTGTTGTGTCAAAGCGTTGTCCAATAGTAAACAAGTCCGAAAACTGCACTGATACCAATCCAAGTTATCATTCCAATTTTAAACCGATACATTGCAATAAATGAAACCACTGTCCATCCAAGTGTAACGTAGTCAAGTCCTGCAAGCGAAAGTTCTTTTGGGAATATGACTGCCTTGCCCAAATAAATTGTCAGGTTGAGAACCACTCCAACAACTGCTGCTGTCACAAGCGAAAGTATTTCTTTTACTTTTTTGTTTTCCTGTGTCCGCTTAATGATGGGTGCACCTGCAAATATGAACAAGAAGCAGGGAAGAAAGGTATAAAATGTTGTCGTTACCAGTCCGAGAGTTCCCATTGCAAGTGAATTACCGAAGTGGTTGTGTCCTGCCATAAAACCAACGAAAACAAGCACCATAATTAATGGGCCAGGTGTTGTTTCACCAAGTGCAAGCCCATCAATCATTTGCAGATTTGTCAGCCAATTGAATTTTTCAACGCTAACTTGCGCCACATAAGGCAAAACAGCATAAGCACCGCCAAAGGTTACAAAAGCCGCTTGCGTAAAGAAAACTGATAGCTTTTTCCAAAACTCAAAGTCAGCCGTGAGAAAATAAAAGGCTATGATTGGTATTGTCCATAGTATTGCACCTGTCAATATTTGCTTCCAAAATCGGAACGGGTTAAACCCAACATTTTCAGTAACCGTATTTTTGTTGATGTAATATTTACTTTCATCAATTTCCCTTTTGCTTGATGAATTATTGCTTGCTTTAAAAAATGTCGGGAATAGTTGCCGACTCAATGCAGCCAATATAATTGCACCAAGGATGATTAAAGGAAATGGCACATTGAAAAAGAAAATGCAGACAAAAGCCGCCAAAGCAACAAAATAGTGGAACGGGCTTAGCAACGATTTTTTACCAATTTTGATAAGTGCAAGAATCACGATTGCGATTACTGCGGGTTTAAGTCCGCTGAACATTGCATAAATCCAAGGTATATTTCCATACGAAACATAAATCATACTTAGTCCGAGCAAAATAAACATTGAAGGCAGCACAAATAGAATTCCTGCTACCAGTCCGCCCCGAACACCGTGAAGTAGCCAACCGATATAGGCAGCTAATTGTTGCGCTTCAGGGCCCGGCAAAATCATACAATAATTCAGAGCGTGTAGGAAACGGCTGTCGCTAATCCATTTCTTTTTTTCAACAAGATACTCGTGCATTATGGCAATCTGTCCAGCAGGGCCGCCAAAACTAATGAAGCCAAGTTTAGTCCAGAATTTTAACGCTTCTCTGAATGTCGGTTTGTCTTTCACTTGGTTAATTTTAATGCATTGTCCAATCGTTGAGCTGCATTATCCCAATTGATAATGTTGAACAGATTGTCCACAAAGTCTGCTCGCTTATTTTTGTACTTGAGATAATAAGAATGTTCCCAAACGTCAATTACAAGCAAAGGAATAACACCCCATTGTGTCAATTTTTCGTGATTTTCACATTGTAGGATTGTCAGTTTGTCGGTATATGGTTGATAGCCCAAAATTCCCCAACCGTTTCCGTCAACATCTTTTGAAGTTTTGGCGAGATACATTTTTAATTTGTCGTAACTGCCAAAATCTTTTTCAATGCGTTTGAGCAAGTCACCTTTCGGGTCAGATTTTTTGTTAGTCAAGTTTGTCCAAAATATGGAATGAAGAATATGAGATGAAAGGTGAAAAGCCAATTTCTTTGTCCAAAAGTCAACTATTTCAAGGTTATTGTCGTCCAATGCTTTTCGTATCATCTGTTGGTCTTTGTTTGCACCTTTTACCGCTCCACCGTGATGAAAAGTGTAATGCAAGTGCAATGTTTCTTCGTCCATATATGGCTCCAGATGATTGTTTGCATAAGCCAAAGGCTGATGAATAAAGTTACCGTCCTTGTCCACCAACTTGTCAATAGTGTTGTCGGTCAGGTTTTGGGCAAATGCCGATGCTGTCGGAACAAGTGTCGCTCCACCAAGTATCAGTCCTGTTTTTAAAAAATCTTTTCTGTCCATTTTTTATATGTTTAATGTTTGCACTATCGTTTTTCAGGGTTGCACATAACGGTTTGCAGCTATAAGAAGTTGGCGGTTTCGAAGCACAAAACTGTCAACCTGCACGAAAGTTTGATTGAAAAACTTAACTTCATTTAACCACTGAACCGCCAATTTCTTATAGGTGCTGTTATGCCTTCGTTGTTCTTTCCTGTCGTCTGTGCGGTAGGGCAGGCATACTCTTTGGCAAGCTTTGGTTTGCGTGTCGGCTCGTGGGGCTTGCCAATGTGTATGACTGCGAAGGGTTGGTTTGTGTGTCATATTATCGTCTTTATTAAAAGTCCAACAATAGCTGCAATTAGAATGATTATAGGTTCCTGAATCTTCTTGAATTTTAACAATACCAATACGGTAATAACTGCAAAAGCAACGGATGTCATGTCTGTAAACTGTCTCATTCCAAGAACGCAGACTGCACCTGCAATAGCACCGATTGCTGCCGCTGTCACACCGTCAACAAATGCCTTGATAGCAGGGTTTTTTCCATACTTTTTGAAATATGGTGCTGGAATGATGGTGAAAAGATAGCAGGGTAAAAATGTAGCAAGTGCTGCAACGCAAGCACCGGGAAATCCACCAACCAAGTAACCAATGAATCCTACAGTAATAACAACCGGTCCAGGTGTTATCATGGCAACAGCCACTGCATCCAAAAATTGTTGTTCAGTCAACCATTGATGTTCGTTTACTACGCCACCATACAAAAATGGAACTATTGCCAGTCCGCTACCAAAAACAAATGCTCCTGCTTTTGAGAAAAACCAAAACAGTTCTGTCAGTTTCCCTGTTGATGAAATTCCTGTGATTTGTAAAAGGGTAAGCGAAATAGGAAAAAAGGAGTTTATTGATTTTAAAAATTTCGGTGGTGCCTTAACAAACCACACCAAAACTCCTGCAGCAACAACGAGGGAAATCATTTCGGTTTCTGTAATAAATGTTGTTACCCCAAGCAAAATGAATATTCCCCAAAGCAGATAATCCTTACCTATCGTTTTCTTTGTCAGTTTGTAGCTACTAATGGAAATTATTCCTATCACCGCTGCACCAACGCCATAAAATACGGCTTGCATCCATGGCAATCCACCAAATTTTACATAAGCAAAGCCGATAGCAAGTACCATTAAAAAAGACGGTATCACAAACGTAACCCCTACAATGGTTGCACCGATTATGCGGTAATGTACATAACCCATATAAATAGCAAGTTGAGCAGCAAGCGGACCCGGTGCCAGTTGAGCCAAAGCAAGTCCTTCCTTGTAATCATCTTCAGTAATCCATTGTCTGTTTTCTACAAGGTCACGGTGCATATAGCCAACAAGTGCAACGGGTCCTCCAAAACCAATTGTTCCGAGTTTTAAAAAATAAAGGGTTAAATCCTTTAACGAATATGGAATTTTATTTTCTGACATGGTTACATGGATTATTTCTGATACTATCTCTGCTCATTTCAAAATTTTCCTTTTCTTCCTGTGTTAGTTCGTTCAGAATGTTTTTGAAATTTATGTTCAATATGTTTAATTCCTGCTGCAAGCTATCAATAATTGGCTGGTGCTTAACACTGATATTGTTCCATGAGGAATCAATTTTGCTTTTCAGCAGTTCAATTTGCAGCGACTTATTTTGAATTTCAGAATCGTTGTTTAATTCGTTATTAATTATTTTGATATTTTCCTTCAATAGTGAAATTTTCGTATCTCTTTTTATTTGCAGATTTTCAATTGCCTTTTCATATTCGGGAGTGGATACATGTCCGTATTTTGCACTGTGTTTGTCCGTTTTTTTTCTATACTCATCTCCAAATACACCCAATTCTTCTTCTATTTTCTGATTATTCAATTCTATCCTATCATGAAAGGGAGCAGATAACAAAGTCAATTCCTGTAATAGATTTTCCTTTTTTAAAGTAAGTGGAGTAATTAGTTTAACCGAATCATCCTGTATCATTTGTTGTTCCTGTTGATAAGCACATTTCGTCTTTGCATAATCGTTGAGCCAATTTTCTGTTTTATTTTCGCAACTGGTCATCACTGCCGAAAGAGCGACAATTAAAGAAACAGACGTATTTCGTAAAAAAATCATTGCTTAATTATTTGACGGTTTAATTTTCAAATCATCAAAATAAGTTATTGCATCGGCTTTTGTCCACAAACCGATAAGTCCTGCCGACTTAAAAGTATCGTCTGTTGTTTCAATTAGTTTCTTTCCGTTGAGTGAACAAATAATTTTGTTCCCTTTCATTTCAATGGTCATGGTGAACCATTCGCCTTGCTTAATGTCACTATCAACGCTTTCTAATTGTTTGCGGCTACCGTCAACCACACGGTACAGTCGGAAATTATTTTCAAGCGGATTGTATCTCGCAATGTAATAGTTGTCTTTGTCAATGTATCTCCAAACCAATCCACCACCTTGGTCTTCCTCGCCTGATATTGCCTTGATTTTAACAGTAGCCGAAAAATCTTTATATCCAATTTTATTAAGTACAAGCAAATTGTAACAGCTTCCTTCATTTATTGCTTCCTGTGCAACTGCTTTATTCCCGTTGTCGTTCACAACGCTCCACTTTGTACTTTTGGAGTTACCAGTTACAGCAGTTGAAAAACCTGCGGGCACTTGCCCTTCTTTATCGTTCTCAAAATTGAATAGTGTATCGGACTTTCCGATGTATTCATATGGCATATTTTTTTGTGTCATTTTGTTTTCTTTTGAAGTGCTGCTGCAAGCTGTAATGGCAAGCAGTGCAAGTGTTATTATGGTTTGTGTTTTCATTTACTCGTTTTTAAATTTATTCTCCATTAATTTTTCTTTGAATGTTGATTTAAACGTATAAGCAAAGGTGAACATTACGGCTCGTGTATCTAATTTAAAAATCCTGCTGAACTCGTAATTGGAGTCGGAAATCCTGAAACCGCTTTGCTGTGTGTTGAAAATATCTGTTACTGCAAACCCCAATCTTCCCTGACCTTTCATGATTTTTTGCTGAAAGCCCATATCCACAAAATATACGGCAACTTTTTCTCCTTGTGGAATAGCAATCGGTGATGTATAATTTCCAATCAATTGAATTTTTCCGTTTTTCCAAAGCGTAAAATTGTTGATGAGTTTGGTGAAATACGCAAATTGATTTCGTTGTAAGTTTAATGTCGGTTCGTTGGTTTCAATTTGCAAATCATAACCCGAAAGATTTAGATTTATACTCCAGAATTTGAAAGGATTGTAAGTAACAATTCCTTCTAACCCGTATGTAGTGGCGTTGCCGAAATTCTGCGGTTGTGTAAATGCTACACCATTGCTGTCTAAAATGGTGAATGGCAAAATTACATTGCTTGTGTTTCGGTAAAATGCAGAAGCGGTAAAACTCCCTTTTTTGAAAAAATGATTGTAGGATAATTCCACCGAATGTGCCAATTCGGGATTCAGTTTTGGATTTCCTGCACGTTGATTCAGCGAATCGGTAATATCTGTAAAGGGTATCATCTGCCCGAAAGTAGGGCGGTTTATTCGCCTGCTGTAACTTAACTTGAGCATATTTCTTTGCTCTGTATAATAAATCAGGTTCGCGGAGGGGAACAAATTGAAATAATCGTTGGTAAATTTCAAGGGATTTAATTCTGTGTTACCATTGTTCCAAACCTGCTCGGCACGAAGTCCGAAAGTGTATTTCCATTTCGGTGATTGTTTTTCGCCAACCCAACCTGTATATTGAAAATATGCAGCGTGAATTTGTTCACTGAAATTAAAAATGTCGGTATTTAAAGTGTCGTTAACAAAACTTCCGTTTAACAGGTTGGAACGTAGAAAGTCATTGTCCAAAAATCGAAGTATTGTTTTGTATCCCGTTTCAATGATTCCCTTTTCTTTTATCGGGTGTGCATAATCGAGAGATATATTAGTGAGGTTAGTGTTTTCATAATTATGTGTTTTCTGCAAAAACGGATTTCCGACTTCAATGTTTTGGTCAGATAATAATTGCGTGGTTATGTCGGTATTTTCCCTATTGTAACCAATGGAAGAACTCGCATTGAACGTTAAGAGTTGGTCGGGGTTGTTGAATTTTCTGGTATAATTAAAAGACGCTTCGCCTGTATGAAAACGTCTTATTTCGTTGGAATGTCTGCGATTCCGACCTGTTAAGTCATAAGCGGATGTTTCGGTTGTGCTGGTTAATGTTTCACTGTTGTCTTCTCCCTGCATTAACCAAGTTCCCTCAAAGTGAAAAATATTTTTCTTGTTAGGAGTATAGTCAATGTTAAATCGTGCAGTTTGAGTTTGAATGGTTCGCTCGTCAAACCTTCGCTGTGTTAAAAAATATTCGTTTGGTAAATCAAATTGAGTGCGGTCTCCATATACTCTGCGGGTTCTTGTGGTAAACCAGTTATCGTAAGCAAGACCAAAATTCCATTTTTCAGTTTTGTGATTAAGTAAAAGCGTTCCGTTCAATCGGTAGCGTTCACCAAATCCTGCACCCACTGCAAAGGCTCCGTTTGTTCCTAAACCGTTGTTGTTTTTCAATACGATATTAATTATTCCTCCTTCGGCATCTGCGTCATATTTTGCGGATGGATTGGTAATAATTTCTATTCTTTCAATGCTGCTTGAGGGGATTTGCTCAAGATTTGCCATACGGTCGGCTCCACCAATGCCGGAAACCCTTCCGTTAATCAGTATCAGCGGACTTTTACCTCTTAACGTAATTTCTCCGTCTGCACCTATCACAACTCCGGGCATGTTTTTGAGTAAGTCCGCAGCTGTTCCGCCAATTTGTGTAATGTTTTCCGAAGCGTTCATTACAATTCCTTCTTCCGTTTTCTTTATCAAATTGCGAATGGCTGTTACTTCAACTGCGTTTAAAACGGAAACGTCCGATTTTAAAACTATGTTCGGCAAACTAATATTTATATTCTCCTGATTAAGCACTACCGATTGTTTATACTTTGCAAATCCGATAAATTGAATGTAGAGATAATACTCTCCAAAGGAAATATTTGAAAGTGAAAAATATCCTGTGCTGTCCGTAATCGTTCCGCTTACAATTTTTGCTGAATCACTTTTTGCGGAAATAAAAACATTGGCAAACTCAACAGGCATACTAATACTGTCAAGTACTTTGCCTGATATGTTACCTGTATGCTGTGCGTAAACAATAGAGCAGGTAAGGTGAATGAATAAGCAGAAAATAATTCTCACGATTCACTTATTTAGTGTTTGCTACCCAAAGGCGTTTTGGATTTTTACCAACGGGAATGGTTGCCGTAACTACCCATTTATCAATATCAATGATGCTTGCATCATGGGAAGAAGTGTTGCTCACAATAGCAAATTTCCCATCAGATGTAAATTCAATCCAGTTCGGATTTTTACCGACTGTAATATTTTTTAAAATTTTATCAGTTGCCACATCAATAGCCGTTACATCATTGGTAAATTGGCTCGTTAGGTAAACGGTTTTGCCATCGGGTGAAACGCAAAGTCCGTGAGCCGCCTTACCTTCGCTGTCAAATTTGTCGGATTGCGGTAAAAGAACTTGTGTAATAATCTTGTTTTGCTCCGCATCAAGTTTTACCAGACCATGAAACCAGCGAAGGGTGAGGTAAATGAATTTTCCGTCAGGTGTTGCCGTCATTACTCTCGGAAAGTTGAATACAGGAATTTCAGCAACAACTTTCATACTATCGAGATTGATTTTTACAATTTTGTTGTCTCCTTCTGATGTAACCCAAACAGATTTGCCATCAGGCATCGGTAATACAATATGCGGGTTTCTTCCTACAGGGATAGAGTTTATGAGTTTCCAATTGGAGGTAGAAATAACATCCACTTTGTGTTCGGCATTAATGGCGGTAAAAATATATTTGCCGTCACGGCTGAAACTTAATTGGTGTGGTGCTTTGCCAACAGAAACTGTCTGTGTTACCTTGTTGTCTGCGGCAGTGATTATTGAAACTGTGTTATCGCCTTCATTGCTCACTGCAATCCAGTTTCCTTCAGGAGATACTGCAACTCCGTGTGGTTTGTTGCCTGTTTTGATGTCGGCAATTTTTTGATTTTTCTGAATGTCAACCACCGAAATAAAGTCGCTACCGTAGTTGGTTATGTAAGCTTTTGGTGTCTGTGCAAATAGTGTCGTGCTTATTAGTGCTATTGCTGCCGTTAAGATTATTTTACTGTTCATTTTTTAAAATTTATTTGTTTACGCAAAATTACTTTTTATTTGTCGAACTTTGGCAAAAATTCAAGCTCTTTTGGTTTTTCGTTTTGGCTTTGTGTGTCGGCAAAAACCAAATGTGCTTGAATGTGCGGTCGGCTGTCTTTTTACAATGAGGCATAACTTACTTATTTATACAACAAACCTACGATACACTTGCGGTTTTTCCAAACATTTTTATAAAAAAAATCAAAACCCATCATTTTCCTCTTAATCTATCTAAAGGACTGACCACATTTTCGATACTTGCTGTCGTGACGTGAGTGTAGATCATGGTGGTCTTGATATCTTTATGACCCAACAACTCCTTAATATACGGTAGCTGAGTTACTACATCAAGTAAATGTGTTGCATAGGAATGTCGAAGCATGTGATGTGTTACTTTGAAGGGTACTCCAGCTTTTTTTTGCAGATTGGCTTACTACTTGCAGCACGCTACGTTCACTATATTGATTTTTCTGGTCTAGACTTCGAAAAGCCAATACTGAGGTTGGTATTTATCAAAATATACTTTAAGTAATTGCTTGGCTACTTTAGTTTTATTACCTCGTATTTTGATCAAAAATTACTTTAAATTTTTGGTATACTTCTTTTATATTTTCGATATCTATCAATGTTATTCCTGCTTCTAGATGTGTTGCTGCTGTTGATAATACTAAATTGCCATTTTGGTCTCCTTGCAGAACTCCTTGTTTATATCTTATTTCTTTGATTTCTTTATATTTAATTTCTTTTTTGCTTCTATTCCAAAAACCCTCATAATAAACAAGCCTATCTTGTAGAAATTCATAGGAGGTCTTTTCATAATTCCCAATGGTTATAATGCATAATATTACTGATAGAATTATGAATACTACTAAACCAACTTTGACTATTGTACCAAAATCTGGACCTGTAAAGGGTTCTTGTGATATAAAAGCAAAAAAGTTACCGATTAGAAATGATGCCATAAAAATGAAAGGGAAATATCTACCTATCACTACAATAGGTCTAAAAACAGGTTGGATTATAAAACTTTCATCCATTTCGACAATAGTCTCCGGTATATTTTCAATTAATTTTTGCCCACATGAAGAACAAAACTTAGCTCCAGGATCTATTTCATTTCCGCAACGACTACAAAATTTCATATTTAGATATTTTTATTTTTTAATGTAATTCAGGCAAGTTTAATTAGCTAATGTATCCTAAGCTTTCTATGAGCTACTTGTTGGATCTGAATTAGTAAAACTTTTGACTTTTCACCTTCCCAAATCTTCTCTCTTTCTTTATCTTCAAAACTATATATCAAGCTTCCTTTGTTTTAACACCTAAAGTTAGTAATTAAGTTACTAGCTGATTTTTATTTAATGTGATAGAACGTTCAAGGCTATGTGAAGGATGCCTTATAAGGCAGATGGCACCATAGCATTTGTTTTGCCTCGAATTCTTTTTTATAAGTTTTTAAGCATAAATTCTTTGTACATTTCTATTGGCATCATTCCAACCTCCATTCTCCGTCTGTCTAAATTCTCTAAATCTTCAGTTTCAGCTAATTCAACAACTTTATTAATAGAATCAACTTTTGCAAACTGAGTTCCATACAATTGCTTCTCTCCACTATTTATTTGAATTCTATCGTAGAGATAGGCATAACTTTGTCCATCCATATCGCCATTTTTAACAGCTTTTTCAATATTTGGGAGTTGAGATTTTTGCCATTCTTTATCTCCATCACTATGCTGAATCATTAAGAATATTCCCTTCATTGCGTCTTTCCCGACTAACTCATTTGTTGGAAAACCATTTTCTTTAATTATCTCTTTTAGTCTCTCCCTATTTCGTTCATCTGTATTAACCCCAAATGAGTCAATTATTACTTCACTTTTTAATAAATTATATTTTGAAAGTAAATCTGTCATCAAATTTGATCTGACATATTGGTCATTTATATACATTTTAATCAATTCAATTTGAAGTTCTTTATTATCAACTTTTTCAATTGAATATTCTTTGCAAATCTCATAACTTGACAAAAAGCTTTTATTACAAATCTCTTGCAGCATTTTTTTGTCTTGTGAATTTATGATTTCAGTAACTTCATTGACTTTTCTAAGTTTATTTTTTGCTTCAAGACCTGTTACAAGATACTTTCTATCAATTATTTCAGTGCTATTTCTCAATGAATCAAATTGTAAACTTGCGAGTTCATAATTTTCCTCCATTGAACTTGCAATCATTCTCCAACCAAGTTTCCAAATTCCAACATCAGTTATTTGTTCACTTATATTTTGACTGTAAGAAGTCACTAGACTTAATCCAGTTATGATAAATATAAGAATTTGTCTTTTCATTTTTTCATTTTTCTTTATTAGGTAGCGTAACGGCTGCGATTTGTGACGGAT
>Ga0209812_10001518_pt1 | contig 15817 bp, 12 predicted proteins | sample JI71714BDNA_FD_187502 | JGI IMG/M metagenome (GOLD analysis project Ga0209812, IMG submission 187502) | Wastewater effluent complex algal communities from Wisconsin, to seasonally profile nutrient transformation and Carbon sequestration -... | ecosystem: Engineered > WWTP > Effluent > Algae...
GTCCGGGCCAGACACCGCCGCCGGATCTACCCCCAGGGTGGCGGGCGTGAAGCTCACCTCCACCCGGGCTTCGGTGCGCAAAAAGCCACTCCAGCCGTCACGAACGATGGTGAATAACAAAAATGCCAGGAAGCTGGCAGCAATCACCAGCGCCGCAGCGCCCAGCCGGCGGAAATTGCGTTCCGCCCGGTACCGCCCGGCAATGCGCGATCGCATGGCCGGCGACTCCCAGTCCGTGGGCTGACGTTCAGGCAAAGCGGCGGTCATTCATACGCCTCCCGATAACGCTTCACCACGGCCAAGGCATAGATGTTCAGCACCAGCGTCATGCAAAACAGCACCAGGCCAAGCGCAAAGGCCGAAAGCGTCTTGGCGCTGTCAAACTCCTGATCGCCCGTGAGCAGTGCCACGATCTGGGTGGTGACCGTGGTGACGCTGCTGAACGGATTGGCCGTAAGGTTCGCGGCCAAGCCAGCCGCCATCACCACGATCATCGTCTCGCCAATCGCGCGGCTCACCGCCAGCAGCACGCCGCCGATGATGCCCGGCAAGGCGGCCGGCACCATCACCTTCTTCACCGTTTCCGACATGGTGGCGCCCATGGCCAGGCTGCCATCGCGCATCGCACCCGGCACCGCCGTCAGGGCATCGTCTGCCATCGACGAGACGAAGGGAATGATCATCACCCCCATCACCAGGCCGGCGGCCAGCGCGCTGTCAGACGAGGCATCGCTCATCCCCAGTGCGACCGCGATCTGGCGCACCACCGGTGCCACCGTCAGCGCGGCGAAAAAGCCATAGACCACGGTGGGCACCCCGGCGAGCAGCTCCAGCATCGGCTTCAGCCAGCGGCGCAGGCGCGGCTGGGCATATTGGGTCAGATAAATCGCCGACAACAGGCCAAGCGGAATGGCCACAGCCATGGCAATGATCGCGCCGATGAAGATCGTCCCCCAGAACAGCGGCACCGCCCCGAAGGCACCGGTGGAGCCAACCTGATCGGCCCGCAGTGCGGTTTGCGGGCTCCAGGCCAGACCGGTAAGGAACTCGATCGGCGACACCATCTGAAAGAAACGGATCGATTCAAAAATCAGCGACAGCACGATGCCGAAAGTGGTCAGGATCGCAACCACCGAAGCCACCAGCAACACGATGCGAACCTGTGCTTCCACCCGGTTGCGGGCTCGGAAATCCGGGCGAATGCGGCTGTAACCCCACAGACCGCCCATGCAGACAAGCGCCACCGCCAGCGCCCCAGCCAGCAAATCGAAATTGGCCTTGGTGGCAGCATAATGCGGCGCCAGCACGGGAGCCAGCGGGTTGAACGCCTGCGGCAGATCACCAGCCACCAGCCCGCGCACCTCGTTCATCAACGACGCCCGGTCAGGCCCCGGCGCCGGCACCTGTGCTGCATCCAACGTCGCCAGCACCTGACCCTCGATCACGCCTTCGCCCATCACCAACCAGCCCACCAGCAGGACCAGCGCCGGTGCCAGCGCCAGCACTGCCACATAGGCCCCGTGATAGACCGGCCGCGAATGCACCGCGCCGATGCGGCCGCCGCCTGCCAGCGTCAGGCGCTGGGCCCGCGCCCGGCCAGCCAGATAGGCCAGGCCCGCCAGCGCCAGCACCAGGGCAAAGGCGATCACCAGCCTCATTTCACGCTGCCTTCATCCATCAGGGTCAGATTGCGCGCCACGGCCTCTCCGGCGCGGCGCACCGGTTCAGGCGCCGCCACCAGCCCCTTGCGCGCCAGATAGCCGCCGCGGCCCCAAGTGGATTCGCGGGCAAATTCGGCCAGGAATTCCCGCATGCCGCGCACCGCTGGCACATGCTGCGCCTTCACATAAAGATAGAGCGGCCGCGACGCCGGAAAGCGGCCGCCAGCGATATTCTCATATGTGGCCGGCACGCCGCCCAGCGGCACGTCCTTCACCTTGTCGCCATTCTCCTCGACAAAACTATAGCCGAACACGCCGAGCGCCCGAGGATTGGCGGCGATCTTCTGCACGATGAGATTGTCATTCTCGCCGCCCTCGATGAAGGCACCGTCCTCACGCACCTTCTCGCAAATCTGCTTGTGCCCGGCTTCGTCGGCCTTTTTCAGGGCCTTCATCGCCGGCTCGCTGTCGCAGCCCTTCAGCATGTAGAGTTCATTGAAACTGTCGCGCGTGCCGCTGGTCGGCGGCGGGCCGATCACTTCGATCCTGATATCGGGCAGTGCCGGGTTCACATCGCGCCAGGTGCGGGCGGTGTTGGGGCCCTTGCCGAACGGGTTGGCGGCCAGCGCCAGATAGACATCCCGCTCGGTCAGGCCCGGAAAATCGCCAGCGCGGCTCTGGGCGATCACCAGGCCATCGATGCCCACCTGCAGTTCGATCAGGCCCTTCACGCCATGTTTGGCGCAATCATCAAGCTCGCTGCGCTTGATCCGGCGCGAGGCGTTGGCCGCATCGGGAAACTGCGCGCCCAGGCCAGCACACATCAGCTTGATGCCGCCGCCGGTGCCCGTCGATTCGACGATCGGCGCCGGAAATTCCGGCCATTTGCGCTTGAACTGCTCGGCAACAGCCGTCGTGAACGGATAAACGGTGGACGAACCAACGATGCGGATCTGGTTGCGGCTGCCGCCCGTGCACGCCGCCACCAGCACCGAGGTGGCTGCCAGCCCGAGAAGGCCAAGGCAGACCCGCGATGCACGGCCCACACGCGAAACTGGCTGCTGCAAGATCGACCTCTCGGATTTGGCCAGCCGAATCGGCAGCACCGCATATTGCCCCATGGCACCGCAACTAACGGCGGCCGATGTGGCCCTTATGACGCTTTGGTGACACTATTGTTACGGCGCGACCGGCAAGCTGAAGCTCACCACCGTGCCCTCGCCCTGATGGCTGTCGATCTCCAGCCGGCCGCGGTGCCGCTCCACGATGTGCTTCACAATTGCCAGACCCAATCCGGTGCCGCCCATGGTGCGGCTGCGCTGCGAATCCACGCGATAGAAACGCTCGGTCAGGCGCGGCAAATGTTCAGGGGCAATGCCCTCGCCGATGTCGCGCACGCTGATCCGCACCATGTCGCCGGTCTGTGCCATGCTCACCGTGATCGGTGTCCCGCTGCGGCCATATTTCAGCGCGTTCGACACCAGATTGTGCAGCACCTGCAGCACCTGATCCCGATCCGCCATCACATTGGGCAGGCGGGCCGGCTCTTCGATCAGCAGCTGGCGCTGGTCCGCATCCAGCCGCATCGCCAGCGTGCGCGCCACTTCGGCGGCAATGCCGGTCAGGGCCAGCGGCTGGTTGGGCCGGATGAACTTGTCCAGTTCGATGCGGGACAGGCTCATCAGATCATCGATAAGCCGGCGCATGCGGTCGGCCTCTTGCGCCATGATAGTCAAGAACCGCTGCCGCGCCGGCTCATCCTCGGCCGCTGGCCCCTGCAAGGTTTCGATAAAGCCGGTCAGCGTCGCCAGGGGGGTGCGCAGTTCGTGACTGGCATTGGCAACAAAATCCACCCGCATGCGCTCGGTCGCCTTGGCCTGGGTCACATCATCCAGCAGCACGATGCAGCGCCCATCATCATCGGCCAGCGCGCGCAACCGGAAACTGCGGTTGCCCCCGCCCAAACCACCAATGCCCAGGCCAGTGATTTCCCGCTCATCCGACGCGCCGTCGGCCATCACCTGATCCACCGCATCCAGCAGGGCCGGATGGCGCACGGTCAGGCGGATATCAGTGCCCACCACCCGATCGCCCAGCAGGCTGCGCGCCGCACTGTTGGCCGCTTCGATCCAGGTGCCGCGCAGGATAAGCACCGGGCCGTTCAGGCTTTCGATGTGGAGCAGATCGGCCGACGGGGCATCGGGCACGGCCGGCACCGGCTGGTCCAATGGCAGCGGAGCCGGCGGGGCTGGTGCATCCGGTGCCGTCACCCGGCCCAGGAAATAACCCAGCAGCATCACCGCCAGCACCAACAGGCCGATTTCCAAAGAGGTCATGGCTGCAGTCCCGCCAGGGCCGGCAGCAACTGATCATAATGATCGATCACCGCATCCGCCCCCAGCGCACTGGCCGGCACATCGGTGTAGCCAAAGCTGACCAGCACCAGCGGCAGGCCGGCATTGCGCGCCGCCCCGGCATCCGTGGCCGAATCCCCCACAAAGGCTGCGGTGGCCGCGTCGCCGCCACAGGCAGCCAAAGTCACCATCACATGGGCCGCATCCGGTTTCGGCTTGGGCGCCAGATCCTGCCCAATCACGGCCGCGAAACGATCCTGCCAGCCCAGCGCCGCGACCAGTGACCTGGCCAGCCCGGTTGGCTTGTTGGTGCAAATGGCCAGCCGGCACCCTGCCGCCGCCAGTGCATCAAGTGCAGCCTCCACCCCGTCAAACGGGCGTGAGCAGTCCGCGATATGCGCTGCATAATGCTGGAGGAACAATGGCATCGCCGGCTCGACCAAATCAGGCCGCGCCTCACCGGTCACCTCCAGCCCCCGGTTGATCAGCGCGCGGGCGCCGTGGCCCACCAGATGGCGCACCATGTCCACCGGCAGGCTGGGCCGCCCCAGGCTGGCCAGCACATGGTTCATGGCACCCGCCAGATCAGGCGCAGTATCGACAAGCGTGCCGTCCAGATCGAACAATATGGTCTTGGGAAGCTTCACCCGGTCCGCCGTGCCCGAAATATGTTGCAGTTCGGAGACGTTGGTTGCGCCGTGGGGCGCCACTTTTCAAGCCCGTGGCAATGTGGCAGGGCAAATCATTGTGACGTCCGCGCCTGCCTCCACTGCCGCGATCATCCTTGCCGCCGGCATGGGCAGCCGCATGAAATCCAGCCTGCACAAGGTGTTGCACCCGATTGCCGGCAAACCCATGCTGCGCCATCTGATGGACAGTCTGGCCGAATTGGCCCCGGCCCGCACGGTGGTGGTGGTTGGCGCGCTGAAGGATCAGGTCGAAGCCGAAGTCGCCGGCCGGGCCGAGGTGGCCGTGCAACAGCCGCAATTGGGCACCGGCCACGCCGTGCAACAAGGCGAGGCCGCGCTGGCTGGCTTTGATGGCAAGGTCTTGATCCTTTATGGCGATGCCCCGCTGGTGCCGGCGGCCACCATGCAGCGGTTGCTGGCGGCGCTGGATGGCGATGTCGCGGTGGCCGTGCTCGGCTTCCGTCCCGCCGATCCGGGCGCCTATGGCCGCATCATCGCCCATGGTAGCCGCATTGCCAAAATGGTCGAGTATAAGGACGCCAGCCCAGCGGAACGCGCCGAAACCCTGTGCAACAGCGGCCTGATGGCAGTGCACAGCCGCGATCTCTTTGCCCTCCTCGCCCGCGTTACCAACAACAATGCGGCGCAAGAATATTATCTGCCCGACATCGTTGGCCTGGCGCTGGCCGATGGCCGGCCCTGCACGGTGATCGAAACCGCCGCGGATGACGTGGCTGGCGCCAACAGCCGCGCCGAACTGGCCCAGCTGGAAGCCATTTTCCAACGCCGCCGCCGCGCCGAACTGATGGCAGCGGGCGTTTCGATGCAGGCCCCCGAAACCGTGTTCCTGTGTGCCGACACGCAGATCGAAGCCGATGTCAGCATCGAACCCTTTGTGGTGTTCGGCCCCGGCGTCCGCATCGCCCGCGGCACGCGCATCCGTGCCCATAGTCATATCGAGGGCGCAGCCATTGGCCCTGATTGCGAGATTGGCCCCTTTGCCCGACTGCGCCCCGGCACGGTGCTGGGCACGGGCGTGAAGATCGGCAATTTCGTCGAAACCAAGAAGGCCGTGTTTGGCGATGGCGCCAAGGCCAATCACTTGAGCTATCTTGGTGATGCCATCGTTGGAACCAACGCCAACATCGGCGCCGGCACCATCACATGCAATTATGATGGTTTCTTCAAATATCAGACGAGCATCGGCGCCGGGGCCTTCATCGGTTCCAACAGCGCGCTGGTGGCGCCGGTGACCATTGGCGATGGCGCCATTGTTGGCGCCGGCAGCACGATCACCGGCGATGTCGATGCCGATGCCCTGGCCGTGGCGCGCGGCCGGCAGGACGAACGACCGGGCTGGGCGGCACGGTTCCGCCGCCTGCAGATCGCAAAGAAAGGCTCATAAGGCGATGTGCGGCATCATCGGCATAGTATCGCGCGAGCCGGTGGCCGATCGGCTGATCGATGGCCTGCGGCGGCTGGAATATCGCGGCTATGACAGCGCCGGCATCGCCACCATTCACGAGGGTGTGACCGAACGCCGCCGCGCGTCGGGCAAGCTTGCCAACCTTGCCCGGGCCCTGGCGCTGGATCCCCTGCCTGGCACCATCGGCATTGCCCATACCCGCTGGGCCACCCACGGCGCGCCCACCACCGGCAACGCCCACCCCCACGCCACCGAAAATGTCTGCCTGGTCCACAACGGCATCATCGAAAATTTCAAGCCGCTGCGCGCCGAAGTCATTGCCGCCGGATGCACGCTGGAGTCTGAAACCGATACCGAGGTGGTCGCCCATCTGATCGAACTGGCGCTGGCCGGCGGGGCCACGCCCGATGCCGCGGTGGCGACGGTGCTGAAGCGCCTGCACGGTGCCTTCAGCTTTGCGATATTGTTCAAATCCCACCCGGATGTGCTTTACGGCGCTCGGCGCGGATCGCCCTTGGTGGTGGGCATGGGATCGGGCGAAATGTTCCTGGGGTCAGACGCACTGGGCCTGGCGCCCTTCACCAGCCGCATCTGCTATCTGGAGGAAGGCGACTGGGTGCGCCTCTCCCTTCAGGGCGCGACCATCTTCAACAGCGATGATCAGCCGGTGGACCGCCCGTTCATCACCTCATCCGCCAGTGCCGCGGTGATGGAAAAGGGCAACCACCGCCATTACATGGAAAAGGAAATCCACGAACAACCGATCGTGGTGGCCCAGACGCTGGGTGCCTATCTGGATCCGCTGGCCGAAACCGTGGCGTTGCCCGGTGATATGCCGTTCGATCTGGCCGATGTGAAACGCATCCAGATTGTCGCCTGCGGGACCGCCCTGCTGGCCGGCCATGTCGCCTCCTATTGGATCGAAAGCCTGGCGCGCGTGCCGGTGGCGATCGAAAATGCCTCTGAATATCGCTACCGCGATCCGGTGTATGAACCGGGCGGCCTGTGCCTGTTCATCAGCCAATCGGGCGAAACCGCCGATACGCTGGCAGCACTGCGCCACGCCACCGCCGGTGGCCAGATGATCGCCGCGGTGATCAATGTCGATAGCTCCACCATGGCCCGCGAAACCCAGCTGCTGCTGCCCACCCACGCCGGGCCAGAGGTTGGGGTGGCCTCCACCAAGGCCTTCACCTGCCAATTGGCTGTGCTGGCGGCCTTCGCGATCGCGCTGGGCAAGGCCAAGGGCCGGATTGCCGCCGCCGAAGAAGCCCGGCTGGTCCATCTGCTGACCGAAGCGCCGGCCGCGATGAACAATGCGCTGAAGGCGGAAGAGGCGATCGCAGCCCTGGCGCCAACGCTGGCCAAGGCGCGGGACATATTGTTCATCGGCCGCGGCCCGGATTATCCGATGGCGCTGGAGGGCGCGCTGAAACTCAAGGAAATCAGCTATATCCACGCCGAAGGCTATGCCGCCGGCGAGCTGAAGCACGGCCCCATCGCCCTGATCGACGAACATGTGCCGGTGATCGTGCTGGCGCCATCAAGCCCGCGTTTTGAAAAGACCATCTCCAATTGTCAGGAGGTGATGGCACGCGGCGGCCGCGTCGTGCTGATTTCCGATGCTGCCGGTGTTGCGGCCCATGGCCAGGGCACCATGGCCAATATCACGCTGCCCACGGTCGATCCGTTCATCAGCCCGCTGGTCAGCGCCATTCCGGTGCAGTTGCTGGCCTATCATGTCGCGCTGGCCAAGGGCACGGATGTCGATCAGCCCCGCAACCTCGCCAAATCGGTGACGGTCGAATAAACGATTGCAAGCGAAACGGCACGTTTCGCGGCTCGTCAATCACGCCAAACCTGTCCGTCAGCGCTTCAACCGCGCGGCATAGGTCTTGCGGAACTTGGCCAGCTTCGGGCCCACCACCGCCACGCAATAACCGTTCTTGCTGCCGTTGTTCTCGAAATAGCGCTGGTGATAGGCCTCGGCCGGCCACCAGGGCGCATTGGGTTCGATGCTTGTCACAATCGGCGCATCCCAACTGGCCTGATTGCGGGCGATGGCCGCTTCGGCTTCCACCGCCTGCACACCATTCTGCGGAAAGATCGCCGACCGATATTGGGTGCCGACATCACCGCCCTGGCGGTTCAGCGTAGTGGGATCATGGGTGTGGAAAAATATATCGAGCAGTTCGGCATAGGATATCACAGACTGGTCAAAAACAATCCGCACCGCCTCGGCATGGCCGGTCCGTCCCGAACAGACCTGTTCATATGTCGGGCTCACGGTTTCGCCGCCGATATAGCCTGATTCCACCGAGTCAATGCCCTGCAAGTCATTGAATACGGCTTCGGTACACCAGAAACAACCTCCGGCAATGATGGCGACTTGGCTGGTCATGCTTGCCTCGTTGTCAAACGCAATTTGTTTATGTAGGGTGAAGATCACTAGGCGGTTGGAGGGGCATAGCCGGCAGCCACAGTGTCGGCAATAGCCATTGCCGGCAGGCATGACGTCGCAGTGTTGGGCGACAGAGGGGCTTAGCGTGACCAGTTTGCAGAATGTTCAGGCGTTCGTCAGAAGCGTGCGCGAAGCCGCCAGCATGACGGATTTGGGCCTGGTCATGAGGGAGGCGACCCGCAGCTTCCGTTTTGACCATTATGCCCTGACCCAGCAAATCTCCAGCCAGCGGCTGGGGCCGCTGCGGCTCAGCGATTTTCCCAGCGACTGGGTTGATCAGCTGCTGGGCCAAGGCCTGGTGGCCGATGATCCGGTGCTGGCCGCCAGTGAACGCAATGCGGCACCCTTTGCATGGAGCAGCCTGCCGGCGCTGATGCCCATGACGGGCCGTCACCGCGCCTACATGGCTGCCGCCCGCTCGGCGGGCCTGGCGGAAGGTTATACGGTGCCAATCCACATCCCCGGTCAGGCCTCTGGCCTGGTCAGTTTCGTAGTGGCGAATTCCGCCGATCTGCCCAGCGACAGCCTGCCCGCCGCCCATTATCTGGCCTGCTTCGCGTTCGAAGCCGCCCGCCGCCTGCATCTCAATGGTGTTGCGGCCGAAGCGCCGCGCCTTACCCAGCGTCAGCTAGATTGCCTTGTGCTGGCCGCGCGCGGCAAATCCAATTGGGTAACGGCCCAGCTGCTCGGCCTGTCCGAAGGCACGGTCCACAAATATCTTGAGGCTGCCAAGGCACGCTATGGCGTGTCCAGCCGCACCGAACTGGTAGTGCGCGCCCTGTTTGATGGCCAGTTGGCCTTTGCCGATGTGATGGGTGACAGGCAGCAGGACGGCTGATAAGCCTTTGCCCAGACTGGCAGCAATTGCCGCGATCTTGGGGTGAATGGGATGGCCGAACAGGAAACCGGGGTCGCGGATCCCGCCGGCAAAGTGCCTGCCGTCGGCGGCCCCTATGCCTGGTATGTGCTGGCCCTGCTCGTGCTCGTCTATGTGTTCAATTTCATCGATCGCCAGATCCTGTCGATCCTGGCGGAAGACATCAAACGCGATCTGGGCCTCACCGATTCCCAGCTGGGCTTCCTGTACGGCACGGCCTTTGCGGTGTTTTACGCCCTGTTTGGTGTTCCCATTGGCCGCCTTGCCGACAATTGGGTGCGCACCCGCCTGCTCAGCTTCGGCTTGACGCTTTGGTCAGGGATGACCGCCCTGTCAGGCCTGGCGGGCAGCTTCAGCCAATTGTCGCTGGCCCGAATCGGGGTTGGCGTTGGCGAAGCGACTGCGGGCCCGTCGGCCTATTCGATGATTTCCGATTGGTTCCCCAAGGCCCGGCGCGCCACGGCGCTGTCCATCTATGCCGCCGGGCTCTATCTGGGCGGCGGCGTCTCGCTGCTGATCGGTGCAGTGGTGGTCAAGGGCTGGAACAACGCCTTCCCCGGCGGCGGGCCGCTGGGGCTGGTGGGCTGGCAGGCGGCGTTCATGGCGGTGGGCATCCCGGGCTTGCTGCTGGCGCTGTGGGTCGCCACCCTGATCGAACCGATCCGTGGCCGCGCCGATGGCCTGCCGCCGCCGGTGCCGATGGCGGGTAAGACCATCCTGCGCAATTTCGCCGCCGACATGGCCAGTGTCATCCCGCCGCTCACGCTGATCAACATGGCACTGCTCGGCCGCCGCGCCCTGCTGGAAAATATTGCGGCCCTGGCCTTGGTGGCCGCTCTGGTTGCAACCCTGGTCTCTGTCACCGGCGAAATCCCGCAATTCCTGGCGGTTGGCACTGGGCTGTATGCCGTGATCAGCTGGGCACAGTCGATCAAGCGCCGCGACAAGCCCACCTATGAGATGATCTGGGGCACCCCGGCGTTCGTGCTGACCATCCTGGGCTTTGGATCGATCAGCTTCGTCGGCTATTCTGTCGGCTTCTGGGCCGCGCCCTATGCTCTGCGCACCTTTGCCGAACCAATGGCGGCGGCCGGCGGCCCGGTGCCCTGGTATGGCACCCGCGAAGCCGTGGCCTTCATCCTGGGCGGCGGCGGCGCGCTGGGCGGCTTTGTCGGCACCATATTGGGCGGCGTGCTGGGCGATTGGGCCAAGAAACGCCACCCATCGGGCCGGATCATGGTGGGCGCGCTGGCCACGTTGGTGCCGGCGCCCTTCATCTGGATGCAATATACCACCAGCGATCTCGCCACCTTCTTCCTGTGCTTTGCGCCCACCACCGTCTTTGGTTCCATGTATGTCGGCGTGGCGGCGGCCACGACGCAGGATCTGGTCATGCCCCGAATGCGCGGCGCCGCCACCGCCACCTTCTTCATCGGCACCACCCTGTTCGGGCTGGGCCTGGGGCCGTGGTTCACGGGCTTTGTGTCAAAGATCAGCGGCAGCCTGGGCACCGGCGTGCTGGCGCTGCTGCTGATGGCGCCTTTCACCATAATCTGCCTGTTCCTCGTCTATCGCTGGCTGCCGCTGGCCGAATCCAGCCGTCTTGATCGTGCCCGCGCCGCGGGTGAGCCCATCTGAAAGGCCAATCCATGAAGATCGAATCCCTGTTCAGCGTCGCCGGCAAAGTGGCGGTGGTCACCGGCGGCAGCCGCGGCATCGGCGAAATGATCGCCCGCGCCCTCATTGAAAACGGCGCGCAGGTGATCATCACCAGCCGCAAGATCGCCGATTGCGAAGGCCTCGCCGCCCAGCTTGGCCCGGCCTGCACCGCCATCCCGGCCGATCTTAGCCAAATGGCCGAGATCGAACGCTTTGCCGCCGCCGTCGCGGCCATCACCCCAAAGGTGGACATATTGTTCAACAATGCCGGCGCCTCCTGGGGGGCCGGCTTTGACGAATTCCCGGAAAGCGGCTGGGACAAGGTGATGGACATCAATGTGAAGTCGGTCTTTTTTCTCACCCAGAAGCTGGCGCCATTGCTGGAAGCCGCCGCCAGCCCCGCCAATCTGGCCAAGGTGATCAACATCGGTTCGATCGATGGCCAGCATGTCTCCGATCTGGAAACCTACAGCTATGCCGCGTCCAAGGCCGGCGTGCTGCACATGACCCGCATGATGGCCAAATTCCTCGCCAAACGGAACATTGCGGTGAACGCCATCGCGCCCGGTTTCTTCCCGTCCAAGATGACCGCTGCCATCGCCGAAGAGTTCCGCGAAGCTTTCCGGGCCGCCACCCCCATGCAGCGGTGGGGCACGCCCGACGACATGGCCGGCGTCGCTCTGTTCCTGTCCAGCCGCGCCAGCGATTTCCTGTGCGGCAGCGTGATCACCGTTGATGGCGGCTATGCCACCACCGTCTGAAATCATGCACCGAATAGGGCAAATTACGGTGGCGCGGTCGGGGCAAAAGGCGCATTGATTTCGCGGTCAAGCCCGTGTGATCCCAGATCGCCGGGGCCATGGCCACACCATGACAGAACAGCGAACCCGCGCGGGAGACTGCAGTGAAAAAGGTTGAAGCCGTCATCAAGCCGTTCAAGCTCGATGAAGTGAAGGAGGCGCTGCACGAAGTGGGCGTTTCCGGCATCACCGTGACGGAGGCCAAGGGCTTTGGTCGCCAGAAGGGCCATACCGAACTCTATCGCGGCGCCGAATATGTCGTGGATTTCCTGCCCAAGGTGAAACTGGAAGTCGTGATCGACGATGACCAGGTGGAACGGGTGGTCGAAGCAATCACCAACGCCGCCCGCACCGGGCGCATTGGTGATGGCAAGATTTTTGTTTACCCCATTGATATGGCCGTGCGCATCCGCACCGGCGAGCGTGACAGCGACGCGATCTGATCGCTGGGCAATCCCAATATACCAACCACAACAAAGGAAGAGCCAACATGGCCACGGCTGCTGACATCCTCGGGCTGATCAAGGAAAAGGAAATCGAGTGGGTTGACCTGCGTTTCACTGACCCGAAGGGCAAGTGGCAGCACCTCACCATGGTGTCGAGCGTGATCGATGAAGACATGCTCACCGATGGCTTCATGTTCGACGGTTCGTCGATCGCCGGCTGGAAGGCGATCAACGAAAGCGACATGATCCTGATGCCCGATCTGGACGCGACCTATATGGATCCCTTCTCGGCCACCCCGATGATGATCCTGGTGTGCGATGTCGTCGAACCTTCCACCGGCCAGCTCTACAGCCGCGATCCGCGCTCCACCGCCAAGCGCGGCGAAGCCTATCTGAAGGCCACCGGCATTGGCGACACGGTCTATGTCGGCCCGGAAGCCGAATTTTTCGTGTTCGACGATGTGCGTTTTGGCCTGGGCTACAACGAAGGCTTCTTCCACCTCGACGACATCGAACTGCCGACCAACAGCGGCCGCCAGTATGAGCAGGGCAACATGGCCCACCGTCCGCGCGCCAAGGGCGGCTATTTCCCGGTCGCACCGGTGGACAGCGCAGTTGATCTGCGCGGCGAAATGGTCGCCACCATGCTGGAAATGGGCTTGCCCTGTGACAAGCATCACCATGAAGTGGCATCCGCCCAGCACGAACTGGGCCTGACCTTCGGCAAGCTGGTCGAAACCGCCGACCGGATGCAGGTGTACAAATATGTCGTTCACCAGGTCGCCCACGCCTATGGCAAGACGGCGACCTTCATGCCCAAGCCGATCAAGGACGACAACGGCAGCGGCATGCACACCCACCTGAGCATCTGGAACGGCAAGACTCCGCTGTTTGCCGGCGATCAATATGCCGGGCTCAGCGAAATGGCGCTCTATTTCATCGGCGGCATCATCAAGCATGCCAAGGCCTGCAACGCCTTCACCAATCCGGGCACCAACAGCTACAAGCGGCTGGTACCGGGCTTTGAAGCGCCGGTGCTGCTGGCCTATTCCAGCCGCAATCGCTCCGCTTCGTGCCGTATCCCCTATGGCACCGGCGCCAAGTCCAAGCGCGTGGAAGTGCGCTTCCCCGATGCCCTGGCCAATCCCTATCTCTGCTACACCGCGCTGCTGATGGCCGGCCTGGACGGCATCGAAAACAAGATCCACCCCGGCCCGGCCATGGACAAGAATCTTTATGACCTGCCGCCGCGCGAACTGAAGAAAGTGCCGACCGTGTGTGCGTCCCTGCGTGAAGCGCTCGCTGCTCTGGACAAGAGCCGGGCGGTGTTCACCAAGGGCGGCGTGTTCACCGACGACCAGATCGATTCGTACATCGAATTGAAGATGGAAGAGGTGCAGCGTTGGGAGATGACCCCGGCGCCGGTGGAATTTGATATGTATTACAGCGCATGACGGCGCGGGCGTAACGCGCAGCGTTACGCCCCGACTCGTCAAAGCTCGGACGGCGAGCGAAAAAGGCGGCCCCCACAGGCCGCCTTTTTTGACTCGTCCGACGGCGTGGCTCTGCCACGCTCTTCATTCTCCCTTTCTTCCTCCCCGCCTTCCTCTTCCTTCTCTCTCTCACCCCGCAGCCCGTCCTTCCCCAGCGCGGGCTTCGCCCGCGCCAAGCCCACCCCCTCAAAAAACCACCGAAATGAACAGGACTTGTGCAGCGCACAACGAAACCGCGATTCGCCAGCCTCGCCAGCCGCAGCCAACCCTGCAACGCCAAACCATTCTCAAACCACAAAAAAAGGCCCGGAACCTGAGTTCCGGGCCAAGTAAATCCTTGGGGAGGATCGCCATATCGGCATCAGCCTTTTGCACCGCACAACATTACAGAACAATGCGCGAAAGTGCGTAGTCAGCGATAAAATTGCCGCAGCCGCCACTTGTGCCCAAGCCGCTGGCGGTGCTCACGCCCTGCCCCTATACAGATGGCATGTCCGATCTGTTCGCTGCCACGCAAAGTTCCACCGATTATGATGCCAGCCATATCGAGGTGCTGGAGGGGCTGGAGCCCGTCCGCCGCCGCCCCGGCATGTATATCGGCGGCACCGACGAACGCGCCCTGCACCACCTTGCCGCCGAAGTTCTCGACAACGCGATGGACGAGGCCGTGGCCGGCCATGCCACCCGCATCGAAGTCACGCTGGATGCCGGCGGCAGCTTGACCATTTCCGACAATGGCCGCGGCATCCCCATCGATCCGCACCCGCGCTTTCCCGACAAGTCGGCGCTCGAAGTGATCCTCACCATGCTGCACAGCGGCGGCAAGTTCAGCGGCAAGGCCTATGCCACCTCCGGCGGCCTGCACGGCGTTGGCATCAGTGTCGTCAACGCCCTGTCGGATGAAACCGTGGTGGAGGTGGCGAGGGGCCGCGAGCTGTATCGCCAGCGTTTTTCGCGTGGGATTCCGCTGGGCCCGATCGAAAATCTCGGGCCTGTCTCCAACCGGCGTGGCACCTCGGTGCGCTTTCATCCCGATGCCGAAATCTTCGGGCCCGAGGCCACCTTCCGCCCGGCCCGCCTCTACAAGTTGGCCCGGTCAAAGGCCTATCTGTTCGGCGGCGTCGAAATCCGCTGGCGCTGCGCCCCGGAACTGGCCACGGCCGACGTGCCGGAAACCGCCGTCTTCACCTTTCCCGGCGGCCTGGCCGATCATCTGAAGGAACGGCTGGAAAACCGCCCGCTGGTGGTGGCCGATCTGTTCGCTGGCCGCGCCGATCTTGCCGCTGGCCCGGATGGCAAACCGATGGGCGCGGTGGAATGGGCCTGCGCCTGGCCGCAATGGGGCGAAGGTTCCGCCAGCTTTTATTGCAACACCATCCCCACGCCCGATGGCGGCACCCACGAGGCGGGCCTGCGCGTTGCTCTCACCCGCGGCCTCAAGAATTTCGCCGTCTTGACCGGCAACAAGAAAGCCGGCGAGCTTTCGGGCGAAGACGTGTTCTCCGGCGCCGAACTGATGCTGTCGCTGTTCATCCGCGATCCCCAGTTCCAGAGCCAGACCAAGGACCGGCTGACCAGTCCCGAAGCCACCCGCCTGGTGGAAAATGCCATCAAGGATCATTTCGATCATTGGCTCACCGGCAGCGGCGAGCGCGGCAAGGCGCTCTTGGCGTTCGTGATGGAGCGCATGGACGATCGGCTGCGCCGCCGCGCCGAAGCGCTGGTGAAGCGCAAGACGGCCACCAGCAAATCCTCGCTGCGCCTGCCCGGCAAGCTCACCGATTGCGCCCGTGACGATGCTGTGGGCACCGAACTTTTCATCGTCGAAGGCGATTCCGCCGGCGGCAGCGCCAAGCAGGCGCGTGATCGCAACACCCAGGCGATCCTGCCCATTCGCGGCAAGATCCTCAACGTCGCCAGCGCCAACACTGCCAAGATCGGTGCCAACAGC
>Ga0209812_10001519_pt1 | contig 15816 bp, 10 predicted proteins | sample JI71714BDNA_FD_187502 | JGI IMG/M metagenome (GOLD analysis project Ga0209812, IMG submission 187502) | Wastewater effluent complex algal communities from Wisconsin, to seasonally profile nutrient transformation and Carbon sequestration -... | ecosystem: Engineered > WWTP > Effluent > Algae...
TTGATCACATGGTCCGGCACGCTGCAGAACTCGATGAAGTCATCGAACGCATCGGGGCTGAGCTTGATGATGTCGTACTGGACGTATTTGTGCAGAAGCTCCTGCAGGATCGCCCGTTTCCGGTCCTCGTTCTCCAGTTCGGCCACCAGGCGTTTGCTGCGTTCACGTCGGCTGAACTCCTGATACAATGCGGTGATGGGGCTTTCAAGCGCGTTCACCGTGGTGAGCTTGTAGTCCGATGCCTTGTACCCCAGCTTGTCGATATCGGCCTGGATCTCCTTCAGGGTACGCTCCGGAAGGATCTTCACTTCTGCCAGCTGCACCTGCAACGGAAGCAAGCGGATCCGCACGTCGTAGATCGCGCGCTCCACGCTGTCGGCCAGGCACAGGATGCCCGTGCGGTGGCCGATGGAGCCGATCAGGAGCGTATCGGTGCGCAGGGCCTGCACGGTGAACGACCCATCCGCATTGCCGAAGGTGCCCGAGCGCGTGCGCTTGTTCACGATCATCAGGTCGTAGTACGTGTGCTGGTCCGTGCTGGTGATCACCCGGCCATGGATGGTGACCGGATCCTGCGCACTGGTCAACAAGGGCCCGATGGCCAGCAGGATGAGAAGGAGGCTACTTCGCACGGAACAAAGGTATCGGCACCCGGGGCAAACGCCGTTCCGATCTCAGCGCGGGACCGCCTGGACCAACTCGAACAACACTGGCTGCAGGATATCCGCCATGCGCCGTTGCCCAGCTTCATCCGGATGGATGTTGTCCCGCAACTCCTCCACCCGCGCTCCATGGTCCAGATCGCGGATCGATCGGATCCCGTTCTGTGCTGCGAAATGCAGGATCTCCTGGCCTTGTGCATTGTACCGACCTGCATTTATCTCCGAACGTTCGGCATGCAGGTAAAGGATGAAGGGTATCCCACGCTCTTCGGCGTATCGCTTCAAGGCCATGAAACCGGTGTTGAACCCTTCTTCGCCCTTATCGATCCCCAACTCCTCGTTCGTGGTGGTCTTGGGCTTCATCAGCTTGGGTAGTAGATACCGATCGATCAATTCGTGCAGCGCGCTTCCATACTGCTGGGCAGGGAAGTGTTTGCGCACCCCGACCACTTGCTTGAAGCTCATGTTGTCGTGCGCATCGTGCGAACTCACCACGAGCAACAGGGCACGGCTGCGTGGCAGGGCGGTCTTGGCCAGATAGGCCGCGCAATTATCAGGGCCCCAGCTACCGGCCCCGATGTTGAGCACCTGCACCTTGCGCCCCATAGCATCGGTCAAACGCCGCGAGAGGATCGTGGTGGCCAGCGAGTCGTTGTCGGTCAGGCTACCACCATTGATGACAGAATCGCCACAACCCAACACTACGATCGCCGCGCTGTCCGGCTCCTCCGAGCGCATGGAAAGGGAGTTGTACACGATGTGACGGCCGAAGCGATGCCGCTCCTGCAAGGGCTGGGCGATGTACTCATAAAGCGGATCAGCCTGCATCAGCACCGCATCGCAGAACCCGAAGCCTAGGCGAAGCACGACCTCGGCGGTCAACAGGACGGCGAACGCCAAAAGCGGCCATCGCCAACGCCTGAACCATGAAGGTCTACTCCCGTCCATCGCGGCCGAAGGTAGCCGACCGGGCGAAGTGAAAAGGCGAAGGGCCCCTCCACCGTCCGGCGGAAAGGCCCTTCATTCAAGGTCCTGTGCATCTGTAAGCCGGGTTCTGTTCCACGCCTCGCGACGTAGCCTCCACCATCTATCTAGTCCCGCCGTCACCAACGGGATCCATCGACCTACCCTCCGCGCTCCAACTTGTGTTGGAAGGACGGGCTTTCCTCGTTCCGACACTACGGAACGCACGGTATACATGGTCTTTCAGCGCGTGAGGTTTACCAAGCTGCCCTGTCGCCAGAAGCACTGGTGGGCTCTTACTTTGAGCGCCGAAGCGCCTATCCCGCGCGAAGGCGGGCCCACCTTTTCATCCTTACCCACCTTGCGGCAGGCGGTTTCCCTTTCTGCGGCACTTTCTGTGGACCATCCGTTCCCAAATGGCCCCCTTCCCGTTAGGAAGCACGCTGCCCTACACTGCCCGGACTTTCCTCCCTTCGCCTTGCGGCGAACAGCGGTGAAGCGATGCACAGGATATCAAAGAACTTGGTCGTTCACCGACCACGTTCGAACTCGATCAATGACGGAGTATCTCCACTTCCGTGGCGCCCGATCCGTAACGCGCCATGTTGGCATCGTGGAACCGCACACTGTCGTAATACTGAAGGATCCGACGCACCTCTTCGCGAAGCACCCCTTCACCCACCCCGTGGATCACGATCAGCTTGCGTTTGCCATCGCGGATCGCCGCCTCCAAGGCCCGCTCGAAATAGGCCAATTGGTACTTCAGCTTCTCTCCCTGGCTCAACCGGGTCTCATCCTCCACCAGTTCGTGCAGGTGTAGGTCCACTTCGGCCACGCTGTTGTCCTCCGGTCGTTTTGGGGTTTTACCAGGTCTGCTGTCTCCCTTGCGTCGTTGCCGCTTCTCCTCCATCACATCGTTCGCGGCTACCATACCGGCCTGATGATCGCTGATGCGGTAGGCCTGCTTCACATGCTCCGGATCGTAGGGAACCAGCTCCTTCCCGGAACGTACGAGTACGAAACCCTCGTCCGTGCGCACCTTCACCTTCCCCGGTGCGGGCACGTCGAGCACCACGCCGCCACCCACCTCGTCCACGAACGCGACGCGATCACCTTTCCGGAACACCCGCCCTGCCATGCCACAAAGGTACCGGTCTATCTTCACCGCCTCGCCTTCGCACCAGCTACGGCGAGCGAATATGGAAGAACGTGGGCCGTGGAAGACCGTCAGCACCGAAGAACGCTACAGCACACCCTGGATCGCCGTCACCCACCACGAGGTGATCGACCCCAGCGGTAGGCCGGGCATCTATGGGGTCATCCACTTCAAGAACCTCGCCGTGGGTATCGTGCCGCTCGATGCGGACCTCAACACCTGGATCGTGGGCCAGTACCGCTACCCACTTGGCGTTTACAGTTGGGAGATCCCCGAAGGCGGTGGACGACGAGACCTCCCACCTATCGAAAGTGCGAAGCGTGAATTGCGCGAGGAGGTCGGCATCGAGGCGGAACGGTGGACCGAGATCATGCAGATGGACCTGAGCAATTCAGCGAGCGATGAAGTGGCCATACTCTTCGTAGCCCAAGGTCTCACGTATTACGAACCGGAACCCGACCACAACGAGGAACTCGCCATGCGCAAGCTGCCCTTCGATGAACTCTACGCCATGGTGCAACGCGGCGAGATCCGCGACAGCCTTACCGTGGCGGCGGTTCTGAAGGTGCAACTGATGCTGATGGAAGGCTCGCTTCCTCGTTAGAAGACCAGACCGTGGAAGAGTACCCGGCCATTGGAACGCAGTTCCATGCCCGGCAAGGGCACCTTGATCCCGTTCAGCACGAACAGTACGGTGCGTAGCAGCTTTGAACCGGTCTTGATCCGGGTAAGGTCGATATCCGGCGCGAAGTAGAACTGCCGGAACCGGCCATCGCCGGGCTCAGCGAATGCTGTCAGCATATTATCTCCGCCATAGCCGAACGCCAGGCTCAACCAAGGTGGAATGCGACTGGCCTTGCGTGCGCTCGTCAAGCTTGCGCTTAGCCAGATGGTTTGCCCGTTGTAGTCCTTCAGCACCCGCTCACCCAAACTTTCACCCAACAGGTCGGGCCTTAATGCCGCGAAAGGGGTCAGCCGCGCCGATAATTTCACCGTGATGCGCTGTTCCTTCCACAAGGCTTCCTGGCCCATGAACAAGGCAGTCCCGGCCACATTGGCGGCCACATCGGTCCATGAAAAGCCCCAGCCGGCCGAGGTGCCATCCAGTACTTCCACCCCGGTGAGGAAGATCAGGCCAAGGCTTCCCCCGACCAAAATGGACTCACGGGAGGAGGTGCCACAGCGGTCCCAAGCAGCATGCCCCCAGCGGCCCAAGGTGTACGCGCTGAAGAAGTGACCCGCCTTGTCCATCTGCAGCCATTCAGCCGAATCGTCGAACGAATGGAACGCGGACCGGTCATACTGCGTATACCATGCCCCGTTCAAGAGACCGATGGCACCGACCATTGAACCACCTGAGACCAAGGCCGTTGCACGACGGCAGGAGGCCACCTTTCGGGGGGAGGTCTCGTCTAAGCGCTGTGACGGACCGCTGCCAGGCGCCCCGATCTCCACTTGCCCAAGTGCAGGAAACCATGCCAACAGAGCTACCCAAAGCACAGATGAACAAGCAGTTGCGCGCATCGATAGCATCCGTCGCAAAGGTAGCGAACCAAAGCCCCGACGTATCTTAGCTGGCTTTTAGCCTGCTCAGGCATCACCACCCACTCGGCCATCCCACCACGTTGATCCGCCTTCGCACGCTCCTGATCCTCCTGCTGGTCATCGCAGGTCCTGCCGCCCAAGCGACGTCTGTCGCCGAAGCGGAGGGGGAACGCTTGCTCCTGCCGAACGGGAAAGGCGGATACATCACCTGGGTGCCGCATTCGGATATGGTCGCTGAGATCGCACCCGGCACCATGCGGTTGAGCGGACCTATCGCCGCCCCCACTTGGACCACGTCCTTCACCTTCCAGGGCGTCGGGCGCAATGGTCGGATCACGAGTCCCTGGGTTTCGAATTCCAGCTCCAGTTCAGATACGAGCTTGACTTGGATCGGCGATCACGTTCAGGTGGAGTACCTGCTTGAGCGGGAAGGCCTTCGGCAGAATTTCATCCTCCCTGAAAGGGAACAAGGTGTAGGTACCCTGGAAGTCCATATAGACATTCGAACACCCCACGTTCCGTCCATCTTCGGGGGTGACCTGCTCTTCCATGACGAACAGGAGGGCTTCGTGCATGCGTACAAAGGTCTCGCCGTTTGGGATGCCAATGGCACCCCCCTGAAGGCTTGGTTCAAGTTGGAGGAAGGCTCCAAGGCGCTTCGCATCATGGTGGATGATGAGCATGCCGTCTATCCCGTTACCGTGGATCCGGTGAGCACCACGGTGGAGAGGCAACTGAATAATCTAGGAGTTTCCAAATTCGGACGTTGTGCTTCCTCAGCCGGTGACCTGAATGGAGATGGTTACTCCGATGTCGTGGTGGGAGCTCCATTCGACAATCTACCAACAGGGACCACTCCAGGAGCGGCCTACGTATACTACGGCAGTGCTAGTGGTATCGGTGCAGCTCCGAATGTCACCTTGACCTCTGGTCTTGTTGGTATCGCGGATAATTTTGGTTTGGGGGTGGATGGCGCCGGCGACGTGAACGGTGATGGCTTTGAGGACCTGATCGTTGGATCTTCCACATGGAGGGACAACGCCGCAACTCCAACAGAAGGTGGCGTTTTCATTTACCACGGTTCCGCGACGGGGATCGCCACGACGCCGAACTACATCCTTCAGAACAATACGAATGCCAGCTACATGGGATCAAGTGTGGCTGGCCTTGGTGATATCAATGGTGACGGGTTCAGTGACATCATCGCCGGAGGGTGGTTGGCAACGTATGGACCGACAAGCAATGAGGGGGCGGCTTGGATCTTCTTAGGATCAGCCACGGGACTCAACCCGGTCTTTCGCCATCGGCTGGAACAGAACTTCGGTGGCGCACAATTCGGGTACGCCGTAGGCGCTGCCGGCGATGTGAATGGTGATGGCTTCAACGATGTCGTGATCGGAGCTCATAAGATCCGGATCCCCACGGCGGCACCAGCGATCACTGGTGGTATCTACATCTACCATGGCTCGGCAAATGCGCTCGGGGTTGGCCTTAATCCTCCCGCTACCCTGACGTTCACGACAACGGGGTATTCGACCAGGAACGGCTGGTCCGTCGGTTCAGCGGGTGATGTCAATGGCGATGGGTATAGCGATGTGATCATCAGTGATTGGCAGGACCAAGTTGGCCCCGAGGTATCGGAAGGTGCAGCGCTGATCTACCACGGCTCGGCTACCGGTTTGAGCAACATTCCAGCCACTGTCATTGATGGTGGCTTGGCGAACAGGTACTTTGGCCACAGCTCTTCCACCGCTGGTGATGTGAACGGTGATGGCTATGCGGACGTGATCATCGGTTGCCTGCAATGGGCAAATGGCCAGAGTAATGAAGGGGCCGCTTTCCTCCACTTGGGCTCACCAACAGGGATAAGCTCTTCTGCATTCCTGCGATACGAAACCAACATCGCGAACGCCTTCATGGGCGAGTGGGTTAGCACAGCCGGTGATGTGAACGGCGATGGCTTTTCAGATATGATCGTAGGCGCACCAAGCCTCAGTGGCGGCCGAGCCTTCATCTACCACGGCGGCACCTACAACGTGAGCACCACACCGGCTACTACACGCTCCTCTGGCATTGCCAATGCTCAACTCGGTTCGTCCGTTGCGAATGCCGGCGATATCAACGGCGATGGTTATTCCGATGCCATCGTGGGGGCACCCGGTGCCGCGAACGGACAAGCTGGCGAAGGCTTGGCCTATGTGCACTACGGCAGTCTCACTGGCTTGCCCGTGGTTCCGTCACTCACCTTGGAAGTGAACGTGGCCGGAGCCGCTTTCGGCAGTAGCGTGGCCAGCGCCGGTGATGTGAACGGGGATGGTTATGCCGACGTGGTCGTGGGTGCTCCACAAAGTGGCGGCATCGGTCGGGCATACATTTTCCATGGTGGACCGGGTGGCCTCAACCCTGTTCCAGTCCTAACCCTGTCCGGCACCTCTGGATCATTGTTCGGGACCTCCGTTTTCAAGGCAGGTGATCACAACGTGGATGGTTACTCCGATGTGATCATCGGTGCTCCGGGGGCGGATCTCGTATTCGTTTATCCAGGGTCAGGCACTGGCTTGGTCGCCACACCGGTCATTTTCAGCGCACCCGTTGCCGGAGGTTCATTCGGAGCTTCGGTTTGCACAGCCGGCGATGTGAACGGCGATGGTTTCTCGGATATGATCGTCGGCGCACCGGAACTCTCCAATGGTCAGGCTCTTGAAGGCGCGTTCTATGTGTACATCGGCGCACTAATCACGTTGCCAACGACACCAGCATATGCCTACGAAAGCAATGTACCAGGACGTCGCCTTGGCGCTTCCGTAGCGGGTGCTGGCGATGTGAATGGCGATGGTTTCTACGACATCATCGCCGGAGCACCCAACGCTACGAACCCAGAGACGAACGAAGGGATCGTATACGCCTTCTACGGTTCACCGAACCCCGGGATCTTCACAGCATCCACATTCTTCCAAAGCAACTCCGTCAATGCTCGGTTCGGCACGAGCGTAGCAGAGGCAGGCGACGTGAACGGTGATGGTTATGCCGATGTGGTCGTTGGCGGCGCGGGATTCACCAATGGCGAAGCGAATGAAGGCCGTGCATGGGTCTATCTCGGCGGAACCATGGCTTTGCAAGCGGCGAACAACACGACCTTGGAACCGAACATCGCGAACGAAGCCTTCGGAACCGCTGTAGCTGGTGGTGGAGACGTGGATGGCGATGGCTACAGCGATGTCATCATCGGCTCGCCCAACGCCGCACCTACCGCCGCCAATGAAGGCACCGTGCGTGCCTACCGCGGGAACAATGCACTCGCTTACAACCGCCTCACACGGCAGTACATGGTGGACCTTGTGAGCCCACTGGCCACCAATAGCGCCGATTTCCTGAACCGCTATTTCTTCGGCATCGGTCACCGGGCACGCAGTCCGATGCAGCGCACCACTGGCCGCCTGCGGTGGGAGGTGGTACACGAAGGGCAGCCCTTCTCAGGCACACCGATCACCAACAGCGTGTCCGCTTCAGCCGTCAGTGTCGCCTACTCCAACCTCGGCCTTTCCGGTCTCGAGATCAAGGAGGTGGTCACCAAGATCCCCAGTCGTTACCGTAACCGGTGGCGCGTGCGCGTGGAGTATCCGATGCACAAGTCCTTCGACGGCCAACGCTTCAGCCGCTGGTTCTACGGCTATGCCTCGGGCGTGGGCGATATCGGTGTGCTGCCGATCGAATTGATTTCCTTCCGCGGCATGCCGATGACCGAAGGCAACCAGCTACAATGGTCCACCGGGTCCGAACAGAACAGCAGCCACTTCCTCGTGGAACACAGCACCGATGGTGATCGCTTCGCGGTGATCGGTTCCGTGGATGCTGCCGGCACCAGTGCACGCACCGTGGACTACAGGTTCCTGGACGTGAACGCACCCAACGGTATCAGCTACTACCGCCTCCGCTTGATCGATCTCGATGGCACGGAAGAGTACTCCGATGTGGTAGCCGTGATGCGTGAGCAAGGTGTTATCCTACTCTACCCTGTCCCCGTGGACGATGCCCTCTTCTGGAGCCCCCTGGACGAACAGGTCACGCACGTCCTGATCCACGACGCGCTCGGGCGCACGTTGGTGGACGCGCCGGTCCAAGGCCATTCCATCCAAGGGCGGTCCTTGGAACAACTCGCTACCGGCACGTACAGCTTGCTCCTGCTCGATGAGCACGGTGCCACCGTGGCGCGTTCGCGGTTCCTGAAGCGCTAAGCGCCGATCGCAGCGCGCGTCGCCGTCAGGATCCTGCGGGCGTTCTCCAAGGTGTCCGATTCCGCGTAACAGCGCAGTACCGGCTCAGTACCGCTCGCCCGGATCATCATCCACTGGTCCTTCTCCATGTGGAACTTGAAGCCATCGATGGTCTCCACGCTCTTCACGGCATAGTCCCCGAAGCTCTTGTAAGCCCCGTCCGTGCAGGCTTTCAGCACTTGTTGCTTCAGCGCTTCGCTGATGTGCAGGTCGTTGCGCTCGTACTTGAAAGGACCCACGATCGCGTACACCTCAGCGATGAGGTCGTCGAGGCTCTTGCCGCTCTTCGCCATGAATTCCCAAATGGTGAGGCCCATCCAGATGCCATCACGCTCGGGGATATGCCCCTTGATGGCGATGCCACCGCTCTCCTCACCACCCAGCAACACGTCCTCGTTGATCATGATGCCGCAGATCCACTTGAAGCCGATCTTGGTGACCTGGTACTCGAGCCCGTAGTGCTCGCACAACTTCTTCACCTTGGGCGTGGTGCTCACGGCCACCACCACCTTGCCTGTGAACTTCTTGTACTTCACCAGGTAGTGGATCAGGAGCAGGATGATGTGGTGCGAATCGATGAACTCGCCCTTGCCGTTGTACAGCCCGATCCGGTCCGCATCACCGTCCGTGGCCAAGCCGCAATCGATGCCGCCCTTCTTGATCAGGTTGCTGAACTCCTGCAGGTTCTTGTCGATCGGCTCGGGGGCCTGACCCATGAACGAGGGATTGTAGTCGCAATGCAGCATCGTTGCCTGCGGCAGGATCCGCTTGATCACGTTCTGACCCGCGCCCCACATCGCATCGTAGCCCCAGCGCAGCCCGCTTTCGCGGATGGCCTTCATATCGAAGTTGGCCTCCACATGCTTCACGTACATAGTCTCCAGGTCGATGTCCTTGATCAAGCCATCTGCCTTGGCCTTCTTCAGGTCGATGTTGGCCAGATCCAAGCCATGCGTGGCGGGGATGATGTCCTCCACCTCCTGCACATGCTCGGGCACCAATGGTCCACCGTAGATGCCCTTCAACTTGTAGCCGTTGTAGCTCGGTGGGTTGTGGCTGGCCGTGAGGATCACCCCCATGGCGCTCTTCGTGTTGAAGGCTCCCAGGCTCACCATCGGTGTGCTCACGAAACCCTTGGCCAGATGCACGGTGATGCCATGGCTCACGAACACCTTGGTGGCGGTTTCAGCGAACAACTCTCCGGCGAAGCGGCAATCGTGGCCCACCACGATGCTGGGCGTTCCGGGGAAGTTCTTCTTCACCCAGTGGGCTACGGCCACGCTCACACGCGCCACATTGTCCACGGTGAAATCATCCGCGATGATCGCGCGCCAGCCGTCGGTACCGAATTTGATCTTGGTCATGTCTTTCTCCGCCTATCCACAGCGGACCTGTCTTTGGTGATGAAGGCGCGAAAATAGGAGGCTCTATCGCAGCCTCCGGGATACCCCGGCCAACGAATGGTCAACAACTACCTGAGGATACCCCGCTCATTCAAGGCCCGCTGGTACTTCCGGGCGTTCACCAGGTGCTGGTCGTAGCTCTTCGCGAAATCGGAATAGCCGCTGAGGTCCGCGCGAGCACAGAAATAGAAGAATTCGTGCTTCTCCGCATTGAGCACGGCGTCCAGCATGCTCGTTTCCGGCATGTTGATCGGGCCGGGCGGCAGGCCCGTGTTCTTGTAGGTGTTGTAGGGGGAGACCACTTCCATGTCCTTGTGCAACACCCGACTGATGCTGTCCAAGCCCAAGGCGAACTTCAACGTGGGGTCGGCTTGAAGCGGCATGCCGATGCGTAGTCTGTTCAAATAAACCCCGGCGATCTTGGGCGCATCCGACCGCTTCACGGTTTCGGCTTGCACGATGGACGCCAGCGTGGCGACTTCCACGGTGGAGAGCCTCAGTGCTTTCGCCTTGGCATTGCGCTCGGCGTTCCAAAAGGCGGCGTGCTCCTTCCCCATCCGCTCGATGAACTGTTCGGGCGTGGTGGTCCACCAGAATTCATAGGTGTTCGGCACGAAGGCAGCGATGAAGGTCTCGGCGGTGTACCCCGCTCGCTGTTGGGCGTCCCCATCCGTGAGCGCCCGAAGGAAAGCCAACGAATCCGGCTCCAGCACCCGGCCCAACTTCCCCGCGAGTTCAGGCAGTCGCTTGATCCCATTGAAGGTGACCCTAACCGGCTCCTGATCACCCGAGCGAAGGCGGTTCACCAAGGCGTTCATGTTCATGCCGTGCGGGATCCGGTAGCGCCCGGGCTTCACGCGGTCGGTATATTTCTTCTGTGTGCACAACCATCGGAAAGCCTGTTCATCGCCGAGGGCGCCTATCGCCTTCAAGCTGTCCACCACCATATCCAAGTCGGCGCCGCGCGGGATGTACAGCAATTTGCTCTGTTCGACGAAATCCGTGGCTGGCCCCGTAAGCTTCTTCCACGCCCAAAAACCCGCAAGACCTGCTACGAGCAACAGGAAAAGGGCCATGCCCCCGAAGATGCGTCCCCGTTTGGCCATGGTTCAGAGATCGATCGTGCCGGTGAAAACGTGCTCCACCGGGCCGAACAAAGTCAACCCGGTGAAACCACCCAGTGCGCTCGCCTCCGCCTCTACGCTCAAGCGCCCACCCGGCGCTACCACGAGGACCGGAGCCACCACCACACCGCGATGCAAAGCGCTCAGCGCAGCTGCCACCACGCCCGTGCCACAGCTCAAGGTCTCGGCTTCCACGCCGCGTTCGTACGTGCGCATGTGTACCGTTCCATCGATCACCTGAACGAAGTTGACATTCGTGCCACCTGGCGCATGAGCCGGGGCATACCGACGCTTGGGGCCCTCATCCATGATGTGGACCGCAGCAGGATCAGCCACCCAGACCACTTCATGCGGCGAACCATTCCGGATGAAGTCCACTGCGTCGGAGGTCCGTGCAACGCTGGCCACATCGCCAAGACTGATGGCCACAGATCCATTGCGCCAGGCGCCTGTATGCAGCCCATCGATCGCGGAAAAGGTGGCGGAAGGGGCATCACCATGGGCTCGGCTCCATGCAGCGAAGGCACAGCGGCTGCCATTCCCACAGAAACTACGGCTGGCATCGGGATTGAAGAACTCCATGTGGAAGGCTGAACCCGATCCGCGCGGGTTCTGGATGAGGATCAACCCATCACTCCCGATGCCGAAATGACGGTCGCACAAGCGCTGGACCACCGCAGGGTCCGCTGGGAAGGTGCCCGCGCGATCATCGACCACGATGAAATCGTTCCCCGTTCCATGCCACTTGGCGAAGTGCAGTTCCATCGTTCGGCAAATATCGGGGGTCGCTGGCGCTCCATGGTATCTACCGCAACGGCGCAAGGCAGACGAAGGCCTTGCAACGAAATACCGTCCTGTGGCATTCAGACCAAGCGTGGCGGAACCGTTGCGTTCGCTGCGCCGTTGCGGTGGGGCATTCCCCGATCAACATTTCTTAACGCGACAACCCGACACTTCCGGACTGACAAAGCGTTCACATGACAGCACCGGTACGAACTTTGAATGACCGGAAGCCAACAGATCGACCATGAAACAAGCATTCGGATACTTCGCCATGGGTCTCGCAGGAGCGGTGCTCGCGCTGGGAGGCCACGAACTGCTCTCCACGGAGAACGCAACGGTTAGCACCCCACCTCCCGCTCCGGTGAAATACGTGAGCCTGCCCGGACCGAACGGGGTGGCCGCCACCGCGCTCGATTTCACCTACGCCGCCGAGAACACGGTGAACGCCGTGGTGCACGTGACCACGGAGACCGCCGTGAACGTGCGCGACCCCTTCGCGGATTTCTTCTGGGGCTACCGCGCACCGCAACAACAACAGCTTCGCCAAGGCGCAGGCAGCGGGGTGATCGTGAGCAGCGATGGCTACATCGTCACCAACAATCACGTGATCGAGGGTGCCGATAAGATCCAGGTGCACCTGAACGACCGCCGGATGTTCGAAGGGCAGGTCATCGGCCGCGACCCGAGCACGGACCTTGCTCTGCTGAAGATCGACGCGAAGGACCTGGCCACCGTGCCCTACGGCAACAGCGACGATGTGCGCGTGGGTGAATGGGTGCTCGCTGTGGGCAACCCGATGAACCTCACCAGCACGGTCACTGCCGGTATCGTCAGTGCCAAGGCGCGGAACATCAACCTCCTGCAGTACGATGCGGCACGGGACATCATCCCGTTGGAGTCCTTCATCCAGACCGATGCGGCCGTGAACCCCGGCAACAGTGGCGGCGCCTTGGTGGATGCGACCGGCCAGCTCGTAGGGATCAACAGCGCCATCGCCAGCACCACCGGCGCCTACTCGGGTTACAGCTTCGCCATACCGGCCAACATCGTTCGTAAGGTGGCCAGTGATCTGCTCGAATTCGGCAGTGTGCAGCGTGCGTACATCGGTGTGAGCATCCGCGACATGGACCAGAAGCTGGCCGATGAGGTCGGACTGGAACGCATCAAGGGTGTCTACGTCAACGGCATCACCGACGGTGGTGCTGCCCAAAAGGCCGGCATGCAAACAGGCGATGTGATCATGAAGGTGGGCAATATCGAAGTGAACAACGTACCCCAACTCCAGGAGCAAGTGGGCAAGTTCCGTCCGGGCAATAGCGTTCCGGTCACTGTTTTCCGCAAAGGGAAGGAACAGGTGTTCGACATGACGCTCCGGGGCAAGGAAGGCACCACCGTGGCCAACGTGGAGACCCGCAGTGTGGGATCGGCCTCCTTGGGCGCTGAGTTCGGCCTCGCGACAAGTTCGGAGCTGAAGGCACTCGGCATCGAGCACGGCGTGAAGGTCACCGGCATCAACGGCGGCAAATTCCGCAGCAGCGGCATCAAGGAGGGCTTCATCATCACTCGCATCGACCAGGAGCCGATCAAAGACCCTGCACAGCTCGCCAAACTGCTGGAAAGCAAGCGCGGCGGTGTGCTGGTGGAAGGCGTGTACCCCAATGGCACCCGCGCCTATTACGGCTTAGGGCTCTAATGGCCTTGCGTATCAAGGCATTCTGATCGGATCGACCCCTCACTTGTGTTCCGGCTTGTCCGGTACCGGTGGGGGGTCGTACCTTCGCAGCCCGTCCGGGTAAGTGTACTTGCCTTGAAGGGATCGTCAATTCTACTCGGACCCACTTAAAAGACTCTCGCGTATGGCATCCAGGATGCGTCAGCTTAAGATCACGAAGTCGATCACCAACAGGGAAAGTCAGTCTCTGGACAAATACCTGCAGGAGATCGGCAAAGAAGGCCTGATCACCGCCGATATGGAGGTGGAACTGGCGCGACGCATCAAGGAAGGTGATGGGCTTGCACTGGAGAAACTGGTGAAGGCGAACCTTCGCTTCGTGGTCTCCGTGGCCAAGCAATACCAGAACCAAGGCCTCAGCCTGCCCGATCTGATCAACGAGGGCAACCTCGGCCTGATCAAGGCGGCTCAGCGTTTCGACGAGACCCGCGGTTTCAAGTTCATCTCCTACGCCGTATGGTGGATCCGCCAGAGCATCCTGCAAGCCCTGGCCGAACAGAGCCGCATCGTGCGCCTGCCACTCAACCAGGTGGGTAGTTTGAACAAGATCAACAAGGCCTTCGCCAAGTTGGAGCAGGAGTATGAGCGTCCACCCAGCGCGGATGAACTCGCCGTGTTCCTCGACCTGCCCGCCGAGAAAGTGAGCGACACCATGAAGGTGAGCGGTCGCCACATCAGCATGGATGCCCCCTTCGTGGAGGGCGAGAGCAACAGCTTGCTGGACGTGCTGCCCAACAATGACAGCGCACCGGCCGACCGTCTGCTCCTGAACGAATCCCTGGCCAAGGAGATCGAGCGCGCCCTGAGCACCCTCACCGAGCGCGAGCGCGATGTGGTGAAGCTGTTCTTCGGCATCGGCATCAACCACGGCCTCACCTTGGAAGAGATCGGCGCCAAGTTCGACCTCACCCGCGAACGCGTGCGGCAGATAAAGGAGAAGGCCATCCGCCGCCTACGACACACCAGCCGAAGCAAACTGTTGAAAGCCTACCTGGGCTGATCGAAAAAGGGGGGCTTGTCGGCCCCCTTTTGTTTTTCCACCTGAACCTCAATTCCCCATCAACAAACGCTAATGGAGACCGTAGCAAAAGCCGGTTACGAAGCCGGACTGAAGGAGTACGTGGATCGTGAACGCGCAGCCGTGGACCTGATCAACTCGGTGGGTCAGCTCATGTACGGCAAAGGCGTTGAACTGGTGTTCTTCCGGAACCACCTGTTGGACATCAGCATCTCGGAGGTGATCAAGCTCTTCAAATACGCCGAGGAGGTGGTGAAGAAGCCGATCGATGTGAACACCACGGCTGAAGTGGCCCGCGGCCTGCTCGCCTTGGACCTCGCACCGAGCAAGATCGATATCGGCAAACTGAGCCATGAGTTCACCAGCAGTGGAAGCAAGTCCGTGGGTGAGTTCTTGAAGACCCATTTGAGCGGCTTCATCGGTGAGGACAAGCACCGGTTCCAGCCCCAGGATGTGGTCCTTTATGGCTTCGGGCGGATCGGGCGGATCGCCGCACGCGAACTGGTGAAGCAGGCCGGCAAGGGACAACAACTGCGCTTGCGCGCCATCGTCACCCGCACACTCACCGATGCCGAGATCGTGAAGCGGGCCGCATTGCTCCGGAACGACAGCGTACACGGGTCCTTCAAAGGCACCGTGATCGAGGATGTGCCGAACAAGCAGATCATCATCAACGGCCAACAGGTGCAACTCATCGCGGCCTCCAACCCGGAGGATATCGACTACACCCAATACGGCATCAATAACGCCCTGGTGATCGATAATACCGGGGCCTTCACCAAGCGCGCCGATCTGGAGCGCCACCTGAAGAGCAAGGGTGTGGCCAAGGTGCTTTTGACCGCTCCGGGTAAGGAGGTTCCGAACATCGTCTACGGCATCAACCACAAGGAAGTGGATATCGAGAACGAGAAGGTGTTCAGCGCAGCCAGCTGCACCACCAACGCCATCTGCCCTATCCTGAAGGTGGTGGAGGACAACCTCGGCATCGAGAAAGGCCACATCGAGACCGTTCACGCCTACACCAACGACCAGAACCTGCTGGACAACTACCACAAAGGTCCTCGTCGGGGCCGCAGTGCCGCCATCAACATGGTCATCACCAGCACCGGCGCCGGTACGGCCGTTTCCAAAGCCATTCCAAGCCTGAAGGATAAGC
>Ga0209812_10001521_pt1 | contig 15795 bp, 12 predicted proteins | sample JI71714BDNA_FD_187502 | JGI IMG/M metagenome (GOLD analysis project Ga0209812, IMG submission 187502) | Wastewater effluent complex algal communities from Wisconsin, to seasonally profile nutrient transformation and Carbon sequestration -... | ecosystem: Engineered > WWTP > Effluent > Algae...
ATTTACTGCACGTGGTAAAACCCGACGTAGCAGTGCAAATTGATAAAGAAGTGGCGATGGGGAATCGGCGCCGTGAAACAGAAATGCGCTATGTGGGATTCGACTTTACGCAATCTGGTGCCGAGCTAGCGCGTTATTGGCACTTCCCAGAAGAAATTGCCTTGGCGATTGAACATCAATATACCCCTGTGTATGGCGGTAAATTAGATCCTTACGCCTCATTATTAATGTTAAGCCGCTACTTGTTAGAGCATGAAAATGACGTTAAAGAAGAGCGCTTTGAATTGTTTCCAGCCAAATTGGCGCATGCGTTGCATTTAAAGCTGGAAGACGTGTACAAGCATATTGCACAAATGCCTGATTTAGATAGTGATATTGCAGATTTATTAAGCTAAACACTGATTAGATCGACTTCAACACAAGGTTTTCATAAGAAAGCCTTTGTGTTGAAGTTGACATACCAGACAATTGAGCAGTAGCAACAACCTTGCTACTTAGCTAGACTGGTCAAATACTGCTTACCCAATCGGGTAAAAACTCGATAGCCCAAAGCTCTAACACTTTATCAAAACCGCTAAAAATCATCAGCGCAATTAATAGCAAAGCATAGCCAAGCAGTTTGCGGCCAAATTTACCTGAGTTGCGCAGTTTCGATAGTTTTACCCCTGCCGCATAACCAATGGCGACTAACGGTAAAGCGGTGCCTAGGCCAAAAGCTAACATAACGGTAAATGATATAAGCATGCTTTGCCCAGTAGAGGCTAAGGCAATGGCAGCGCCCAAGGTTGGCCCAACGCAGGGTAGCCATACCAGCCCTAGCGAGCCTCCTACTACAAACTGAAATGCCGGATGATCAGTATTTTCGGTCACTTGCCCGCCAGAAGGTAAGCGACTGGTTAAGCGTGATAGCAACATCGAAAACTGCTGATTTAACCAATCAACACTCAAAACCAAACCCATGGCTAACATAAAATATGCCGCAAAGGTGCGCATAATCTCTGGCCCTAAACCGGCGCTGAGTAAGAGATAGGTCAGTAAAGAGCCGCCTATAGCAAAGGTTAATGCCAAGCCTGCCGCTAAAAACCATACGCCGGTGCGCGAGGCGCGCATTGCCGAAGCGGTAACCGCAGGGATCATCGGTAGCACACAGGGTGATAGCAGGCTAAGTAAGCCTGCTAACAGTGCTAAGGGGATAGCGGTAAATTCCATCGTTAATCCGCTTTTATGTCATGTTCAGCTATTGCTGCGAATACAACTTTTTCTTTGGTTTGCGCTACGGTTAACCACAGTTGCTCTTCACCACGGTATAGCACTAAGGTAGATTGCCGCGGTGCTTTAAAATAGGTTACCCAGTCTTTTTGGTTGTCAAAATCCACTTCTAGCACCAGTAGTTCGCTTTGCGGGTTAGCGGCAAGGTAATCATTTAATACGTTATGTTGCTTGCGGCAGGTCGGGCACCATGGTGCGTAGACATCAATCAGAATCAGCTTGCCCTCAGCTTGTGCTTGACGGAATACTTCTTCTGTAAAGGGCTGTTTATGCTTAGCCAAATGCTCAGTTGCAGCGGTGGCTGGGTTAAAGAAGAAAATCGCGCCGATAATGGCCAGTACAGCAAAGGTAGCAGTCAGTAGTGTTTTCATGTGAACCTCGTTAGTTAATAAAACGCGTTCAGTGTAAAACGAGGGGGTAAACAGGGCATCAGCCAGAACAACGGTGCTATCAACCAAAACACCGGTGTTAGATTAAGGATGATTTTAAGCAGTAAGATTTTTTACAGTGATATACGCGGGTCAGTGCGAGCGCCAGCTTAGCTTTGGCTGCTGCGATATTCGCCAGGCGACAGCCCTAAGTGTTGTTTAAAAAAGCGGATAAAGGCGGTAGCCGACTGATAACCTACAGCGTCGGCTATATGATCTAAACTGTGCTCGGTATGGATCAGCAAGTAGCGGCTTTTTTGCAGGCGCAACTGGTCTAATAATGATTTAGCCGTCATCCCCATAATTTTATGGCAGCGTTCGGCAAAAGCGCTTTTTGATAAATAGGCCAGCTCGGCCATATTGTCTACTGTCCAATTAGCTTCTGGTTTATCCATAACAGCCAATACTACACGTCTTAGCGCCGTATCTTGTAATGCTGCCAATAGCCCTTGGCTGATCTGTTCATCGGTTAGCACCTGACGCAGCAAATGCAGTACAACGACATCACTTAAGCGGCTAATTGCCGCTTGGTAACCCGGCTGGCGCAGCGCGGCTTCTTCTTGGATCAGTGCGACCAGTGGTGCTAAACGGCCCGATTGCTGATTTGCCGGCAAGTGAATATAGTCGGGCATAATTTGCAAGACGTTTGCTGTGAGCGGGGAGTGAATGGCAATGTCGTAGCAGACTAAGCCGCGTTCAATGTGTTCAGGCACGCAGAAGTTTTGCAATGTTACCGGTGTGCTTTGCGCGGTAACCGGTTGGTCGCTGAGCCAATGGCGTAAACCATGGCTAAAAAAGATCGCATCACCGGCATGCAGTTGTATCTGTTCAGACAGGCGTCCGGGGATCGCCATCCATAAACTGCCTTGCGTCACAATATGTAAAGCCGCCTTATCAGATTTATCACTTAGCAAGTTCCAGTTATCACAAAAACCTGATTCAAAATGCAACGCCGATCCAAATGCCAGCTGGGCTAACAGCTGATCTAAGGCTTCCGGTGTTTCGGTTGATAAGGGCGTTGTTTTGGTCATTGTGGGTTATTTTCCAGCTTTGTACACTTATTCAATAAGTTAGTCTAAAGTTTATCAAAGGCGTTGCAAAGTATCAGTTGCCAAAAGTACGTATTGTCACTTGCACCGTCTATCTTTGCAGCAATTGCTCTCGCTTAACAAGGGTTAAAACATGCTAAAGCCAATTCTGGTGGAAAATCGCCTGCAATTAGCCTTTATAGACACTATTTTGCAGCAGGTAAACACGGTTGATTACCAACAGGCGTTTCCTCTTGCAGGTGCGCCAACTATTGGTAAGCATATTCGGCATGTACTTGGGCATTATGCGCAATTACAACAGGCGGTAACTACTGGGGAAGTCGATTATCGGCAGCGGCAACGCGACAGGCTAGTGGAAACTAACCCCTTGGCGGCGCTGGGCTTGCTACAGCAGCAGCTGGATTGGCTGGAACGCTTAGCGCAGCTAAATACTAACCCTCATTTGCGCTATCAGTGTGCGGAAGGCGAGGGAACAACCAGTTTATTGCGTGAACTGGATTTTGTTGCCAGCCATACCGTGCATCATCTGGCGTTATTAAACATCTTGTTACAGCAGCTGGGTTATCTCTTGCCTAAGACGGCAGGTGTGCATAGTTCTACCTTAGCGTATCTCAAGCCATGTGCACCTTAAGTTGGCAGTATCAAGCCGACGGTTTGCATTTAGTGTTTAACCGTGACGAGCAAGTCACTCGGCCAATCGCGTTATTGCCACAGACGGTTACCGAGCGCGGCATTGCGGCCATGATGCCGATAGATCCACAAGGTGGTGGTACTTGGCTGGCAGTGAATGAACGCGGGCAAGTGTGGTGTTTGTTAAATGACTATGCGTCGTTAAAGAGCAAGCTTGCGGCAGGGGGCAGTAGCCGTGGTTTACTGGTTAAGCAATTGGCGCATTGCACCAACCGCCAGCAGCAAGATGCCATACTGCAGCAAGATAAACTGCAGGGCTATGCCCCTTTTAACCTGCTGTTATTTGCTAATTGGCAAGAGCCCGAGCAATGGCATTGGGATGGGCAGCAATTAAAACAGTATTTTGCGGTATGTTCACCTGTGTCGAGTTCTGGTCGTTGGCCTAGGCTAATACCTGCCTTACGGCGCTGGTATTGGCGCGCCAAGGTATCGCCTGCCACCACGGCTGCACAGCTGTTGGAGATACAGCGTACCGCTAAGCCGATAAATAGTTTTATCGGTATTGCTATGCAGCGGGCAAGCACCCAGACCGTGAGCACCAGCTATGTCCATTTGCATGCACAAGGCGCTTCCTTTAAATATTGGGCTGGGCATCCCCGGCAGCAAAGCCAGCAAGCCACGTGCGAAGTGGCTCTGTCCTGGTCGCAAACATGCCCGCCACGTTATAGTGGGTTTCAGCCGCTGGCATTACCCGCTGTACTGGCAAAAACCTTACCCCAAGTGGCGGCCAAGTTACCAATATGGCAAATGCGCTGTTTGCAGCACTGCTTGGCCGAGCGACAACTTAACCAAGCGTTGCGGCAGCTGAGTCAGCAGCCAGATCAGCATTTTTGTGATGGGGCTTTGCAGTATTTAGGCGTAATACCGCAGATTATTGCTTGCCGTTGGCCTGCAGCACAAAGCCGCCCGGTGTTTGTTTGTAACCATCCAACCGGCGGGCTGGATGGTTTATTGCTGATTGCACTGTTGCAAAAGCGTTATCCTGATCTGCAAGTGATCGCCAATAATGTGCTGCAGGTTGTTGCGCCATTGGCCTCTTTTATTTTGCCGGTACCGGTGTTTGCCAAGCCTGCCGCAGCAATACCACAATTAACGGCCGCTTTTGCGTCTAACTGCCCGTTATTAATTTTCCCAGCGGGGAGAACCGGGCGGCGAAATGCACAGCAGCAGGTTGATGATGGGATCTGGGCCAAATTGGCGGTAACGCTTAGTCTACGCGCACAGCGCACCCTGACTTTGCTGCATATCGATAGTCATAATTCGCGCTTATTTTATGCTATCGCCACGCTGCGTAATACGCTACATATCACCACTAATCTTGAAATGTTTTTACTTAGCCGCGAAATGCTGAAGCCTGCAGTCAAGCAGCCTAGAATTTTTGTCGATATTCCAATGCATCCAATAGAACTGGAAGCTTTGGCAGACTCAGATTGGCAACGTGCACAGCGTTTAAAGCAACGCGGTATGCAATTGCCTGTTATTTATAAGGAGCAGCAAGATGCCGCAGGCTATATCTCTTGCAGTCGACGTACCCGCTGAGCATATCCAAGCGGAGTTACAGCAGTTAACCCCACTGGCGCAGTTTCGGGGATTACAGATTTTTAGCGCTGATGCCCAGCAGATCCCCCACACTATGCAGCAAATTGGTTTGATCCGCGAAGCGGTGTTTCGGCAGGCGGGTGCTGGGCGCAATTTGCCGCGCGATTTAGACGCACTCGATTATGCTGAACCGGCTTATCAGCAACTGGTTGTATGGGACCCACAGCGCTTGCAGCTGGTGGCCTTGTACCGTTATCAATTAGGTTGGCTGGCGGCCCAGCATGGCCAGCACATTTTGCGAACCAGTCAGTTATTTACCTATAGCAAGGCGTTTTCCGAGCAGGTATTGCCTTATGCCATCGAGCTGGGGCGCTCGGTGGTTAACCCCGCCGCGAAAGCCAGCACCTTGGGTTTTTTTGCGCTCTGGCTTGGCCTAGGGGCGTTGTTAGTTCGCCACCCGCAGCTGCAATACTTTTTTGGCAATGTTACGCTTTATCCACAACTTGGCCAGGCCGCTATGCAGTTGATCGTACAGTATTGTCAGCAGCTGTATCCGTCTCCCTCACCGATGCTACAAGCCAAGCCTGAACTGTGTTACAAGGCAGCGGTGTTAGCGGTTGATGCAACATTGCGGCAAGCCAGTGCCGAACAACGGGTTAAACATTTACAGGATCTGCTTAAACCTTTGGCGTGCCGTATTCCCCCGGTGTTGCAGTCTTATCTCAGTGTGGGGAATGCGATCTGGTTTGATGATGTCGCGTTGGATCATGACTTTGGCGGTGCTTATGAACAAAGCATCATAGTGCCCTTGGCGGCGTTAAGTAACAGCTTTCGGCAACGTTTTCTGGAGTGTCATCTTTAACATCGTGATCGATTTATTCCGCTCGCATTGACAAGGCTCGCGTTAGCACTGAGACTGCGTTTATTGTTGAGTCGCATTCAGGAACTATGTACATGATCAGTTACGTTCAGCAACATCGCTTAACACTGCAATTAGGTAATACCTTACCTGCTGCTCAATCGTTATTAGTGTTAGCGGGGCAGCCCGAACTGGCAAACGCTTTGGCCCAAAATCCCACGGCGGCCGAGCTGTTAACCGCTATTGAGCAAGCCTATCAAGACGGTTACGAGCAGCAAGCCTCTACCGAATTTGAGTTACAAGGCATCGCCTTTGCAGGTTATGGTGATCCTTTATTGCATTTAGAGACTTTGAGTGAGGTGTTACCTGCGTTTAAAGCCCAGCGCCATGGCGTGCCAGTGACCTTGGTGACCTATGGTTTAGTGTCTGCGGCTGAGGCTGAAACGTTGTGCCAGCAGTTGCTAGCGCTCGAAGTAGAGCGGCTTGAGGTATTTTTACCCGCTGCCACTCCCCCTGCGTATCAACACGCCGTGCAGCCTTTGCAGTATGGTTTTGCCGAGGTATGCCAGTTTATTCATACCGCAGCAGATGCAGGTTTATATGTCAGTTGTTTTGCTAATGCGCCAGTAAAAGAAATTGCGGCCATACGCGCGTTAGCGCGCGAGCTTGGCGCGCGTGAGTTGTTAATAAAGGATATTTAGTGCTACAGGAGATAGGTGCTCGGAGCTTTTTACTGTGCAGTGTTTAACACCGCGATATTACGTCCGGCTTTTTTCGCAGCGTACAAGGCTTCATCGGCCCGTTTTAGTAGGGCCATTGGCGCTTCAGCTTTTTGTTTGATACAACAACCCAAGCTAATGGTTACGGTAACGGTTTTTTCACCCGTGCTGCGGCCACGTTGTTGTTTGCCATTATCCGCCTGACTGGGGCGATTAGGTTTGCGGATCACCAGCGGGTAGTCGGCTACCGCCAGTCGCACTTCTTCGAGTTTCTCTTCTAAGCGTTCCACATCATTATGGTTAAACACCAACGTAAATTCTTCTCCGCCGTAACGATAGGCTGTGAGTCCTTTGATTTGGCTTAACAGCGAGCCCAACAGTTTTAATACTTGATCGCCCACATCGTGGCCATAGGTGTCGTTAAACTTTTTAAAGTGATCAACATCCAGCATACATACGGCGCTGCGGCGGCCTAAGCGGTTTAAATGTGACATAAGTGCGCGGCGTTGCGGCAATTGCGTAAGCTCGTCTATGTAGGCTAAATGCAGCATTTGTAAGGCAAGAGTGAGTAATATAGCCAGTGTAGCCGCGATCATGGCCCAGCCAGCCAATGCCAAGTTGTGGCTATATTGAATGCTGACCATAGCAGCCAACCAGACGGCAAATTGGCCCCACTGCGCTGGATGTCTTGGCGCTAAATTTATGCTAATTAACCAAAGCCCAGCAATAATGGCGCAAAACCACGCATGTAACCACGTAAAGTGCTGGCTACCGGGTACGGTGTTAAACACCACCGGCGGCAATTGCGCGGCAGTAAGCCATGTCGATAATGGCAATACTAAGCTGAGCAACAAGAGGGCGGGGCCGGTTAATAACAGTAACAGTCCGGCCGGCTTGGTAAGAAGCGGTTTGGGTAGCAAGGCGAGCGCGAGCATCATACTGGCACTGAGTAGTGGCAGTACTGTAAGATAACTTATGGGGGTATCGGCAATTGGACCGCGGTCAGATTGATAATGTAACACTGCGAAATGACTGGCTAAGAGAACGATCCAATACACCCATTCAGTTTGTCGCATTAATAAGGCCAACCCTAATACGGTTGCCAGTGCGAGGTAAGCGGTGTCGGGGAACGGTAATAGGGTAAACACAGCCAAGTGCGGAAAAAACCCCAAGGCAATCAGCAATACCACGACAGGTAAGAGGATGATAACAGGCAAAATAACCTCAAATTAGCCGCTAATCCGTTTAACAATAGCATTCTGCGACATGGCTTATAAAAGTCTTAGTGTACCAGTATCTGGTTAGCAAAATATAGCGTGGCAATATAGCTTGAGAAAGGCTGATGCATATCCGAGTGGGGGCTGGTAAAATAGTCTAGCTTATCTTCAGTGCCTTTTCTGGCCAGGAATACCGTGAACATTATTATTGCCATTTTATCTACTTTCGCCTTGCTCAAGGGGCGTCACCGCCTATGGGGATTAAGCACCTGCGTAGTATTGTTGGGGGCGTTAACCGGGTGTGCTACGGTGTCGGTAGATACGGTGGATAGTCGCGATTATGTAAAACAGCGCCGTGGTGATGTGCTTACTACGGGTGAGCTTAGCCAATATACTGGCGTGGTATTACAAATATTAGGACAGGACGAAAAAAGCTGTCAGCGGCAAGCCTCGCAATGTGCCGAAATGTTAAGCACGGCCATGGGATTAACCACCGAGCAGCGTTTGTCCACCATGGCTGAGTTATGGTTACATCAAGCCTTATGGTATGGCCGGCCGCGACAAAAAGACTTACTGGCCGAGTTAGATGCCTATGTGATGAGTGCGCGTTATGCTTATGCTTATCTTTTTTATTCTGGTGTAGCGCCCTATGATCGTTTGTTCGCCGACCGGCAAACGCAAGTGCGAGATTATTACAATTTTGCTGTGCAGCAAGCGGCGACCTTGTTGTTTGCTCAAGAGCAGCGGCGTTGGCTAGCCGAATCCACCACGGTGTTACACACTAATAAGTGGCAGTTACGCAGTTTATTACAGCATCAACGTTTTCGAGAACAGGGCTTACCCGAGCAATTATTGCCAGCAAATAATTGGTCGTTTCGTGGGTTACGCAACCAATATCGGCGCGATGGCTTAGGGGCTGAATTGGTGGCGATAGGTAAAAACAGCCAACGTTGGCAAAGTGAGCAGGGCTTTAGTGAGTTACCGGTACCGGTTGTTACGGCGTTATTGAGTTTTGGTGGCGAGACCTTAGAAGAGGTATTGAACACGAATCAAGCAACCTTACATGTGCTTGATCCCTTGCAGCAACGGGATGTAAAAATTGCCGGTAATCCCGTTCCTTTAGCGGCAAACTTTACTGCGGGCTATGGCTTATGGTTGGCGCGTTCCGATTTCTCCCGTCAAGCATTTTGGAATTTAATGGGTACCAATGACGCCTTAGCTGAGCCGCATCTGTTTTTAATGCAGCCGTACGATCCCGATCGCAAAATTATTGTTATGTTACATGGTATCGCCAGCAGTCCCGAAGCTTGGGTCAATACCGCGAATGAGGTATTGGGCGATGATACCTTGCGTGAAAACTATCAGGTATGGCAGTTATATTACCCAACCAATTTACCGCTGGTAATAAATGTACAAAGCATTCGGCAAAGCATTCATCAAGCCTTACAGCATTTTGATCCTTCAGGCAGTGCAGCGGCTTCGCAAGATATGGTGTTGGTGGGGCACAGTATGGGCGGTTTGTTATCACGCTTATTAGTGTCAAATTCGGGTGAGCAAGTATTACAGCGGATTTTAGCGCAGCGGCATATGTCGGTTGAGCGCAAAGCCGAATTTTATGAACGTTTTCATCAAGATCTTACCTTTAATGCGCTGCCGGGAGTTACCCGAGCCATTTTTGTGGCGGCACCGCATCGCGGAACCAGTGTGGCCGATAATCGCTTAGCGCGTTGGTTAGCAGGATTAATTACTTTACCCGTAGCAGTATTAGAGCGTTTTGCTCAGGCGGCTGAACTCTTGGCCGATCCTGACGATGCAGACTCCACCAACGTTGTGCGTTTTACCAGTATCGAAAATCTCAGTAATAAAGATGGGTTTATTATTGCGGCAGCAGATTTACCTATTAATCCCGCCGTGCGTTATCACTCTATTATTGGCGTTGAACAGCCCGCGCTGCCCATCACAGAACAGTCGGATGGCGTAGTACCGTATTTAAGTGCACATTTGGAGGGGGCGGAATCGGAAATGATTATTCGTTCGGGCCACAGTGTACAAGAAACCTCTGCTGCTATTTTGGAAATACGGCGTATTTTGCATCAGCACTTGGCTGAGTTACCGCGTTAAGCACCACGGCAAGGCTATTTTAACGTCTTACCGGGATAGGCGACGAACATGAACTGCCTTTCGGCGAGCCTACATCAATATTAACGGTTGAATTTGTTGTAGATCAACATAGCAGCCAAGCAACGATTTTATACTGGCAGCGATGTATAAAGAGCGCAGCAAGAGGAATCGATGCCAACGATGCAGTGGAACGCCGCTTTAGTGGCAAAATATAATACCAATGGGCCGCGTTATACCTCGTATCCCACGGCGCTTGCCTTACAGCCAGACTTTGCACCAAGTACACGGATTAATGCCTTACAGGGCGCACAAAGCACGCTAAGCCTGTATGTGCATTTGCCGTTTTGTCGGCAGCTATGTTACTACTGTGGTTGTAATAAGGTCGTCACTCGCCAGCAGCATAAAGCCGATCAGTATTTAACCGCGCTGGCGCAAGAAATGATGCTATACCAGCCGCTGGTGCAGGATAAGGTGATTTCGCAACTGCATTTTGGTGGCGGCACGCCAACATTTTTAACCGAAGCGCAGTTAAGCAGGTTGCTGGCATTGTTACGGCAGCATTTCAGCATTTTACCTGATGCAGAGATTAGCATTGAAATCGATCCGCGTAGTTGCAGCGATGAGAAGCTGCGCCATCTAAAGCAGTTGGGTATTAATCGCGTAAGCTTTGGGGTACAAGATCTAGATGAAACGGTACAAATTGCGATAAACCGCGTGCAAGATACTGCACTGATCCGCCATCAAGTGGCGCTGTGCCGTGAACTGGGCTTTCGCTCCATCAATCTCGATCTTATTTATGGTTTACCGTATCAAAACGCCACACGCTTTGCCGACACCCTCGCCGAGGTTATTCAGTTAAACCCCGATCGCATTTCGTTATTTAGCTATGCACATTTACCTGAACGCTTCGCGGCGCAGCGTAAATTTGCCGCCAGCAGTTTGCCACAACCCACTGAGAAGTTGGCACTGATGCAATTGGCAATTCACCAGTTTGTGGCCGCAGGGTATCAGTGTATTGGTATGGATCATTTTGCCAAACCTCACGATGCGTTAGCTGTGGCCCAGCAAGCGGGTAAATTGCAACGTAATTTTCAAGGTTACACCACGGCCGGCCAAGATGCCTTGCTGGGATTAGGCGTCTCCAGTATTAGCCAAATCAACGGTGTGCTGTGGCAAAACAGTAAGGACGTATCAGCCTATTATACCGACATGCAGTCTGGCATAACGACGGGCGTCTTACCCGCGGTACGTGGTGTTGCGCTCAGTGGGGATGATCGTTTACGCGCTGCCCTGATCAGCCAACTGATTTGCCATTTTACGTTAGATATCGCTGCCTTTAGCCAGCGCTGGCAGCTAACGCATTTTTGGCAGTATTTCGACACGGCCTTAGAACAGTTACAACCCTTTATGGAAGATGGTTTGATTGAGGTGTATGCCGAGCGACTACAGGTAACACCTTTAGGTCGGCTTTGGGTGCGCAGTATCTGCGCCTGTTTTGATGCGTATTTACCACGAATATCACAACAGCAAACACAAGAGTCACAGCAATCATGGCAAAAACCACAGTATTCTTCTGTGATATAAAAATTGCTTCAGCCACTATTCAGCCGTTTGCGTCACAATTAGCAGAAGATTAGCCAGAAATGGAGCCTGCTATGAAAACAGGTATGAATAAAACGCTGTTAATTGCCACCTTAATGACCTTACCCGCTTGGCCTTTGGCGGCACAGCAACGGGGTTATGATCCCACTGAGCAAGTGGTAAAAGAAGTGGTAGCCTTTACGTTACACCGAGCCGCTGAAGAAATATTGCGAGTATCGCGCATTGATCCGGTTTATCAGGGCTACAGTCGGCATTATGTTGTAAGGCATGCTCCGCCACGTTTAGATCCTTACAGCCGTAAACAGCTGCATCGTTTAGCGTCTGATCATCAACGTAAGCTAGCAGGGTATGAGCGTGAGCTGGATCGTGAGTTAGATAAACTGGCACGTGAGTATCAACGCGATACCCGAAAATCGAAAGGCCATCAGCGCAAAGCGCATGATAAGTTTCAACGTAAAGTAGAACAGGCATACGATAAGTTTGCCTTTAAAACAGAGCGAGAACATGATCGCTTTGATCAACAACGTGAACGGTTTTTGCGCAGCATCAGAGGCTAAGGCAGCTTGACGTGTTTGGTGTATTATTGCCACAAAGATGCGCCGATTTATACGCGGCAGAATAATTGATATTGCATAATTATTACGTTTTTAGCTAAAGCCGATTCGACACCTATTACGCGGGTAAACCGCGGATAAATATTGTGCAGAAGTGTCCGAAAAATAAAAAACGCCAGTGTGTTATATCGCTATAAACACTGGCGTTTTGCGTTTAACCTTACTTTGCAAAGTAAGTGTTGTTATTGCCCGCCGAGCGGGTGCGTTCCCTGGATAGTTGCCTTTTTATGTGCATTTTTACAAAGCAGCTAATGTGCCAAAATTAAAAAGCATTACCATTCAATAATCTGCGTTATTTTCTACATGTCAAATGATGTTTAAGTTCCTTTTTTGGTGCAATAGTGCACCAAATAGGAACAGCTATTTATCTGATGTACTTTACATAATGCACTGCATCACGTACTGCATAAACTGCAGCCTAGCCGTTGGTAAAAATGGCATGATTAACGGGACACAGAAATTTTAACTGCTTATAAGCATCAATTTATATGCATTATAGGTACGATTCTAATTTATTTTTTTACTTAAAAGTGAACTAATTAAGCTATAGAGTGTATAATGAGCGTTAATTATGCATTCGGCGTGCACTAGATATGCAGTAAATATGCACATAATTTGGATATGAAGGACTGCCTATGACGGCAAATCTCATTTTAAACACTCAACAACAACAGATAAAACCCTTAGTCGAACCCATTACGGTGGATATTGAATACTATCCGTTACCGGCGCTGCTGTTAAACAGTGCTGGCATCGTCGTGGCAGCAAATCAATTGTTTTTAACCTTATGCAATGTGGCGCAGTCACACATTTTAGGGCACCCCTTTGATCAGTTTGCGTCCTTGGTGAATCGTAATACCATCGTGACCCTGCCAATGTTGCTGCATGAAAACGGCGCATTTTTGGATGATTGCCAATTAACCTTAACGGCTCTGCATCGTCACATGCGCATTAAGCTGGTGTCGCGCCGGTTTGTCCGAGGTGGTGGCGATGTATTTATGCTCAGTTTTTCAGACGATACGCAAGACTACATTCGCACACATGTCCGTTTGCGCTTGCAAGAGCGCTTAAAGCAATACCCAGACAGTACGCAACTCGTGCAGTTGTTGCAGACAGAGTTGCATGACAGTTTGGCACCCGTGCAATTAAGTGTGTTGTTATTTCAACATTATGCGTTACAGCAACAAGCCGGTACTGCGTGCGCACCTTTGTTAAGCGATCCGACATTAATGCCACAATTACTCGGGTTGCATCTAAATGCGTCCGCTACCTGGCGAATTGGTAAACACGATCATTGTGCCTTTGTGGTGGGGATTACCGCACTGCAGCAAAAAATTATGTTGGTATTCACCAAACCGAGTGATCAGGATTGGCCGCCAGTCTTAAACCTTTTAGTTGAGATGGTAATGGATGTTATTACCAACTATCAGCAATTTACGAATGAGCTTCATCATCTGCGTGAGTTAGCCTTTAAAGACACCCTAACTGGGTTGCCTAATCGCTATTTACTGATGAATACGGTTAATCAGCTTATTCAACAAAATAACCAAAAAATGGCGCTGTTATTTATTGATATTGATGGGTTAAAGCGTATTAATGATACCTATGGCCATTTAGCGGGCGATGATTACCTTAAACAGTTATGTGCCCGTTTAAAGCTTGCCGCAGGGGAAGGGGCGTTACTCGCGCGTTACGCGGGTGATGAGTTTATTATTGTGTTGCCATTGCGTAACGAGCATCAATTAGCGGCTCACGTGCAGCACTTAACGCATTCAGTCTTGCAACCTTTATTGCTAAACGATCAGTATTCTTTTGCGCCAAGGTTAAGTATGGGCATTAGCATTTTTCCAGATGATGCCACCACGTTAGATGAATTAATGCGTAAAGCGGATTTAGCCAAGTATCAAGCGAAACACGATCTGAGCGTAAATCATTATTACTTTCGTAGTGAAATGGCTAGCAGTGCCGAGCGGCGCACCTTGCTTGAGCAACGCTTGCGGCAAGCCATTACCTCACAGCAATTAACCCTAAATTATCAGCCGCAATATGATGCAGTGAGTGAGCAAATTTGTGGCTCAGAAGCGTTATTGCGTTGGTCAACAGAAGAGGGCTTTATTTCACCTGCCGAGTTTGTGCCACTGGCCGAGCAAAATGGTTTTATCAATGAGCTTACCTATTGTGCAGCACAATGCTTGCGCGACGATATTCATCGTTGGTTGGCCCAAGGTGTGGTATTGCCACCTATTTCGTTTAATTTGTCACCGTTAAATCTTGAAACACCGGGCTTTGCCGAGCGTTTAGATCAGTTGTTTGGCGACTTGCTGCGTTCAGGCGTGGCATTAACGTTGGAGCTGACCGAACGGGCTTTTTTAGTGGAAGAGGCCATTATTCAACAAAATTTAGCGTTATTGGTGAGCCGTGGCTACAAGGTAGCGCTAGATGATTTTGGTGTGGGTTATTCGAGTTTATTGTCGTTACGTAAATTTCCGATCCAATGTTTAAAACTGGATAAATCGTTTATCGATGATATAGAAAGCAACACCACCTCACGCTTAATTTTGTCAGATTTATTTAAACTTACGCAAACGTTGCAGATCACCGCGTTAGCTGAAGGGGTAGAAACCGCTGCGCAGTTAGCCATTGTGCGCGCGGCAGGTTTTCAACAAATTCAAGGGTATTACTTTTCTAAACCGCTGAGCGCCAAGCAGTTTGTAAGTTTGCTGCATTAAATATAGGAAAATACAGGAGCACCATGTGAGAGATCTCGCTGTTCGTACTAAGTTATTAGTTGGGTTTGGCATTATGGTTTTACTTATTGCCAGTTTAGTGTTTATCAGCGGCACCATTCAGCGTGCCTTGTCTGAGCGGGCAGATAAGCTTATTAATGTCGCGAATGTCACTAATCTGATCAATCAGGCGCGTTTTTTTGAAAAGAACTTTTTATTAAACGACACTCTTGAGTTGTATCAACAGGCGCAACAATTTGCTACAAAGCTGGAAGAGCAAGCGGCGAAAAATGCGCGCTTATTAGATGAACCTGATGATATTGCTCGTATGCGCCAATTGCAGCAATTAAGCACCGAGTACCAAGGGCAATTAAGCGAAGTTGCCGAATTAAACACCGCGTACAATACGCATGAAGAACGTGTTATTCAGTTGTCGTCGCAATTAGCACAGTCTATTCAGGAACTTTCTGGCGTTGCAGCTGAGATCCCACCCGCCAGCCTTATCGAGATCAATAAAAGCGTGTTAGCCATACAATTAGCCGAGCAGCAATTGCTGTTAAGCCAGCGCTTTAACACTATGCAGCCGTGGGAAACGGCGGTAACAACACTCACCGCGCAGCTCTCTGCGCTAAACAGCCTGCTGGAGTCGCCGATAGAGACCACCGCTTACCGCGATGAAATGCAACGTTTAGCCTCGGTGTCTGCCTCGTTTGAGCGTAATGATGCAGCCATGATTGAGATTGCTCGCAGTATTCAGGCACTTGCAGAAGAATCACGCAGCGATCAGGTAACTGCGATTGCAACCACGTTGCAAAAGAGTCAGTATGTTTTGGCAGGTGCGGCATTGTTGGCGATCATCATTGCGGTGATTGCGGTACAAATGACGACAAAACAAATTGTTGGGCCCTTACATGACGCCTTAGGGTATTTAAAGCGTCTGGCTGCTGGCGATTTACGTGCGG
>Ga0209812_10001523_pt1 | contig 15776 bp, 18 predicted proteins | sample JI71714BDNA_FD_187502 | JGI IMG/M metagenome (GOLD analysis project Ga0209812, IMG submission 187502) | Wastewater effluent complex algal communities from Wisconsin, to seasonally profile nutrient transformation and Carbon sequestration -... | ecosystem: Engineered > WWTP > Effluent > Algae...
AAGATCGCATGTTGATCACCTCAGCAGATTCATTCTTCACAAAAAAATAGTTTATCTTCAGATGATAAGCTTTCATACTCCTTCCATTTCATTGGATGTTGCTGCTTCAAGTGAGAGCTAAAATTGTCGCCTCGCCATGGGTAGCTGAAGTATTTGAGATTGGTGGTCCGTCTTCACTTTCGCTCAACATCTTCATCTTCTCAGCCAAACTGACAACAGAACAAGCACAGCACACTTGTCACCTCACTTGTCGATGGATTACTTGTTGAAACTTCAAGGCCATACCTCAATGTCCAATCTGATTGGAATGCCTTGACTTTACTTCGTGGTTTTGGCATGATGGTTTAATGATATTATTCTAAGTGCTGGTTCTAGTGCACAACAGCTTCAGCACTTTTCCACCATGACAATGCTACAAAACTGCGTAACATGTGGGTGACGTGGCACCTTATTTTCGGGTCAAATTTGAACCTTAAATTCGGGATTTGACCCGAAAATAAGCCTGTGACCCGAAAATAAGGAGGCCTGGTCCGGTGTACTTTTCCACTTCGGCCTAACGCTAATACTAAGCGATATTCTTGTAGTTCTTTACGAGTCTTTTTTCGTTGACCCGGTAGCCAAATATTTGCCCACCTGAACGGTCCCCACCAAATACAAAACCTTTTGTACTGATTATTGTACAAGAAGAGATAAAGAGTACCTGATTCGCGTTCTGTTCGCATTCGTCAAAACTTCGAATTCGTAAAAAGGCGTTATTGGAGAACTTTTTGTAGGATTTCTGTACTACATTCGCCACGGATTCTTTAGTATGAACTGTCAGCGAATAATGCACACTCCGATTCATGTGGGATTTCAGTACTACGACTGAGCATTACAAAGAAGTTTTGTTGGTATAAACTTAGAAGAAGATAAAAGAGTGTTAAACTTTCTTTGAATGACGAAACTAATGAGCAGATACTCAATGAGTATTGTAATCCAGGTGTTTATTGCGAGGTTGCGACCCGCTTCAGTGCGTGGATTCGGGCCAATTCGTACTGGAATTGCGAGGCAAAAGTTTGAGTATAGAAATTTTGCTTCTTTTGAGAAGAATGACGAAGAATCTTTTAAGAATAATGAGATTCAGGATGAATTTCACAAGAAGATACGCAAACAGGTCGATGAGCTTCCGGTCTATAGCGTTGTTGCGAATGACTTCACTGCATGGATTAAAGCAATTCAAAACGCAAGTATACTTGAGCTTGGATCTAAGGATCCCTGGACAGACAATGAAACTCTGATTCAAGTGAGAAGAATGAGGGCACAAGATCTCGAATCTCAGGTCGATCTGCCTGAGTCTGAACATGAATATGAGGATTATTTGGATGTAATCAAGCTTCCTTTACCGATCACAATAGAGAAGGCTTCTGATGCACCTCAGTTTTTATTCATTCGTCCAGATGAGTATGCCCTGTTCAAGTGCTTTGGCCTACAAGATTGGTGTATTCTAACAGGAAATCCAGGCATTTCCAAATCTTGGTTTCAGTGGAAGTTCATTCTGTTTTGCTATCGTCCAGATTTGTTTGATAAGTTTTCACCTTTCAAGGAAAAACTACTAGAAGGGTTCAAAACTGAAGACCAAACGTCCACTGAACAAGAACAAGTCGTACCAGCCAAACCATTTATTCCTAAACTAATTGTTCGAACAGTGGCAGGAAGCAAGTCACTGTTTTTTTTCGTGGGTCTGGAAGCTGATGTCCAGCTTGTTGAGCATACTCCACAACAACTAGACCGCATCACTGATGAACATACAACGATCTTATGGGAGCCTGGGTCAAGCCTGACACCAGTTTACTACGAAGGTGTTAAGGCCCGAATCATTGCTACAGTGTCTAATGAAAAACTGTTTCATGAGTTTAACAAAAGAGCAGAAATGCTCCATATGCCCTGTCCAAGTGAACTGCAGATTCGACTAATGGGACAAATATATCGAAGGTTTGCAACTTATTTGGAAAACTGTCCCACTGATGAAGAAATTTGTGAACGTTTGAGGACAGTAGGTCCATTTATTCAAATAGTTTTGTGCTGGTCAACCTACAAAATAGCAAAATTCAAGTATTTGCGAAGAAAGGAAATAGAAACAATTGTTAGATATAATGGGCTTCTACAACATGCACTGGAATCTCCTGAGGAAATTATGTTAAAAGGCAATCCCTCTCATCGTTTGGTACGATATGTGGTTCAACGCGACAGTGCTGATCGTCTACTTGGATATGCATGGGAGCATCACCAATTTAGTTGTAAAGAGGTACTAGGTGTGTTCAGTGAGGTAATTGCAATTGCACCTGGTAGCTGTCAATCAAGGTACAAAAAGATATGAAGACACCCGACATGTTTACTTGGAACTACTTTTTAAGTACCATGCGTTGATAAGAACTTCAATGGAAATGCGTTGTGATGCTTATGTTGGCCAGAGAGCAACAGTGAATTGGAGTGGGACACTTTTAGTTTGAAATTAAATGATGTGAAATGTGCCAGTAGGGAATTGCTATTGTCGAGTAGTCTAAAATAGCAATTAGGCTGTAAACTTTATTTGACTAATAATAGTTACTATGTTTTAAAAACTATAAAAAGCATCCTTTACAAATTCGGCGTTGTCGCATTTACCAGTTCTGCCAGCCTTCACAATGACTCCCTGTTTGACTCCCTGTTTGACCATGCTTGTAGACATTGCCTTGAGACTCCGATGCTTTGTTTGCGTGGTCTCGCACTTCTGATCCTGTTTTCACGCCGTTGCTATTTACGCCATTCTTGACACATCTTTTATGTTCTGGGGTTCTCATAACCTAACATTTTCTCACACTCCCTTTCAAGTAGGCACTTATGTAGATGGTGTCTTTTTGCTTAAATTTTGCTTTCAATCTGCTGAATTTGTTCTCTGCCAGACGCATCAATGTATTTTGTTTTGACCATAATTTGTTGGCATGGTGACCATAATTTGTTGGCATGGTAGCAATTGTTAGCACACCATGTTATCTCCAAATACTTTATAGCTTCTACCATCAAGTTCATGATTGGTATATATAAATACCCCTTTGCTCACTGCAACTTAGGCTTTGGTTGTAATACATGCCCTTTCTGTATCTTGGACGCTCTGTTCACTGGACACCCTGGATAAATTATCACTTATCTTGTTCTCAATTTAGAGATTGATTTGTGCAGTTTCTGTCATCTGATTTCTGCCGAAGTCTGTTCACCTGATAGTTACCATGTCTTGGCTCCTTTTGGTCTGAATATTATACCTGCTTCCTTCTAAGGTATAAGGTATCTCCCTATTCTCAATATTGCTTGTTTGTGTGGCTCCCTTGGATTGAGGGTAAATTTCAGAATCCACGGAAGATGCAAACTTCTTTGAAATTGTTGAATTGTGTTCTTTTTGTCCTACTTTTGGACATGGAGGATAATCTGCTTCATTGTGTAGTTGTAGGATTTGCTTGATCATATTTATCTGGAATTGCCGCAGACTTCCCCTTAAGCATATTCATCTGGAATTGCCGCAGACACCCCCTTTGGTTGGCCTCTGTGAATTGACACTATTGCAGATGGTAATGCGCATGGTTTGGAGTCATTTTAAAGATGTGTTGTTGACCTTAGTTTGAAACAGGCGATGTTGCCCCTTTAGAATGCCTTTTTGGATTTAGTTTTGCGGCTAAAATGCTGTATTGTAGATTCAGCATCAGCATGTCAATCAACTGACCTAGTTGTGGGTTTTGCAGATCCCTTTTTGTTTGTGAAAAGTGATGGGAACCTTGGGTGGTGTCATCAACCTCATCTGGACTGCTTGAACTGACACATAGGTTTTCTTTGTCATAAGTTGCAGCTTTTTCTATGCTTGAGCCATGTCCTTTTGTCTTGTCAGATTTAGGTCTGTTTCAACTTTGGACTTTTGTCCACAAAATCTTTGGAAGAATCGCCCGACCCTGCATGAGCATATTTTCCAAATCTCTGACTTGCTCTTCAAGTAACTGTGCCTCATTGCACGCAGCCTCTAAGTCCTGATTCTAGTATTCAGTATGCGATGAATGTTCCTTTGAATCAGCGTCGCGTTTGGCCAGTATTTGTTGTTTTTCGGCCAGGGTTGAATCGAGTTTTAGTTGGAGAGATTCGAGTTGTTATTGGAGGAATTGGAGTCGAGCTTGGTTTTGGGATGCCAGCTTGTGTTTCAAGCCCAATCTGATGCGCAATCTGTTCCTTTATGCTGGCAATTTAGGTCCTTGGTCATAATGGCATTGGCGAGTTCTTCATCTTTTGATGTTGGCTGATGTTTGAGAGCCTTTACAAATGCTGCAGCCTTGTCTTTGTATGCCTCGTGTTCACTGATATGATTTGCTTGCATTTACTGCATTGTTTTGTAGTGTGTAGCTTTCAATTCCTAGCTTGCAGTTCTTGCATTGATTTGTTGTGAGTAGCTTGCACTCCCTGCAATAGTGATGGTTTGATCATCTCTGCATCGGTTTGGAATTCTGATACTTGTTGAGAATGGAATGTTGAATTTCTTGCACTTGAGTTTCATGGTGAGTCTGTTGATCTTGCATTGCACTATTGTATTGTGCAAGGTTGGCTTTGACTGCTTTATTTTGTAGTTGGAGGGCACTATTGTTGACTTGGAGTTGATTGAGTTCTTCTTGGACGTGTTGCAAGGAGTCTTCGAGTTTGGTATGGTCAGGAGACAGGTCCCATGGCCTCTCAACTGTTGTCTCCAATACTGCAGATTTCTTTCCCTAGGCGATCATCTGATGGCATGGCATTATCACCTTGTTCATAGCCATTGGTGCCTCTGCTCTCCCTTATTTCTTGGAGAGCTTAGATCTTATTTTCCTGCATAGGGTTCACTTTTCTTTTGGCTACTTTCATTGCAGACCGTTATGTAGGCTAGTTGATGCGAGTCTGGACGTGGACAATTCAACTTGATTTTTGTCTTGATTTGTCCTTGACTGCATTGTGGTAAGGAAGTTTGTTATGACTCTAGCACATTTATGTAATCCGTCTTCTTCAATATTGATGCGCTTGATTTTGGAATTGTATTGTTCTTGGTTTTGATACTCTTGATGATGAGTCATTCATTGTGGAAGTGGACTTGGTACAGATCATGATTTAGATGACCTCCATATGCTAGGAACTGGGAGGTAGATTCGCCACCTGAATGTCCCATATCATCATTATCAATTTCTAAAATTTCATCCTTTTCCATAAATGCAGCCAAATCACCAATCTTGATGTGCCAGTGAGGCATAGTTCAAAATTTTCTCTTGAGTAGGCTGTTACACATTACAATATTCCTGATGAGTATACTCTTGAATAGGCTGATGGTTAGTAGGGTCTTGATTGAACATAATGTTTGTGCAGATATGCTTGGTTAGGTTATTTGGGATGTGCTGGTCCTTATAAGACTTATCTTCGTAAGACTGTCCTTGGTAGGTATTTTCTTTATTATTGTGTTCTGGATCCTGTAAGATACCTGTTGATATTCAGTTGAATTTGCGCAATTTGCTTGTTCATTCAATTGGTTTTGAAGTGTTGCATTTTTCAAACTTGTGCATGTCATGGTCATCTAGTTCAGACAAGGTTCTTCTGATGTAAGATACAGTGGATCTCAAATCTATAGTTACTCTTGAGATCAAGATCCTCAGGTACAAAGGTCCGTATAGTACTCTTTCCTAATCATCACCATCCTTCACCTCTACTTCATAAGAATCTCCACTTGTCATGACTTTCAGAGCTCATCAGTTATAGAATCTTGAATACGGGTAAGGATCTGAGTAGACATCTGCAATTGCTTGTTGATCTCCAGTTCTCTGCTCGCATTGAGCGTCAGATATCCTTGAGCTGCTGTCTTTCAATCCTGGATAGAGATAGTACCATACTGGGTCAAAAGGTCTTTCCCATCAACTTTGGTTGGTTTTCCATCCAGCGGTTAAAACACAGCATACATGAACGTCTGCTTCTACTCGAATAGAGCAATTTCTGTAATGTTTACTGGAGTATAATTTCTGTCAAGTACTTCAGAAACTTCTTGAGGAGGTGCCTGAGCTAGTGTACTCCAATACCAGGAGTCCCACTGCTTTTCTTCTTTCAGCACTGTATAAGCCATATGATCACTTTTCAAACCCCTTCTTGAAGTCATACAACGTGGCCGTTGATACTGCAGATATTGCTGTGGATGTGAATGAGAGTTTTGAACTTTTGTTGCAGGTGCTCCCAAAAATGAGTCAAATTCATAAGAGATGATTGCCAACCGCTCACCCTCAGTGTTTATTGTTTTGGGAGTAGAGGCATCAACATATAGGGCTTGAAATGCAGAGATCAGTCGATTGATTCCTTGTGTAAGGACCGCAGTAATTACATCTTGTAGGATCCCAAGTCTTGGATGTATTCTGGGATAAGGCCTATTAGATGATAGGTTGACTTGATATTTTTCTCCATAAATTCCTGTTCCAAAGTGCTGTCAGGTTCTTGCTGCATACGAGAAATTCCAGAATATGCTCCATTACAGCGGTGGATAATGTTCAAGTCAGCCTCATGGTTGCTATAAATTATTGTTGTGGTTGGTTGTGTGATGTGGAATGGGTATTTCAACTTTTTCTTCACTTCAGAATGCCTTGCAATAAATTTTCTTTCACCAATTGTCCTGATTTTGGTATAATATACAGAGTTATCATTATGAGTAGATGAATTGTCAACACAAATTGTGTGGAAATCTAGAGACAGTAAATTGCACGGAGATGGAGATGCTTAAATTGCATGACAGGATCGCGTTAAACGTATCAAGAGACTGGTACTAGTGCAATCGCAGATTTTCAACGTGAGCTAAAACCATGAAATTGGAAAATATGACAGCAGATCCAGATGTATGAATTACAGAAATGTTAGCGTTGCAAAATCTATTGAAACTCGTGGAAGTAAAGTTGACAATACACATTTGTTGATGCATATCTTGAACAACTCCAAGAGAATACAAGAGCCTACAAAGTCAGTTACTGTATGAGCATAGGAAACTGGAAAATATGAAAGCCGATCCAATTGTCTACAAATTGCAAAATCCATTTGAAGCTCATCGCAGTAAAGTTGACAATACACATTTGTTGATGCATATCTTTAACAACTTCCCAAGAGAATACAAGAGCCTAGAACAACTCAGAATAATGTTGTGATTATTTTTGGAGGTATGCCCTCTGACCTGTATTTCACGCAGGCGTCACCTCCCATAACCTTAGTGTTATCAAAAACATCCTGTATCTATCAAGGTCACCTCTTGGTCTCATCCTTAAGTTTATCCCTAATGAAACATTCACAAGAGTTCAAGATGCTCACCTTCCTAGGTCTATTCGTGATTCTAGATTATGTATGTTTTTTGCAGATAGTTCTGACACATACAAGTTTCTTGTGTTTATTTTTTTTGCAAACTATGGGATGATACCATCAGATCACCACAACCTTGACCATCCCCAAAATGCTAAAATGCCTAAAATCTCAAAAGAGCAACTTCATTAAAAGAAAATGAAGCCATAGCAAAAAGGAGTGATGTAAAGGATATATTCGCTTTTGCCTAGATGAAGATAAAAAAAGCTTTGTAGATGAAATCAATGATTATGCGGCAGCTAAGTTGGCTGTTTTTAATGCATTGTGACACATGTTTGTTGTTAACATTAAAAAGGAACGTTAATTGGGAAAACATCATGGTGTTGCTTAAGCACTTAGGGAGTTAGATTAAAACACTAGAGCAATCATTTACTATGGGTAATAAACTTTCTATTTCATCTTGTGATATTCCTTCCCTCAGGAGTCTCTGCAACTTCACATTTTGCTGTATGGTCCGTTTGCGATTTGCATCAAATGTTGATGACATTCAAAAAACGTTTATCCTCGATGAAATGGGTGTTTAGAGCATTTTAGAGCATTAGCTAATCAGATGTGGTTTAAATAAAAGAGTTATCTTTCAATATTAAAAAATAGCGTATGAGAGAACTTTGACACCCCTACAAGTACATGGCAGAATTTGCATGATTTTTTCTTGAACTTTCTCTGAACATGAAATAAGTTTGTATTAGTACGGATTCTCAAAGAAAAGTATACTAGAATCGTGTGAGTTTTTCACTTAACAGGTCTGATCGAATTCGCCAAAATTCTTTATTCCTAAATGCTAAATGAGTTAATCATAGAAAGTATAGACCGGACAAGAGAATCACTTTGTATTTACAGACAGTTGTTGATAAGTCTAGCCTTCTTTAATTCGTGTGTAGTCACACGCAATTCCTAATGCGTGTATGTACATCGCAAATAAGTGTTATTGGATCTCTGTAGTACGTCTCATGATGATTTCACAGCTGGGATTCGAGCAATTCAAAAGCCAACTATTCTTCAACTTCGTCCTGAGCATCCTGGGGATAGAAGACGAAGATTTAATTCAAGCGAGAAGAATGCGGGAACAGGATCTCGAGACTCCAGCTGATTTTTACCTGAGTCTGATGATAATTTGAGAATTAATATTTTGAAAATTTTTGGAGGTAATCAAGCTTCCGTTACCATTACCATTACCAATACTGATTCAGAATCAATTCCATGCACCTCAGTTTTATTTCTTGGTGCAGATGAATGCTCTTTCATTTGTATAATTGGGATATTTTGACTGGCAGTGAAGGTGTTTTGGAAGTTCATTTTCTTTGTTATGTGTGTTTTCACCTTTGAGATTACAAGTAGAAGAGGAGGATGACAAATCATAAACGGGCTCAAAACAGAAGACCAACCATTCACTGAACAAACACAAGCGGAGCAAAACGAGCCAAAGGAGGCTAGGTTATCATTTAAAATTACTCAAAACTGTAGATCAAACATCCATGCAAAGGAACAAATTGAACACTTCAATTATTCCTTCAAACTTGGTAGTGGTAGTGGTAGTGCCTCCAATTGCTCCATGATACCGTTTTTTACAAACTCCTTTCTTTTGGTCCCAGAACTTATTGTTGTCGGAATCGCCAAGGATTTTGTCACCAACATTGGACTTTGATGTAATCATATCAGGACCAGTACGGGACATGTTTATCTTTGCAATTATTAATTTATGTTGAGAAACAATAGAATTAAGTTTAAAGAATGTTTTGAAACAATTCTTAGTTTAGGTTTTAATAAAACAAACGCTCGCTTAACTTAAACTAATTCCAGAAGTTCAAAGTAAGTCAAATAGTATTGATTACTTGTGTAAATTATTTATTGTGAGCCTATTCACTTTTCCATTTTATCAGCTGTTGTTTCTTCGAACGATCTAGCCCATCACTGTCTTGATGATGTTATTGTCTGTATCTGGGTACTTACCTGGGTACTTAGTTTTGGGGTATGACAGTCGTTTTCCTTTTGTGACTACATTTGCCGCTGCGCCAGTCCCAGTTGGCGACTTAAAGGTCACAAATTAATTAGGCTGGCAATCGTCAGCATTTCGTATTTTGTTTTGTTGTTTCCCGACAATTACATGATTTTATGGGAACCTGCATAGGAATGACTTCATCATTCAATCATGATCTCTTAGCCCAAAACATCTCTACAGTTGCACCTTGTGAAAACATATTTCATCCATTTAAGTACCAGGCAGAAAAACTCTATATCCCCTGAGGTTGTAACTCAATCTCTTAGTTGACAAAATATGCTTTTCAGTTCGCTTGGGAAGATAGATCACATTTAATTGTGCTCTAAGGTACTTGCAAACCAACACATGGCAAGCTGCATGAAGTTTGAGTGGGTGCATTAACTGGTGGTGAACCAGTGGAAGGTAATTGGTAGAGTAATCTCTGCAATTTTGTTTTACCCTGTGCCATTATCTTGGATCCCAAAGTTTCCACACATCAACGGCCATAGATCATTTCATACAACCTGTGCTATGAGAATGTTATGGGCTGCTGATTTATACATTTTAATAATGTGGTAACTGAGGCAGGTTGGATTATCTAGATCAATAAACATGTTGAGAATGTGGACAGCCTCCTGGGCACCAATGAAAATGCCACCAGTCTTGGCTTCAGAGGCGAAAGGAGGGACTCCGAAAATAGTCCTTCATAGAGTAAGGCATTTGAGAAGATCAGAATTGGAAGTTGATCTTGATTCTCAAGAAGATGGTGAAAATGAAACTCTATCCGAAAATCCATGGGACTCTTGCCCATGGTAGAGGGCTCTGTTAGAGGTACATTTGATAAAATCATGAAGAAAAAACAAAAGGACGGGATGTCAATTGCAGAAACTAAGAGTTCAATCTATGATGCTTTATTGGACAGAAGGTAGAAGTAATTTTGACAGCTCATCCTAACAAGGTGAATCAAATACCTAGGTGAATCAAATAGCTGTGCAACGCTTTGAATAGTTGTTCAAAGCATGACTAGTTGTAAAAATCTCTGAATAGCTTTGCAAACCTTTGAATTGTTGTGCAAAGCTGAGAACTCTTTTACAAAGCTGTTAGAAGACGATTTGCTTCCTATCACTAATTTAAATGGTATTTTAATATAAATACGTTATCAATATCAGAGCTTATCAAAAGAGTGAGGCCAAGGATGGTGATGAACCCCACCACTGCCCTTCATAGAGAAGATTTGCAGTGAGAGTGATTTGAAATGGAAAACTCACAAATTCGTTGTTCGATTTTTTACAGGTTTTGAGCCAACACACTCCTGTGGTTCCAACTAGGATGGAACCAAACTAATATCAATAGATGAAAGCTTGTTCAACTCCCATAATCTTGTCTCTAAACATTCCTTGAATAGCGTACCCTGGACTGGCTTAGTCATATAGTCTGCAATCATATGTCCTGTTGGGCACCATTCGACACTCATCTCTTTATTGTTGATTCTGTCTGTCACAAAGAAATATCTAATGTTGATGTGTTTAGTACACTTGCTACTTGAAGCTTTGCCATTCTTTTCCAATAGAATAGCACTTTGGTTGTCTTGATATAAAATGTTTTCATAGACACCATATCCTTGGGATTCAAGGAAATACCGAGTCCAGCAGATGGCGGGCATACAATTGTCCATGGCAACAATCTCCGACTCAGTTGAACTCCTGGTGTTGAGCTTTTGCTTGGTAGATGTCACAAAGGCGAAGCCTCTACCAAAGGATACTGCACTGCCGGTGTGTCCTTTCATGTTGGGATGGACTCCAAAGGATCCAACAACATACCATTTGATGATGCCACTCTTGTTGGCACTGAGGATCAGGGCTAACTCTTTGGTACCACACAAATAATTCATGAGGAAGGAAAGTGCTGTGCATGTATCTGGATGGGCACATTTGATAGTGTACAATGTGTTAGCTACCAAAGTGTGGAAGGCTGTGGCCAACTTAGTACCAATCTTCTCACATTTCTCATTGACTTTGAAAAGCTCATCAGGAGCGGCACTGGCTTTGGTACCAGTGGCCTTGGGGTCTACAGCATCAAATTCTGCTAGAATCTCTTTGATGTAGTTGAACATGGTAACCTTAACTTGTCGAGAGGAGGTGTAATCAAGTGTCATGCCAAGGTATTTGTGTGATTTTCCATGACTCACTGTCATTTGACTGCTTACATCTTTAAAGATGCTTTCATACTCTTGTTTGAGCCAAGCAATCATGTCATCCATAACTTTGCTACATGACTTAGCTGGCAGTCATCAACATGGAAGAAAAGAGTCATTTGTGAGCAGCAATGTTGGGCCCCCAAATCTGTTCAGCAAGTTTAACGTCGGTGAGGGTAACAGGGAAATCTTGGATGGAGTTACTCTGGATAATCCATTTGAAATCTTTGTGTAGGGGAAGGAAAGCTTGTAAAAAGGTTCTCTGGCACTTTCTACTCCTTGGATTTGAAATTGAGTAAGGTTGGTGGTTTTACCATCCACAGTATTGAGGAAGGTAAAATTTGAGTGAGCCAAGGGTCATAATAATGGAGACCACTTGAGTGCTTGTGGAAGAGCATGTTGGGCTTTCCATTGGCCTCTTGTCAATGCACAACAAAGCAGGCATCCTGACTGTCATAGGTGACGTGGTACTTTGAGCTGAGAGTGTGGAGTGCAAGGATATTGGTGAGAGCTTTGGGATCAAACCAGAGATCTTCCTGTAGCCCAGACACTTTTGCCTTCTGGGTGATGGTCAGAGTGCCTCCATTGGATTGGAACGTACAGGGAGAAGGGCTGGTGTATATGGAAGTGACCATGTCCTTGTTGCAGAAAAGATCCATTGTGGATTGGCTGTCAAGGAGGACAACATCACAGAGTGCCAAGTCATCTTGATAGTGTGCACATTGGCTGAAGATGGAGCCCAGGGTCTGAAGTAAGTTCAAGTGGTTGAGGATTCAAATCTCCTGATGTAGTGTGAGAGCTCAGGTGCATGTAGACAGTGACGATCTGGAAAATGTTGCTGGAGAAGCAGTGGTAACGTTGGTGTCGATGAATTCAACGGCTTGTTGTTTGGCTAGTAGTTGCTGTTGACAGTGGGTGAAGGGTGTCCTGACTTGCCACAGTGAGTGCAAATTCCGTTACGCCATTTGGCTCTGTCAAATGCTGGTAGGTGTGCAGTGATTGTGGCTTGGTCTGTTGGACTAATTGGCAGCTGGAGCTGTTCCTCCAGTGGTGGACTTTGTATCATCATCAGTTTTCTTGTTCCCTTTTTGCTTCTTTTTCAGGTTGGTCTGAACAAATGCTGTGCCATGTGAATGATTGCCACCACCTCCTTTCTTGTTGTAGGAGAAAGAGTCAAAGAGTCGGAATACCTATTGAGGAGAGTCAGGGTATGCAATGAGATTCCCTTTTTCGTGGTCATTTTGAAGATCTTCACATAGGGGTGCATGTTTGGTAGAGCTGAGTCAGAGCATCATGTATGCCGTAGCCTTATCCGTGACAATGACTAGCATCTCATCCTGTTCCTCTTCTAGGAGATCACAGTAGCAGGTGAAGCCATCATTGGATGCATTTTGTCCACATTGGGTCTTGTAGTCCAGTTAAGGAGGGATGTAGAATCACCAACCTTGTGCCATATAAACTCTGCTAAGAACCTCAAAGCATTTGGTGAACTCCAATTCGGATTGTTGGTCTCCCTGTGTCCCTGCTAGGAGAGAAAGAAGGGAATTGAACCAAGCAGATAGGGGTAGGTGTCATCAGTGTGGGATAAAGTGAGCTTCTCAATGAGCTGGTAGAGCCCTAGTGGTTGCTGCGATGACTGCACAGACTTCCAATCAGGATCTTTCTCCATCTTGTGTAGGAGTCTGTCGGTGAACTGTCCCTTGATGATCTCATATACTTGTACTCTGTATTTGTCCAAGACACTAACTCTAGTATTGTAGTCCTTGACTTTGGCATTATGGGCAGTCTGTTGGTTACTTGAGAGTTCAATAGGCTTGGGACTTAAGCTGTCTGCCAATTTGGTGATGGCTCTGCAGTGGGAAGTAGACTTTCCTACGAGTACTTCTTCCTTATCTTCCGTCAGGCCTTCCTTGCCCAGTTTCTTTGTAGTAATGGCGAGGAGTCTTTCAGTTTAGGTGATGTCTTTGCAAAGAGCCTCCAGCCTGGTGGCTTCTGACTCGATGTGTTTGGCAAGCCCGTCAGCTGGGTATTGGGGTAATGGGAGGATATTCTGTTCCATGGTTGTAAGTTCCTTGAAGATATCTTTCCCATTATTCCTACCAACATAGCTCACTAGCTTCTCCCATGACTTCCTGAGTTGTTCCATTGTGTTGCCATGTACTGTGTTTCCTTGGCCATAGTCAAAGACATAGTTGCCAAGGGCGGTAGTGCTTCCTTTGGATTGGGTGGATGCATGTTGGTTGCCAGACCTACCTCTTCCATGATGGGATGTTGACTTGTTGCCTGCAGCACTGTCTTGCTTCGAGCTGCTGTTGGTGGAGGTGATTGGTATGTTGACATTGTTATCGTTGGTACCATGATGGAGCTCGTTCGAAGCTATTTGTCAACGGGATAAGGAGATTGTTTGGAGCTAGTCATTCATTAGTCAATCATTTGATACATTTTTTGATTGATTTTGTTTGTTCACTCAAAACTAGTTGTTCAAACAGTGGTTGCTGTTCCTGTAGCAAAAACTCTTTTGATAAGCTATCTGAAGAAGATTTGCTTCCTATCACTAATTTGAATGGTATTGTTATATAAATAGGTTATTACTATCAGAGCTTATCAAAAGAGTGAGACCAAGGATGGTGATGAACCCCACCACTGCCCAATGTAGAGAAGATTGCAGTGAGAGTGATTTGAAATGGAAAACTCACAAATTCGTTGTTCGCTTTTTAACAGGATATGAGCCAATAAAATCTCAGAATTGTTTAACAATGCTCAGAATAGTTGCACAAGCTCATAATAGTTTATTAAGCTCTGAATAGAAATAGAAAGCTCTAAAAAGTTTAAATGCTCTGAATTATCTTTGAATAGTTTAGCGGCTCAGAATAGCTTGACAAAGCTGGGAATAATTATCAATACCCTGCATTGTTTTACCAAGCTTTGAACAGTTTACAAGTCTCTGCATAGATTGAATAGTCTCTAAAGGGTTTTACAAAGCATTTATTAAATTTACAAAGCACTAAATCATATTACAAAGCTCTGAATACAGTGGACAAAGTTATGCCACAATTGGGAGACCTACCTTTCATTCATTACGGCGTTAGTGTTGCCACTAAGCACAGAATATGTCCTGCAGCCAAGGACAATACAGTCAACCGATTGACATTTACTTTCTTTGTAGATTTGCCTTCATATGTGCCAAGAGAGTACAGAATCACTACCAAGTCCAAGCTAAAATCTTTATTTGCAAGCTAACAAGAAAAGGACAGACCAGTAGAGCAATCCACTTTTGTCTCCTAGGGATTCCCACATTTTTCATCATGAGTGGAATGATTTTACTTTATACTAACTTAGTTCATATTCAATACAGGCGGATGAAGTTATTTATTCTTCAAAAAAACAGTAAAAGCACTGAAAATAAAAATCGAGATTAATTTATTTTGCTGATATAACTCCCAACGTTTGAGAACCCTTAATTCAATATGCCTCGATCATGAACGCAAATCTCACGCATCTTAAGATTCTCAAAGCACGTATGAAGCAACCGCGGGTCTTGCTTGTCCGCGCGACCTAAGGTATGTTTAACAGAGCTCCTGCTCAAATTATTGTACAATTGGAAATGTTACACGAATCACGTGTCACGTGTCGATCCGTATCTATACCAAGTGATTTTCATGTGTGGGGAAAGTACAAGTACAGAATTGGACGATACATATCTGAGATTAACATTATTTTGTCTCTCCTACCAAGAGAAAGTTGTGATGTCGTGATTCATAAGTACACGCAATATGAACTGTTTACTCTTCAACGACTGTCCATACATACATAATAATACTAACGTGCTTTTCTTCATTTTGTATACTCGTCTTTGTTGAACTGTACTTTGAAGTTCTTTATTAAGAATAAGAAATTTTGAATTTTGGCGAATGCGATCAGATCTGTAATCTTTATATACCTTCTTCGATAATATGGATAAGTCACAAGAGTCCGGTGCAGGCCTCCTTATTTTCGGAAAAACCCAGAAATAAGGAAAATAGCTATTTTCGGGTCAATTTCAATGTTTAAATTCGGACTATTTTCAGGTCACAAATAAAAGCAAATAAATCGCCTATAGTTCTATTCAAATAAGTCTCTAAGCTTCTGATATTGCTTGCAATGTAGTATTGATTCTAATGAGAAGTCAGTTAGGCTTTGTGAACTGGAATCCTTTGTCCAATTGATGAG
>Ga0209812_10001525_pt1 | contig 15741 bp, 18 predicted proteins | sample JI71714BDNA_FD_187502 | JGI IMG/M metagenome (GOLD analysis project Ga0209812, IMG submission 187502) | Wastewater effluent complex algal communities from Wisconsin, to seasonally profile nutrient transformation and Carbon sequestration -... | ecosystem: Engineered > WWTP > Effluent > Algae...
GATCGACCTGCGCCTGGGACAGCCCGCCCGCCTTGGCTTTTCCGAGCGGCGCGGCCAGTTCCGACAGGTATTTGGGTGTCGCGGCTAGGCCCAGCATCCGGGCGAGCTTGTCGGGCGCTTCGATCCGGCCATCGACCCGTACCAGCAAGGGGAGCGCCGGCGCTACGTCAAGCAGCGTCTGCATCCGCTTCAGGCTGGTTCGCAACGCCTTGGCGCGCTTGACGCTACGGTTGGCGCGCAGGACCACAATCGCCGCGCCCACCGTCCAGGCGGCTAGCACAAGTGCAATAAGCACCAGCGAAAGGGGCGAGAGGTCCATCACTCAACCGCTATGCGCACCGCGCCGCCAGTGCAACGCCTTGCAGGCAAGAAAGTCCCGCAAACACAAAAGCGCGCCCTTGCCGGTGCAAGGGCGCGCATGTGCGTGTCGAGCCATACCCCGTTACGGCCGGGGTGTGGCCAAGATCAGTAGCGGTAGTGATCAGGCTTGAACGGGCCGGCCTGCGGCACGCCAATGTAGCTGGCCTGCTTGCCCGAGAGCTGCGTCAGCTTCACGCCAAGCTTTTCAAGGTGCAGGGCCGCAACCTTTTCGTCGAGGTGCTTGGGCAGGACGTAGACGTCGTTGTTGTATTCGTCCGCCTTGGTGAACAGCTCGATCTGGGCGAGCGTCTGGTTGGTGAAGCTTGCGCTCATCACGAAGCTCGGGTGGCCGGTGGCGCAGCCGAGGTTCACCAGACGACCCTTGGCGAGGATGATGATCGACTTGCCATCGGGGAAGGTGACGAGGTCGGTGCCTTCCTTGATTTCCTTCCAGTTGTAGTTGGAAAGCGCGGCAATCTGGATCTCGCTATCGAAGTGGCCGATGTTGCAGACGATCGCCATCGGCTTCATGTTCATCATGTGCTCGGCGGTGATCACGTCTTCGTTACCAGTGGCGGTCACGAAGATGTCAGCGCGCTTCACGGCGTCTTCCATAGTGACGACTTCAAAGCCGTCCATCGCGGCCTGAAGGGCGCAGATCGGATCGATTTCGGTGACCATCACGCGGGCGCCGCCATCGCGCAGCGAAGCAGCGGAACCCTTGCCGACATCGCCGTAACCGGCAACGCAGGCGACCTTGCCGGCCAGCATCACGTCGGTCGCGCGGCGGATCGCGTCGACCAGCGATTCCTTGCAACCATAAAGGTTGTCGAACTTCGACTTGGTGACCGAATCGTTCACGTTGATCGCCGGGAAGGGAAGCTTGCCCTGCTTGGCGATCTGATAGAGACGCATGACGCCGGTGGTGGTTTCTTCCGAAACGCCCTTGATGGCTTTCACGGTCTTGGTGAGGTAACCCGGACGTGCGGCCACGAAGGCCTTCAGCGCGCGCTGGAATTCGATTTCTTCCGCGTTGGTAGGCTCGCCCATTTCTTCGCCTGCTTCAAGACGCGCGCCCCACAGCGCGAACATGGTAGCGTCGCCCCCATCGTCGAGGATCATGTTGCAGGTGAGATCGGGGTTCTCGTCGGTCGCCCAATCGAAGATGCGGCCCACGTAATCCCAATATTCGGCCAGCGTCTCGCCCTTGATTGCGAACACCGGAATGCCGGCATCGGCAATCGCAGCAGCAGCGTGGTCCTGCGTCGAGAAGATGTTGCAGGTTGCCCAGCGCACTTCGGCACCCAGCGCAACGAGGGTTTCGATCAGCACAGCGGTCTGGATCGTCATGTGCAGCGAGCCGGTGATGCGCGCGCCCTTCAAGGGCTGGGCCGCGCCATATTCTTCGCGCAGCGCCATCAGGCCGGGCATTTCGGTCTCGGCGATCATGATTTCGTCACGGCCGAAGGGGGCCAGAGCGATGTCCTTGATCACATATTCGGTGGTCGGGGCGGCAGCGAGGGTAGCCATTGCTTCAATCTCCTAAGCGCAGATCGGCACGTCTTTGTGCAAAGGTCTGCTTATGCGCCATGCCCCTAGCTGCAAGGGCGCTTTGAGGCAAATATAAACTTATCTTTATATGTCTATTTGTTGCCCGCCCGCCCATGCCGCGATAGAGAGCGCCGCGCTTCTGCAAGAGAGGAACCCTAATCATGACCATTTCTGTTGGCGACAAGATCCCCGAAGTGACCCTCATCAAGGCCACCCCCGAAGGCCCGCAGCCGGTCAAGTCCTCCGACTATTTCGCGGGCAAAAAGGTCGCGCTGTTCTCTGTCCCGGGCGCCTTCACCCCGACCTGCTCGGCCAAGCACCTGCCGGGCTTCGTCGAAAAGGCGGACGAATTGAAGGCCAAGGGCGTCGACGAGATCATCGGCACCGCGGTCAATGATCCCTTCGTGATGGGCGCGTGGAACAAGGCCGCGGGCAGCGAAGCGATCACCATGCTGGCTGACGGCAATGCCGACTTCGTCGAGGCAATCGGCCTCACCATGGACGGCTCGGCCTTTGGTCTAGGCAAACGCGGCCAGCGTTTCTCGATGGTCATCAATGATGGCGTTGTCGAGCAGCTGAACGTCGAAGAGCCGGGCGATTTCAAGGTTTCGAGCGCCGATCACATGCTCGGACAGCTCTGAGGCTTCTCAGCCTGACGACATGAAAGGGGCGCTTCCCGACCGCGGGAAGCGCCCCTTTTTTCGCGTGTCACGTCAGCGGCGGCGCACCGAAAGTCACCCACAGCGCAAACCCAGACGCCAGAACCACCGCCAGCGCCGCACGCGCCCACGGTGTCGGCCCGATCCCGGCTACGCCCGGCATCGGGGGACGATCGCCTCCGATCATCGGACTGAGTAGGTCATCACCCCGGACCGCATAGAATGTGATCGCAGCCAGATGCAGGCCGATCAGACCTGCCACCACCCAGAAAAAGGTCTCGTGCAATTCCGTGATCGTGTCGGCGACAACGACGCCCACCAGCGGATTGAGCGGCCCGGTCATCCCGTCATAGGGATCACCGGCGAACAGGCCCATGCTGACCTGGAGCAACATCGCGCCAAGCAACGCCACTGTGCTCCATCCGCCCAATGGCGAGTGGCCAATAGAGTTGGCAGCGGGCCCGCGCAGATAGGCAATGACGTCGCCGGGCGATTTCACGAAGCTTGAGAAGCGCGCCGTCTCAGGCCCGAGAAAGCCCCACAACACCCGGAACACCAGCAAGCCCAGCAGCACCAGCCCGATTTGCCGGTGCAAAGCCCACTTGGAGTTTTCCGCCGTCCACCACATCGCCGGGATCAGCAGCGGAAAACTCCAATGCGTGATCCGCAGCAAAGGATCCCAGACTTTCACATCGCGAAGCCGCGTCGCGGGAATGCCGAGCGGATCGTTCATCAGGGGTTACTTCTTGTCGTCGAGCCGGAACTGGTCATGGCAACCTTTGCACGCGCCGCCCATCGCCATGGCCTGCGCGCCGGTTGCCGCCTTGTCGGCCCCGCCCGCCACTGTGGCCAGCTTGGCGCTTTCATCGACCAGCTTCTGGGCGGCGGCCTTGAACTCTTCGGGCTTCTGCCAGATCGAAGGCAAGGCCTCGGTCTTGTAGCCGTCATCAACGCTGGTGCCGGCCGGGAAGTGGCCCTCGATCAGCTTGGCGCGGGTGTTGATGTCGCTGGCTTTGGCCGCGATCAACGCGAAATCGGGGGCATCCTTTTCCAACTCGCCGCGCACAGCCTTGAAGGCATCACCGATCGCCTCGAAATTGTCATGCCGTTCCTTGAGCACCGGCGGAACCTCAGCCTTGGACGGAGCGTCGCCACTCGCAGCGGTATCGGAGGCACCTTGGCCCGAGCAGGCTGCCAGAACGCCAGCCAGAGCGGCAACGACAAGAAAACGGGGGGCAGGATTGCGCAGCATCGGAAAACTCCTTCGATAGGCCTTCGGACATGTCCGGAGCGGAGGCTAAGGGGCTTTAGGGCTGATCGCAAACACGAAAAAGGGCGCACCTTTTGAAAGGAGCGCCCCTGGATTTCGCGACCCTGAAGGTTTCAGGCGCCGCGGCTGCTGTTTTGTGCGCTTTCAGCCTCGGCGAGGATCGCACCGCGATCCTGCTCGACCAACGCGAGCATGGCAGTGCGGAAAGTGTCACTGCGGCTGTCGACCAGACGGTCGATCGCCTTGGCATGGGACTCGCACCAGCCCGGACGCGAGCCGCTGGCGACATCTTCACTCGTCAACGTGCGATGCGAGCGAAGGCTTTCGCCGACCTGTGCCACGCGCTCGACATTGAGCGAGGCCGTCCAGTTGCAACGCAGCGTGCTCGGGCGTCCAGCAACACCGGCCGTGCCGACCTGCGTGGTCTCGATCGTCACCGAACCCTTGTAGTCAGCCGCAATCGGGCCGCCATCGTGATCGATCACAACCTCATGTTCCAGCGCGACGGCGGGCGAAGCGAGCGCTGCTCCCAGCACCCCGGCGAGGACGAACTTCTTCATATTGGCTTCTCCTGCATTATCCCGGCCGTTGGGGCCGTTGACGCAGGGATGCTACCAGAACGAATCAGAAATTCCAAGCAAACATGATGCTAAATTAACACACGCAAGCAAAAACGTCACAGTATGAAGATTTGCAGGTATCCGGATCAGTAACCCATCAGGCTCATGACTTCCTTGCGACTGCGATCATCATCGAGGAAGCAGCCGAGGATCCGGCTGGTGATCATGCCGACGCCGGGAGTCTTGACCCCGCGCCCGGTCATGCAGCCATGCTGCGCCTCGATCACAACCGCCACGCCATGCGGATCGAGATTGTCCCAGATGCACTGCGCGACCTCGGCCGTCAGACGTTCCTGGATCTGCAAGCGCTGTGCGTAGCCGTGCAACACACGCGCCAGCTTGGAAATGCCGACCACCTTCTTGTTCGGCAGATAGGCAATCGCTGCCTTGCCGATGATCGGGGCCATGTGGTGTTCGCAATGGGACTGGAACGGGATGTCCTTGAGCAGCACGATCTCGTCATAGCCGCCCACTTCCTCGAAAATGCGGCTGAGGTGGATCGCCGGGTCTTCCTTGTAGCCCTCGCAATACTCCAGCCAAGCACGCCCGACCCGCTTGGGGGTGTCGCGCAGACCTTCACGGGCCGGATCATCGCCGGCCCATTCAATAAGAGTGCGAATCGCGTCCTGAACGTGATCGGGAACTTCGGGCTTGCCCATCGGATTTTCCGGGTCGAACTCGTCATCGTGATCGTGGGCCGAGATGTAATTCATGGTCTGTCGTCTTTCTTTACGCATTGGCCCGTTCGGAGCCCCCTCAGCTTTCGATCCAGAGTGACGTAAACCCGTAAGCGTCCAAGGCGTTCCAGCATATTACTGCGATTGCGCCCAGCCACGGCTGTCCCCATCTTCTGCGATGTAAGGGTTAATCTGCGCAATTCATCCCCTGCAACGCTAGAAAGGACAGTGATCTTGCACGAGCCGAGCACCGCTGAATTCGAAGCCGCAGCGATGGCTGTGCTCGCGCGGCTGCCCGAGGCGTTCCGCCGCGAACTGGCCGGAGTGGTTTTGCGGGTCGAACAATTCGCGACGGCAGAACAGCTCGGATCAGTCGGAATTGAGGACAAGTGGGAACTGACCGGCCTTTATGAAGGTGTCGCCCTTACCGAAAGGTCGCAGTGGGACAGCGACGGATTGCCGCCGGTGATCACCCTGTTCCGCCAACCGCTGCTGGCCGAGATGGAAGAAAGCGGCGTCACCTTTGGTGCGCTTATTCGCCATGTGGTGATTCACGAGGCCGGGCATCATTTCGGTCTGTCGGATGACGATATGCACGCGCTCGAAGACAGCGTGGGCGACTAATCCGGACCGAAACCGACAATAGCCGAAACCAACAACGCCCGCCCCTTTTTCAAGGAGCGGGCGTCATTGGCGCACCCGGAACGATTCGAACGTCCGACCCTCAGATTCGTAGTCTGATGCTCTATCCAGCTGAGCTACGGGTGCGCGCTGAGGGGGGCCAAATAGGGGGGTCACCCATGCTTGGCAAGGGGCTTTCGCTGCAAATCAGACATTTTGGAAAAGCCGGCTCGCCAGAAGCACATCAAGCGGGGGTTTGGGAAGCGCAAGTGCCTCTGCCGGGGTGAACCAGCCCACCGCCCCGCCTTCCATTGCCGTGGGCTCCCCTTCCCAGAGGCTAACCTTGTAAAGCAGAATGACAAGCGATCCGGGGCTTCCGGCAGCCCCGCCCTCGGCAAAACCGACGGGCAAGAGGCCCGCTGGCAAACACGCGATTCCAAGCTCCTCGGCGAGTTCACGGATCAAGGATTCGGAAGGCATTTCATCGGCTTCGACCTTGCCACCGGGGAATTCCCACAGTCCGGCATGGTGCTTTCCTGCGGGCCTTTGATGCATCAGCCAAAGCCCATCATCCCGGTGCAATGCGCCAGCGACCACGGCCAGCCAACCGGGCATCATGTCGGATTTCTTTCCATCAGATCGCCCTTCATCAACCTTTTCTTAACCCGCACAAGCGATTCTGCATCTGATCGAAACGCACACGATAGGTATCACCGCCATGTTTTCGAGATTTCTGAAAGATATCGCCGACGACACCCGCGGGGCAACTGCCATCGAGTACGGTTTGATTGTGTCTTTGATTGTAATTGCCATGATCGCCTCCCTGCAGGGGGTGGCCGAGGCTTCCATCGATAAGTGGAATACCGTCACGGATGCGAGCAACGATGCTGTGAATGGATAATTTTTGATCTGTTTCGGATTAGGAATTTCTCAATAGGTATCGATTAGCAAGAAGTCAGCCCACCCAATGGACCGGGGGGCTCGGGTACCGAAGACCAAACCAGGAGACTAGACATGACCTTCTTCAAGAACCTCGTCCGTGACGAACAGGGCGCCACCGCCATCGAATACGGCCTGATTGCCGCTCTCATCGCCGTCGCCGCGATCACCGCCATGACCTCGCTGGGCAGCAACCTGAACTCGACCTTCACCACTGTGTCGGACGAAATGGCACCGTAAGACCTTCGGGCCTTATAAAGACAGGAGCGGCGGGGAGCATTCCCCGCCGCTTTTTCTTTGTGTGGTGCGTATTGATTGGCAAATCCTCGCCGAGCACGGGCGGGATCACATCGGATCAACGCGCCCGAACGACCAGCTTGACCTTCTGGCCTGGCGTTACAGTATCGCCGCTGCCAAGCGCATTGAGCACCCGGAAACGTTCTTCCTGTGCCGCGGGATAGGCCATCCGCCGCGCAAGGCTCGCCACCGAATCGCCGCGTGCGACGGTCACGACCTGCAGTTTTTTCGGGACCACCGCCCCGGCCTCCGCCTGAGTGATTCGCCGCATCGACTGGAACATCGCATTGAATGTTCCCGCCTGGCCCGCCGGCGCGATCGCCACGAAGTGGAAGGCCTGATTGCGAGCAAATTCATAAGCGAACACCACCACATCGACCTGGCTCTGTCCGTTGTTCACGCGGGCCGTGCCGTAGACGGCTGACAGCCCGTTGACCGTCGAGCGTTTCATTTCCGATGGAGCAAGCTGGCTATTCTGGCCTCCCAGGGCCGTGAATTGCTGGCGCACATAGGTTTCCAGATTGCCGCTGTAGGCCGCTGTGGTCATCTGAGCCTGACCCCCCTGCCCCTGAATGCTGACAGCGCGGGTTCCGTTTACCATGTAAAAGCCCTGCGGAGCCGTGAAAGCGAGCCGCAATTCGGGATGGATGAAGGTGCTTCCCTCGATCATCCCCTGCGTAGGGTCATCCCCGTAGAGCAGTCCGTCGATTCGCGTGAGGAAGGTGTCGCGATTCGTTACGCCTCCGGTTCCGGCTGCCCCCGCCTTGGCGAGCGCGCTTTGCACCCGGCTAGCCGGATCGGGGTGAGTCGAAGCCCACTCGGGGACGCTTGCATTGCGCCCCGCGAGCCGCGCATCGAGATTATTTTGTGCCGCTAGGCTCGCCAACACGGTCCCCATCGCGCGGCGATCATAGCCTGCCTTGCCGAGATACTGGATGCCCAGATCATCCGCCTCCAGTTCCTGCGTGCGAGAAAATCGCAGGGTGAGAAGCTGCGAGCCTTCCATAAAGGTGCGGGACAGGGTGTTGCCGAGACCCGAATCACCCAGCAGAATTGATGAGCCGATCGCGCCCAGCACGCCCAGGATCGAATTTGTCTGGGCCGCCTTCTGGCGCCGCTGGCTGTGGCGCGCAGCGACATGGCCGACCTCGTGGCCCAAAACACCAGCCAGTTCCGCCTCGTTGTTCATCAGCGTGACAAGCTGGCGGGTGGTGTAGATATAGCCGCCCGGCACCGCGAAGGCATTATGCACCGGCGAGTTCAGCAGGCTTACGGTGAAGCTCTCCCGCGCGTTCCCGAGACCCGATTGCACCGCAATATTCTTGCCCACCTGTTCGACATACTGGGCATGGGTTCCGCTCATCGCCCCGCCGAATTCGGCAAGAAATTGCGGGTGATACTGCGCGCCCATCTGCGCTTCGGACTGAGTGATCGGAGTAGAAGCCGAGGGGATTGCTCCGCCTGCGCCCATGCACCCCGTGAGCGCCAGCGGCGCGGCGCCGAGCGCCAGAATCTTGCGTGATATGCGTGCCATTCTCGGCTTCTCCCGCTGTGTGTTGTGCTGCCAGCCTATCGGCAAAGCAGCCAGCGGCAAAGCCTTGGCAAACGAAACCTTAACTTGGGATGGCGTGCTAGCCGCCAATCCCGAGGAAGCGGGCTTCCCGCTGGGCGACCAGCTGCGCTCCGGTCTGCGGGGCCATCAGGTCAATCTCTTCGGTCAGCGCCGCACCAAGCATTCGGGCCGCCGCAACGGGATCGCGGTGCGCCCCGCCGACGGGTTCCTTGACAATGCGGTCGATCACGTTGTCGCGCTTGAGATGCTGGGCTGTCACCTTCATCGCCTGCGCCGCTTCGGGTGCCTTTTCACTGGTGCGCCACAGGATCGATGCGCAGCCTTCGGGCGAAATCACCGAATAGACCGCGTGCTCCATCATCAGCACCCGGTTGGCGCTGGCGAGTGCAACCGCGCCGCCCGATCCGCCTTCGCCGACAATGGCGGCCACCATCGGCACTTCGAGCGCCAGACAGGCCTCGGTCGATCGGGCAATGGCTTCGGCCTGACCGCGTTCTTCCGCCTCGATCCCCGGAAACGCACCCGAGGTATCGACCAGCGTCACCACCGGCAGGCCGAATCGGCTGGCAAGCTCCATCAGGCGGATCGCCTTGCGATAGCCCTCAGGCTTTCCCATGCCGAAATTGTGCGCGATCCGGCTCTTGGTGTCGTTACCCTTTTCATGCCCGATCAGCATGATCCGCCGGCCATTCAGCCGCGCAAAACCGCCCATAATGGCCAGATCGTCCCCATACAGACGGTCACCGCCCAAGGGCATGAAGTCGCTAAAAGCATGGGCGACATAGTCGCGGAAATGCGGACGCTGCGGATGGCGCGCAACCTGCGTCTTCTGCCACGGCGTGAGCGAGGCATAAGTGCTGGCGAGCAGTTCAGTGCTCTTGGCTTCAAGCCGGCCGATCTCGCTGGCGACATCGACATCATGCAACGCATTGACGCTGCGCAGCTGTGCGATGCGCTCTTCAAGGGCGGCAACAGGCTTCTCGAAATCGAGGTAGGAAATCATCGCGCGGGGCTAGTCGGATGTTGAGCGGGTTGCAAGCGGGTGACGGGAATTGACGAGGGCAACCAGCCGTGCGGCATCGACATGGGTATAGATCTGGGTGGTCGAAATGTCGGCATGACCGAGCAGAGTTTGCAACACGCGCAGGTCCGCGCCGCCTTCGAGAAGATGGGTAGCGAAGGCATGGCGCAGCACGTGGGGACTGATCGCCGCCACATCGAGTCCGGCCCTACCCGCCAGCCCCTTGATCAGCTGGAACAGTCGCACCCGGCCAATCGGTTGCCCCTTTGCTGATGGAAAAAGAAAGCGTGATGCAGGCACCTGCGGGCGCAGTGCGATCCAGCGCGACAATGCCTCCAGCGCGCGTGCACCGACCGGCACCAGCCGCGTTGCTCCGCCTTTACCCGTCACAGTGAGGAACGGCGCGTCGCGCGGCACAGCGCTCAGCGGCAGGGACACCAGTTCGGTCGCGCGCAGACCCGAGCCGTAGAGCAATTCCACCAGTGTCAGCAGCCGCACAGCTTTGGGATCATTGCCTGCGGCTTCCTCCTCGGCACAGGCAAACAGGTCCGCGATCTGGTCATGGCCAAGCACTTTCGGCAACGGTCGGCGCGCACGCGGCGCTGGCAGCGCGCCCGAAGGATCGTCGCTGCGCCAGCCCTCGTCCACGGCAAAGCCGAAAAACTGCCTTAAAGCCGAGGCCTTGCGTGCGACGCTGGCTGGGGCAAGGTCCGCCCATTCTCCGGCAAGACCGGCAACCGCATCGCGCGGAGCGGTGGCAAGATCACCAATCGCTTCCTCTGCCCCCGCCAGGTCACGGCGGTACGCGGCCAGTGTGTTCATTGCCGCGCCGCGTTCTGCCGCAAGCATGGCGAGGAACGCTTCTGTCGCGGCAGACATTACCCGCGCGCGACCGCCTCTGCGGCGATCATCCGGGCCTCTGCCTGCATCCCCACGCGATTAAGCGCGGCGGTGATGTGATAGAGGTGCAGCGGTGTCATTTGCTCCCAGCTCGAACCCTGCATCCCCAGCCCGGCAAGGAACACCACCAGCGCCGGATTGCCGACCTCTGCTGCGCGGGCAATGGCGCGGCTCCAGCGAGTCTGGCGCGCAAGATCGACATCGAGATCGCCCGCAAGCGCACCTGCATCGCCTGCACTCAGGCGCCCAAGCCCCGCAAGGCCCGCGACAAGAAAAGCCGATTTGCGCGAGGCGGTGCTGTCATCGCTGCCGATAAAGCTCTCTACCGCACCCTGCCCGACCGTGCCGCCGTTCGGAGCAGCCACTGCGAGCAGACCCCAGCCGAGCGATCCTTCCTCGACCACATTGGCCCAGCGCCCCGCATTGGCATCCAGCCCTGCCGCCAGCATTGCCGCAATCAGATCACCCGCCACATCGGCGTGGGCCTCGTCCGCCGGAATGCGCGCTGCGGCATAGGCTGTCAGCACCAGCGCACCGTAACCATCCCCGCCGCCGAGCGCCGCACCGGCTGCCCAAAGGCGCTCCATCGCGGCAATGCGAGCGCCAGGATCTGTCGCAAGATAGGCCTCACGCAGCGCCGCGGCATGGGTCTGCGGATCGCCAGTCGCTGCCGAATCGGCATAAACCTCGGAATAGAGATCGATCATCGCGTCAGATGAAATGATGCCTTCACGCGCCGCGCGCCCGGCAAAGCCTGCGCGCTGGGTCGCGGGCAACATCGGCAGCAGCGCACCTGAGCGGGCGTAATACGCCCCGCCGCGCGCCTTCAAGGCGCCATCGAGCAAGCCTTCAGGTAGCGGCTCCCCCAGCGCGGTGGCGAGGCCGAAACGCCAGGGATTGAGTTCCTCAACCCCCTTCCATTCGATCTGCACCGCCCGCTGCCCGCGCCCCGCCGCCCCGGCAAAACGCCGCGCCAACAGGACATCGATGCGCGGCGCAACCCCTCGGAACAGCGCCCGGTCAAGTTGCGAGGCCGCCAGCGCGGCTTCTCCGGCATAGGCGTTACAGATTGCCTGCCACATCTGCCACTCGCCATCCTCACGCGCGGAACCTTGCAGGCGCACAGCAGGGCAAGCCCCTGTAATGTCGCCGCTACCGAGATAGGCGGTCAGCGCTTCCTGCGTCAGAGCGGGCGACCACTTGGCGCTGTCGATATCCTGCACCACGGCGCGTGCGGTCCCGAATTCGCCAATCCGGTTCAGTACGCCCACCCGCAGAGCGGCAAATTCGATCGGATCCATCCCCAGCGGGGCAGCCAGTCGGCTCGCCAGCGCGCGGCGCATGAGGATATGCCCCCAGCGCGACACCATCTGGCCCTGCGTGCCTGACAGCACCGCGCGCACCAGTTTATCCGACTGGTTGGCAAGCGCGACCGGCGGCAAGCCGCCTTCTTCTACCGCGAGCACACCGACGCGGGTCAGCGCCCGCTGGGCTCCTGCCGGAATGTCGGATTTAGGCTTCAGTCCGAGCAGCTGGTCCAGCTCCTCGGTCGACATGTTTTCGAGCTTTTCCAGGCTCGGCAGGCGGGCAAGATCATCACGCGTGATGGTCGGCATCGGCGGCAGAGTGGCCGGATCGACCGGCATGCCTCCGGGAAGCGGCATCGCACCTGGCTGAGCGACGGGAGGCGGCGTTGTGCCGGGCCCTGGCGCAGGGGCGGAACTTGGACGCGGGCTTGGCGCAGGAGCAGGATCATCAAATCCGGGGGGCAGCAGCGATTCGGGCTTGCCTTGCGCCGCAGCGAAGCCGGCCATCCCCGCGCCACCCAACGCGCCTGCCGCAGCCAGCGCCAGCACACTTGCTCCAAAGCGTTTGACCGTCATTGTCCCTGCTCCGGCAGCACCACATCCTCGGCAATCGGGTGGATAGGTTCTTCCCCGCCATCAAACCATGCCAGCACCAGCAACACCGCAGCTACCACGCCTGCAATCACGAACCTGCGCCGTCCCGTCGGAGCCGACGGTACCGGGGCCTGCTGAAGGCCGGTCGGAGAGAGACGCGAGAGACGGCGCGAGTTTCGCATATTGCGCGTGCCCTAGCCCATCTATAGGCCCTGCGGCAATGTCCGCCGCGCGCCCTCTCACCGATCCAGCCGCACTCGCTGCCATCGCCGCACGCATCACCCGTCCGGTGGTGCTGGTGGGCCTGATGGGCGTGGGGAAGTCGACGGTCGGACGCAAGCTCGCCAATCTGCTGCACCGTGATTTCGTCGATGCTGACGAGGCTATCGTCGAAGCCGCCCAGCGCTCCATTCCCGAAATCTTCGAAACCTTCGGCGAGCCCTATTTCCGTGACGGCGAACGGCGCGTCATCGCTCGCCTTATGGACGAAGGCCATGGCGTGATCGCGACCGGCGGCGGCGCTTTTGTCGATCCCTCGACCCGCGCTGCGGTGCTCGAACGCGGAATCGCAGTATGGATCGATTGCGATATCGACACGCTGGTCGAACGCACCTCGCGGCGCGGCAGTCGCCCACTGCTGAAGCAGGGCGACCCCCGGGAAACCCTCACACGGCTGGCGAAGGAACGTGCGCCTTTCTATGCGCAGGCCCACATCCGCGTCGTCAGCGAAACCGGCCCCCATGCCGATACCGCGCGCGCGATCATCGAGGCGATTGACCAATGGCTGTAATTCCCGTTGCGCTGGCCGGGCGCCCCTATGATGTGGTGATAGAGGAGGGCTTGCTGGGACGACTGGCGGATGCTGCCGCGCCGTTCCTGAAAAGCTACACTGCCGCCCGGCGTGTGCCGTTTGTGGCCGACACCAACACCCACCGCCTCTACGCGGCAGACATCGACGCCAATCTGGCGGTCAAGGGACTTGCCACAGACTGGTTCGTGGTCGAACCGGGCGAGGATGCCAAGACGTGGGGCGTGCTTGAGGAGCTGTGCGATTGGCTGCTGGCACTCGGCATTACCCGCAAGGATCACGTGTTCGCGCTCGGCGGCGGGGTGGTGGGCGATCTCGTCGGTTTTGCCTGCGCGATCATGAAGCGCGGCTGCGGCTTCGTGCAATTGCCCACGACGCTGCTGGCACAGGTCGATAGCTCGGTCGGCGGCAAAACCGCAATCAACACCGCTGCAGGCAAGAACCTGATCGGCGCATTTCACCAGCCATCGCTGGTGCTGATCGACCCGCTGGTGCTCGCCACCCTACCGGATCGCGAAATGCGCGCAGGATATGCCGAAGTGCTGAAATACGGGCTGCTCGGGGACGCGGCCTTCTTCGCATGGCTGGAAGGCAACGGAAACAAGGTGCTAAACCGCGAACATGCCGCGCTTGAACATGCCATCGCCACCAGCATCGCGATGAAGGCCCGGATCGTCGCCGCCGACGAACGCGAGACGGAAGACCTGCGCGCGCTGCTCAATCTCGGCCACACCTTCGGTCATGCGCTGGAGGCCGAGACCGGTTTTTCCGACCGCCTGCTCCATGGCGAGGCGGTGGCGTTGGGCATGGTGCTGGCGGCGCGTTATTCGGCGCGGCGGGGAGAGATATCGGCGGCTGACGCGGAGCGGGCGGCCACCGCAATCGCCGGGGCAGGCCTGCCTGCCAGCCTCGCCGCACTGGGCCTCACTTGCGACGGGGGCACGCTCGTCGAGCACATGCGCCACGACAAGAAAGCGGAAGCCACCACCCTGCCCTTCCTGCTGCTGCGGTCGCTGGGCGAGGCTTATGTAGCGCGCGACGTTGATCTGGCGGACATCGCTGCCTTCCTCGACGGGGAGCTTGCTGCATGACCCGTTTTGTCGATCTGTCGATCCCGATCACCAATAATGTCGTGTCCGACCCAGAGGTGATGCGCCCCAAAGTCACCTACATGACCCACGATACGACGTGGGAACAGATCGCCATGTTCTTCCCCGGCCTGACCCGCGAAGACCTGCCCGATGGTGAAGGCTGGGCTGTCGAATTTGTTGAACTTTCAACGCATAATGGCACTCACATGGACGCGCCGTGGCATTATCACTCGACCACGGATTCGGGTGTGACCCCTGCGCCGAGCATCGACGAAGCCCCGCTCGACCGGTTTTTCTGCCCGGGAGTCAAACTTGATCTCAGCCATCTCCCCCACGGCCATGTCGTATCCGCCGCCGAGGTTCAGGCCGAGCTGGCGCGGATCGGCTACACGCTCGAACCGCTCGATATCGTGCTGGTGCAATCGGGCGCGATCTACGGAAGCGAGGGCTTCACCGACCAGGGCGTAGGCCTTGGCGCCGAGGCGACCCTGTGGCTCACACAACAGGGGGTCGAGGTGGTCGGCACCGATGCGTGGAGCTGGGACGCGCCCTTCAGCCACACGGCGAAACGCTGGGCCGAGACCCGCGATCCCTCGATCATCTGGGAAGGCCATAAGGCCGGGCGCATCCGTCCCTATTACCAGATTGAAAAACTTGCCAATCTTGCCAGCCTTCCGCCCCATGGCTTCATGGTAAGCTGCTTTCCGGTCAAGATCGAACGGGCCAGCGCGGGGTGGATCCGTGCGGTAGCCATCCTTCCCGAATGACCGTGGAGATTTCCCGCGCCAACCTTGCCGATACCGAGGTGCAGGCGCTGATCGCCTTCCACCAGCAGGCGATGCTCGCAGGCTCTCCGCCCGGATTGAGTTTCGCGCTTGATCTCAGTGGATTGCAGGCAGAAAATGTGACCGTTTGGGAAGTTCGCGCCAACGGAAAAGTGGCTGCGGTCGGCGCGATGAAGCGGCTGGATGACACTCACGGCGAGGTCAAATCCATGCGCACCCATCCCGATTTCCTCCGCCGCGGGATGGCGGCCGCCTTGCTCGAAACCATCATCGCCCATGCCCGCCAACAGGGGCTGGCAGTGCTCAGTCTCGAAACCGGCAGCGGCCCCGCGTTCGAGCCAGCGTTGGCGCTTTACCGCCAGCGCGGCTTCGTCAACGGAGCGGCTTTCGGCGACTACATCCTCACCGACTTCAACCAGTGCCTTCATCTGGCACTGGATTAATCTCGGTAGATCAATGCGCCGGGCGGCTTGGCAGCTTGGCGACATTGCCCATCGGCTCTGCCCCCGTCCGCGCGGCTTTCATCGCAGCTTCCTCATCAAGCATCTGGTCATGCTCAGCGAACAGCCGTTCGATTTCGCCGCGCTTTTCCAGCAGCATATAGGCAATCCCCGGCGCAAGGCTTTCGCCCTCGCCGATCTGCCCCAACAGGCCCGCCAGATCACTCA
>Ga0209812_10001527_pt1 | contig 15714 bp, 14 predicted proteins | sample JI71714BDNA_FD_187502 | JGI IMG/M metagenome (GOLD analysis project Ga0209812, IMG submission 187502) | Wastewater effluent complex algal communities from Wisconsin, to seasonally profile nutrient transformation and Carbon sequestration -... | ecosystem: Engineered > WWTP > Effluent > Algae...
CACGCCGGGTCAGCCACACCGCGCTGTTCGCCTTCATCGGTGTGAGCGCCGCGCAGGTGATGTTCGCCTTCCAGCCCGAAGAACAGCTGTGGCATTTCGTGCCGCTGATGGCGATCAACATGGCGCTTTTGGGCTTCATCGGCAGCAATTTCGGCGCGATTGCGATGAACCCGTTCTTCAATATCGCGGGCGCGGCAAGTTCGGCCCATGGCTTCATCCGCATGACCACGGCAGCGCTGCTGGGCGGCGCGATCGGTTATGCGTTTGATGGCACGGCGCGCCCGCTGGCGCTGGCCTTGCTGGCGAGCGGGCTGGTGTGTCTGGTGCTGGTGCTGCTGAGCGAGAAGGGCAAGCTGTTCGGGCCGAGTGATGCCGAGGCAGGGATGGGGAAGTAGGCAGGCCCACCCCCGGCCCCTCCCGCAAGCGGGAGGGGGGATCAGCGCCAATCATCCCCCTCCCGCTTGCGGGAGGGGTTAGGGGTGGGCCGTTCTAATCTCCCGCCCTCAGTCGCCGCCAAGCCAGTCCCGCAAATTCGCACAGCAACGGCCGTGTGTCGCGCGGGTCGATGATGTCCTCGACATTGAAGCGTTCGGCTGACCGGAACGGCGATGTGACCTTGGCGAGCCGCTCGCGGATTTCCTCCAGCAGTGCTTGCGGATCATCCGATGCTTCCAGTTCCGACTTGTAAGCGACTTCCAGGCCGCCCGCGATGGGCAGGCTGCCCCAGTCGCCACTCGGCCAGCAATAGCGGTACTGGTACCGCTCGGCATTGCTCATCGCGCTGCCCGCGATGCCATAGGCGCGGCGCATGACGATGCTGGCGAGCGGCACGGTGGCGCGGTAGATCGCGTTCATGGCGTTCACGCCGTAACGGATCGTCCCCGCAACTTCCGCCTCGCGTCCGATCATGAAGCCGGGGTTGTCGACGAGGTGGACGATGGGCAGCCGGAACTGGTCGGCGAGTTTGACGAACCGCTCGACCTTTTCGGAGGTCTTGGCCTCCCACGATCCGCCCAGATAGCTGGGATCGCTGGCGATAACGCACACCGGCCACCCATCCAATCGCGCAAAAGCGGTGATCGCGGCGCGGCCCCAATGCCTGCCGATCTCGAACACGGTGCCGGAATCGAACAGCATCTCCATGCAGCGGCGCATCGAATAGACCTGCTTCGCGTCGCGCGGCACCAGCGACAGCAGCGCTTCCTCGCGCCGGTCGGCGGGGTCGGTGCAGTCGGCACGCCGGGCCGGCTGGCCGACATATTCGGGCATGAAGCTGAGGAAATGCCGCGCGCGGGCGAAGGCTTCGGCCTCGCTGGCAACCTCGTCATCCACCACCCCGTTGCGGGTGTGGATCGCGCTGCCACCGAGCGCTTCCTTGGCCTCCTCGTGATTGGCCGCGCCGCCCTTCCAGGCATCGCCCAAGCCATCGACCACGGCGGGGCCGGCGGCGAAAATCTGGCTGAGGCCCTTGACCATGATCGAATAGTGGCTTGCCACCGTGCGCGCCGCGCCCAGCCCCGCTGTCGGCCCAAGCGCCAGCGCCACCACCGGCACGCTGTCGAGGTTCGTCACCACATCGCCCCAGCCGGGCACGGCGGGGATATAGGTCGCGCCAATCTGTTCGAGCGTCTTGACGCTGCCGCCGCCGCCCGTGCCGTCGATCATGCGGATGATCGGGAGCTTCATCTGGTGCGCCATCATCTCGGCCTGCACCATCTTGCGCGCAATCCCCGCATCCGCCGCGCCGCCGCGAATGGTGAAATCGTCGGCGGTGGCGACCACCGGGCGGCCGTTGATCAGCGCCTTGCCGAACAGGAAGGGGGCGGGGGTGACGGCTGCGAGGTCGCCATTGGCGTCATACTTCGCGGACCCTGCGATCTTGCCGATTTCGCGGAAGGAGCCCTCGTCGCACAAAGCCGCGAGCCGCGCGCGGGCGTCCATCTTCCCGCGCCCATGCTGGCGCGCCACCTTGTCCGCGCCGCCCATCTGCTCGGCCAGCGCCTCGCGAGCGCGCAATTCTTCGAGTTCCTTGGCCCAGGTCATTCCCCACCCCTATGGCAATCGTCATCCCAGCGAAAGCTGGGACCTTGGGCGTCATAGTGCAGTGTTCGCCGCCCTAGGCCCCAGCTTGCGCTGGGGTGACGGATTATTCTTCTGTCGAAGCAGGCACCACGCGGCACAGCACCGCCTCAACCTGCACCTGCCCGCCCGCGGTGACCGCCAGCCCCTCGACCACCCCGTCGAAGGGCGCGGTGAGGGCGTGTTCCATCTTCATCGCCTCGAGCACCAGCAGCCGCTGCCCGGCAATGACGGACTGGCCCTCAGCGACATCGACCGCGATGACCTTACCCGGCATCGGCGCGAGAATCGCGCCATCGGCGGCGGAGGCTTGGCCCTCCCCATGCGGATTATGCTGGCCTATCGCGAAGGCGAGGCCCTTTGCACTCACCAAGGCCATGGTTGGCGTGGCAGATGACGACCAGATCTCGTCGTACCAATCATCAGGAATGCGAGCTTCGACGGGGCCGGATTCCGTTGCCAGAAGCACCGACTTTTTGGGATCGGCGTTCAAGCGAAAACCAGTAAGGGGAGCTTTCTGGACACCGACATATTCGCGCTGAAGGTGCAGCGCGGCTGTCTCAAGCATTGCCCTGGTGGGATGACTGTCAGGGATCAAACCATCACCGCGCGCGGCGATGAGACCTGTGGTCATTGCTCCCTCAAGAAACTCGGCATCCTTAAGCAGCTGATAGAGGAAGCCCGCGTTCGACTTGACTGGCCAAACGGCAGTTCCGTCCAGAACTTCCTTCAAGGTCTGGATGGCTTGTTGGCGATCCGGAGCCGACGCGATGATCTTGGCGATCATCGGGTCGTAGAATGGGGAGACCGTCGCGCCTTCTTCGACACCAGTGTCGATCCGCTCGCCATCCGGGATATGGAAGCGTTCCAACCGCCCCGTGCTCGGCAAGAAACCCTTCGCCGGGTCTTCCGCATAAAGCCGCGCCTCAATCGCATGGCCGTTGATCGACAGTTCCTCTTGGGCGAGGGGCAGCGGCTCCCCGCTCGCCACGCGCAGCTGCCATTCGACCAGATCGACCCCGGTGATTTCCTCGGTGACGGGGTGTTCGACTTGCAGGCGCGTGTTCATCTCCATGAAGAAGATGCGGTCGGCGCGCAGGCCTTCGCTGGCATCGGCGATGAATTCGATCGTGCCTGCGCCCTCGTAATCGACCGCCTTGGCGGCGCGCACGGCTGCGGCGCAGATGGCTTCGCGGGTGGCCGCGTCCATGCCGGGAGCAGGGGCTTCCTCGATCACCTTCTGGTGGCGGCGCTGAAGCGAGCAGTCGCGTTCGAACAGGTGGACGACGTTGCCGTGGGCATCGCCGAACACCTGCACCTCGATATGGCGGGGCGAAGTGATCCACTTTTCGAGCAGCACTTCATCATTGCCGAAACTGGCCTTGGCCTCGCGGCGGCAGCTTTCCAGTGCGGCGGCGAAATCGGCGGGGGCATCAACCTTGCGCATCCCCTTGCCGCCGCCGCCTGCGACGGCCTTGATGAGGACGGGGTAGCCAATGGCCTCAGCCTCGGCGGTGAGCCGTTCGAGCGACTGGTCCGCGCCGAGATAGCCGGGGGTGACGGGAACGCCCGCCTCGATCATGCGCGCCTTGGCCGCGTCCTTCAGACCCATCGCGCGGATGCTGGCGGGCTTGGGGCCGACCCAGATCAGCCCCGCGTCCAGCACGGCCTGCGCGAAGTCGGCGTTCTCGGACAGGAAACCGTAGCCCGGATGGACCGCATCCGCCCCCGTCTGCTTGGCGGCAGCGATGATCTTCGCGCCGACCAGATAGCTCTCTGCAGCGGGCGAGGGGCCGATATGCACGCTCTCGTCGGCGGAGCGCACGTGCAGCGCCTTGGCATCGGCATCCGAATAGACCGCGACGGTGGTAATGCCCATCGCCTTCGCAGTGCGCATGATGCGGCAGGCGATCTCGCCGCGATTGGCGATCAGGAGTTTGCCGATCATGCCCCTGCCTCCGGCGCGCCGAGCGCTTCGCAGCGTTCGGGCGGTTCCATTGTGAAGCTGGTGTTGGCGACCTTCCATCCGGAATCGGTCCGCACAAGGCTCAGCGAATTGATCCCGCAGTGGCTGGTCTTACCGCCCGCGACAAAGCGATACGGCCCCCACACCTGCGCCATGTCGGCTGTGACGAGCACGGTGTCGTAACGCATGACCTCGTCGAGGCCCGGCGGGGATTTCAGCCAGTTTTCGAGGTGCTTTGCGACCGGCACCACATCAACCCGCGGGGCATCGGGCTTCATGCGGTTATGGACGAAGATCATCCCGCCCGGCAGCATCTGCTGCGCCAGTGCGGTCTTGTCGTCGCTGCGCAGCGCGGCAAAGAAGGCGTCGGCGGCGGCGATGGCTTCGGCCTGTTCGGGGGTCGGCTCGGCGGCGAGCGGGGCTGCGGCAAGCGTGGCGGCGCCAAGCATGGCGGAGGCGAGAAGGGCTTTCATGCAAGCCGGATTAGTCCAGCTTGGTTGCAAAGGAAACTGTCTCGCATCATCCCCGGGGTTGGGTGGCGGGCCTATAATCCGCGATCCCCCAGTCGATCCCGCCTTCCGGCATCTTCTCGCGGTTGATCACCGCCGACAGGAACGCGCGCGCGCCATACAGCGCCTTTTCGCCGCGCGGTACGTAAGTGCGGCTCGCCCATGCATCGGGGCCTCTTGCCCTGACCTTGCGCCCGATCGCGCCGTAAATGCGTGCCGCCGACAGCACCGCCCAGCGGCTGCGGAAGGGGAGTTTCGCTGCGCCCACGCGGGCTGCCGCCTCGTGCTTTTCCACCAGCGCCACCAACCGCGCAGCCATCGCGGCGAGTTCCTTGCGGTGGTGGGGCTTGGTGTGTTGACCCGGCTCGATGTCCTGTTCGACCAGCCAGATTTCGGGCAGGTAACAGCGGCCCACCGCATCATCCTCGACGATATCGCGGGCGATGTTGGACAGCTGGAAGGCCAGCCCCAGATCGTTCGCCCGGTCGAGCGTTTCCTGATCCTTCGGGTCGACGCCCATGACTACCGCCATCATCACGCCCACAGCGCCCGCCACATGGTAGCAGTAGCGCAGCATGTCGGCTTCGGTGCGCGGGCGCCAGTCTTCGGCGTCCAATTGGAAGCCCGCGATTACATCCTCGGCCATTTGCGGGGTCAGGCCGACTTCGTCAGCAACCACGCCGAGCGCGTCGAAGGCCGGATCGCCGGTCGGCTGGCCTGCGAAGGCGAGCGCGGTCAGGCGGCGGATCAGGGCGAGGCGTTCGGCCAGATCGGACTGGTCACCCAGCACCCCGCCCATGTCCTGATTATCGGCAATATCGTCTGCACGGCGGCACCACGCATAGAGCAACCACGCGCGTTCACGGGTCGCGTTGTCGAACAATTGCGAAGCGGCGGAAAAGCTCTGCGATCCGCGCTTTATCGAAAGCCGCGCGTGTTCGACCAGCGCGGCGCGGGTGGCGGCGTCTACTGCCATGCCCGAGCCTACAGTTCCTCGGCCTTCATGCGGAAGATCGGGGTGTGCGGCTGATAGGCCGCCATCTTGGCGAGCAATTCGGTGCAGGTGTCGGCCGCGATCAGGATGTTCTGGTGCGCGGGCCGCACGAAGCCGACCGCCGCCATCTTGGCGTTGAAGGCCAGCAGATCGTCATAGAAGCCGAACGCATTGAGCAGCCCAACGGGCTTGGTGTGATAGCCCAGCTGCGACCAGCTCATCGCCTCCCACAGCTCGTCCATCGTGCCGACCCCGCCGGGGATGGTGACGAAGCCATCCGACAGGTCGGTGAAGCGCTGCTTGCGTTCATGCATGCCGCTGACCGAGATCAGTTCGTCGCAATCGTGGTTGGCAACCTCGGCCTTGACCAGCGCTTCGGGGATGATGCCGATGACTTCGCCGCCCGCGTCCTTCGCGCCCTTGGCGACCGCGCCCATCAGCCCGAGCTTGCCCCCGCCATAGACGAGGCCGATGCCGCGCCGCGCCAATTCCGCGCCGACATCATAGGCGAGCTGGATATAACGCGGATCCTCGGGCGAGGCCGAGCCGCAATAGACAGCGAGACGTTTCATCAGTTCGCACGCTCCGCGCTGCAAGCGAACGCGACCACCTTCTGATCCTCGGGGCTTGGCGGGGTCTTGGCGAAATCCATCGTCACCTCCTGAATCGGAAGCCGCATATTGTTGCCAAACCCCGAACTGTGCATCCAGCCCTGCTGGATTCCGATGAGGTCGCGTTCGCAGTCAACGGCGAGGACAAAGTCGACGGTCATGGCTTCGGGACTGATGATGACGGCGCGCATCAACATCAGTTGCACCGGTCGCCCATCGATCACGGTCTGCGATCGCCAGGCTTCATCGATCCAGCCGGTTCCTTCGGCGTCATCCTGGAAATCAATCCAGCGGTGGGAGTGATCGGATTCGACCAGCGGCGAAGTGCCGAGCGCAGGGGGCGTGGCGGCGAGCAGCAGCAGCAGCGATCCGATCATCACACACCCACCTTGGCCAGATCCTCCAGCATCAGGCTGGCGGTTGCCTTGGCGCTGCCGACCACGCCCGGAATGCCTGCGCCCGGGTGGGTGCCTGCGCCGACGAGGTAGTAGTTGTCGATTACGTCATCGCGGTTGTGGCCGCGCAGGTACGCGCTCTGCCACAGCACCGGTTCGAGGCTGAAGGCGCTGCCCATGTGGGCGTTCAAGTCCTGCTTGAAGTCCTTGGGCGCGTAGCTGAACTTGGTGATGATCCGGCTGTGAATGTCCGGGATCAGGCGGCGGCCGAGTTCATCAAGGATCATCTTTTCAAGCTTCGGCCCGACATCGTCCCAATCGAGCGGCATCTTGCCCATGTGGCTGACGGGGACGAGCGCGTAGAACGTGCTCTTGCCTTCGGGAGCCATGCTCGGATCGGTCACGGTCGGGTGGTGGAGGTAGATCGCGAAATCTTCCGGCACGACGCCGTTCTTGTAAATGTCGTCGAGCAGGCCCTTGTACCGCTTGGCGAACAGGATCATGTGGTGCGGGATGCCGGGCCAGGTGCCCTCAAGCCCGAAATGCACGACGAAGAGGCTTGGGCTGAAGCTCTTGCGGTTCAGCGACTTGGCCATCTGCTTGCCGCGTTCGGAGCCGGACAGCAGATCCTTGTAGGAATGCATGATGTCGGCGTTGCTGGCGACCGCATCGAAGCGTTGGCGGAACCCGCTCTTGGTTTCGACCTCGGTCGCCTTGGTGCCGAGGGTATGGACCTGTTTGACCGGATCGCCGACCCGCATCGTGCCGCCCAGACGCTCGAAATGGCGCACCATCCCTGCAATCAGCCGGTTGGTGCCGCCGCGCGCCCACCAGACACCGCCGTCCTTTTCCAGCTTGTGGATCAGGGCATAGATCGACGATGTGTTCATCGGGTTGCCGCCCACCAGCAGCGAGTGGAAGCTGAAGGCTTCGCGCAGCTTGGGGTGCTGGATATAGCTCGACACCATCGAGTATACCGAACGCCATGCCTGCTCCTTGATCAGGGCAGGGGCGGCCTTCAGCATCGACTTGAAATCGAGGAACGGCTTGGTGCCGAGCTTCAGGTAGCCTTCTTCATAGACCCGCGCCGAATATTCGAGGAAGCGGGCATAGCCTGCCACGTCCGCCGGGTTCAGCTTCGCGATTTCCGCGTTGAGCTGTTCTTCGTCGTTCGAATATTCGAAGTTGGTGCCGTCGGGCCAATTGAGGCGGTAGAACGGCATGACCTTCATCAGTTCGACATCTTCCGAGATGTCATGGCCGGTCAGCGCCCACAGTTCTTCAAGGCAGGGCGGATCGGTGATCACAGTCGGCCCGCCATCGAAAGTGAAGCCTTCGCGCTCCCAGAAATAGGCGCGCCCGCCCGGCTTGTCGCGGCTTTCGATCACAGTGGTGGCGATGCCCGCCGACTGCAGCCGGATGGCGAGCGCCATCCCGCCAAAGCCCGCGCCGATCACACAGGCGGTCTTGCCGGCATAACGTTCGGCCAGTGCAGGATTGATGCCCTTGCCGGCGGCGGCGCCAGCGATGTTGATCTTCACGTCGGCGTTCATGCCGGGGTCTCCATTTTGAGAGGCTTGGTGTCAAACGGTTTCCCGGAGGAAAACAGTGCGCGGATTGCACGCGGGATAGCTACGGGCGGCTTGCCCGTCAGGATGCGCAAACGATCGGGCCATGTCGACCGGCCAGCATAAAACCGCTCCACCAGCGCGCCGCGCAGGGCGTAGAAATGTTCGAACACCACCACGCGCTTGTGCGGCTCGGCGGCTTCGAACAACATCCGGCTGAGCATCCGGTAATAGCCGGTGGCGCGCCAATGGCGTTTGGAACGGCGCGTGCAGAAGGCGGCGAGTTCCTCGCCCGTCAGCGCCGGACGGCTGGCGATAAGGTGGGCAATCGCCAGCGCATTATCGACCGCGAATGGCAGGGTGTAGCTGGTAAGCGGGTGCGAAAATCCGCCCCGCGCGCCTGCCAGAGCAACGCCGGGGATCGCGACTTCGGCGAGGGCTGCGTTGAAGTCGCCCCCTGAAATCACCGGCAGGATGCCTGCTTCCTGATCGACGATTTCGCCCTTCCATCCGTTGCGATGGGCATATTCGGCAATCCGGCCCTTGAGGACATCGGCGTCCATCTTCGGCTGGTCGGCATAATAGGTATCTTCGATGAACACATCGGTGGGCGAAAGCGGCAGGACATAGACGAAACGGTAGGCTGCGCCGTTGCCGTGCGGGGCAAGCTGGTCGACGCTGGCATCCATGATCACCGGCCGGGTGATGCCGTGGGGCGTCTCGCACCGGAATTGCTGGCCGAGGAACACCTGCCAGCCGCCCGAAAGGTGGCTGGACGGCTTGAACGGGCGGCAATCGATCACGCGCCTGGCGGCGATCCGCGTGCCATCGGCCAGCGTCACGCCGCCGGCGTCAAGCGATGCCGCTTTCGTCTCCAGCAGCACGCGATCCGCCGGAAGTTCGGCTGTCAGCTTGGCATGGAATTCGGCGCTGGCGAGCGATCGGTAGGAAGTCGGCAGCGTGCGGCCAAGGCCGGGGAAGGTAATGTCGTAGCCTTCGTCCCAGCCATTGAGGTCGAAACCCGCCATCAACCCGCGCGCGCCGGACCGAATATCGGTCTCAAACCAGCTCCAGCGATGATGCCCGCCCAGCGTGCGTCCGGCCTCGACCAGCAGGAACCGGCATTCGGGCGCATGGCGGTGCAGCGCGAGTGCAATCAACCCGCCCGCCAACCCGCCGCCGACGATCACGACGTCGTGAGGCGCGTCTGGCGCAAGGTGCTGTTTCGGAATTGAGTCGACCATCTCTTTCTGCCCTAGGCCAGCGCTGCGCGAACGGCAATCGCTCGCGCAATTCCCCCGCCAAATCAGATGTTGCAACATTACGCGGAAACAATAAGGCGCGCGCGAGTTTGCCTCCCTACTCTCGCAATAAGGATCGCACCTTCGTGAACACCCGCTTTGCCGCTCGCCCGCTGGTTCCTGCCCTTTTGTGTGCTGCCCTGTGGGCTGCCCCTGCGCTGGCTTCCGATGCTGAAACCGAAGTTGCCGCCACCGATGCCGAAGTCGGGGCCGATGCCGAGCCGGTTGCCGTGTCCGTCCAGTCCGCCCCCGCAGCGCCGCCGCCGATGGTTTTCACCAAGCCGGTGTTCGACGACACATGGGCGACCATCGGCCTCGGCGTGGGTCTGGTGCCGAGCTATGCCGGCTCCGATGATTACATCGCCTTCCCGTTGCCACTGATCGTGGGCCGCGTCGGCGGGATCGGCATCCGTCCCAACGGGCCGGGTCTTGCGCTCGATCTGCTCTCTCCCGCCCCCAGCTTCGGCAAGCGCAAGGTGCGCGCTTCCTTCGGCCCGGCTTTCCGCATCCGCAATGACCGTCAGGCCCAGATCAAGGACGACGTGGTCGAACGCGCGGGCGATCTCGATCTGGCGCTGGAAGTCGGCCTCAATGGCGCGGTTGCGTTCCCCGGTGTGTTCAAGCCGTTCGATACCCTGAGCGTCGGCGTGCAGGTGCGCCGCGACGTGCTGAACGCGCATGACGGGCTGATTATCGAACCGCAGATCAACTATTCCACCCCGCTGGGCCGGGCGTTTCTGCTGCAAGTCCAGACGCAGATGGAATTCGTCGATGACAGCTTTGCCGACTACTATTTCAGCGTGACCCCGACGCAGCGCGCGGCGACCGGCCTGCCGGCATTCACCGCGCAAGGCGGATTGAACCGCGTGGGGACGCTGGCGATCCTGAGCTATGATCTGGATAACAACGCGCTCAATGGCGGTTGGAGCCTGACCGGGATAGGCGGCTATTCGCGGCTGCTGGGTGACGGCGCCGACACGCCGTTCACCACGCTGCGCGGCGACCCCAACCAGTTCATCCTCGGCCTCGGGGTCGCCTTCACCTTCTGACAGCGATTTACTGCGGGAAGCGCCGGGCGAAGATGTCTTCCATCAGCTTGGCAATTGCGGCGTCTTCCTGCGGCGTGAGCGCCTCGTTCTCCATTTGCGCGCGCAGGCGCTGGATTTGCGGATTGACCCGCTGAAGCTTGAGCAGCGCCGGATTGGACATCGCCTGACGGCCCATTTCGGCCAGATCCTTGCTGTCCATCTGCTGAAGGCCCTGCGTGACCGCGCTGTTGATGTCGGCGCGCACTTCGTTCTCGGTGATCGGCTTTTCGGTCATGGCCGTAGCCATCGTCTGGTCCATGTTGAAGTTGGCCACCACGCTGCCCATCAGCTTGCGCCCGATATCCGAGCGGTAGAAGCCTGCGACGCTGGCGGCTTCATCGGGGGTGAGGTGATCCGCCATCGCCGCGATCATCCGCGGGCGATAGGACACCGTCACCCGCTGGTTCTGGCTTTCCAGCACCGGGCGCATTCCGGTGATGATCTCGTCGAGCAGGCCCGGGCTGGCCGATTCTGCCGCAGCCAGAGCTTCATTGGCCTGCATCTGGCGCTTGATTGCGGCCAACCCGTTGCTGATCAGACGACTGCGATCGACCGTGCTGTCGATGGCGTCGATCAGATCGGCATAGGCGGGATGATCCGGCTGGGGGTTGGCGATGACCGGCGCATTGTCTGCGAATGCGGGCATGGGAGGCGGCGGCACGTCCTGCGCGGCGGCAGCCGGTGCCAGCATGGGCGCGGCAAGCAGCACTGCCAGAGCAAGCCCAGTGCGGCGGTACGCGGAAAAGCGGATCATCAAAATAGCCCCCTTCGGCTCATGTCATTGCGCCCTAAGGCATAACCGCCCGCCCGCTCGCCCCCAAGCGAATAGTCCGGTCGCGCGTGAATTTTGCAGGGACGCTTGCCTTGACCGCACAGCCGCGCCATCACGCGGCGGGGTTATTCGAGGCACCGGGAGAGGCAACAATGCAGGCATTCAAGGGCAGGTTGATGGTGGGACTGGCGCTGGCCGGCACGCTGATGGCAGGCGCGCCGCTGGCGGCAGAGACGGTCGCGATCCGTGCAGGCAGCGTCATCACCGATGCCGCCGCCGAGCCGACCGGGCCTGCGACGATCCTCGTTGCTGATGGCACAATCGTGTCAATCACGCCCGGCCACGGCCCCCTTGCAGGAGGCGTGCCTGCCGACCGCGAGATCGACCTCAAAGCCAAGACCGTGCTGCCCGGCCTGATCGATTTGCACACGCACCTCACTGGCGATCCGGGCGGCGATTTCTGGAAGGAAGCGACCGAGCCTGACGAATGGGGTGTGGTTGTGGGCGCCAAGAACGCCAAACTGACCGCTCTGGCCGGGTTCACCACTGTGCGCGAAGCGGGCAGCGGCAAGGACACCGCCTTCTCCCTGCGGCGCGGGACTGCCGAAGGGCTTGTGCCGGGGCCGCGCATCGTGGCGGCTGGCCCGGCGCTGGCGATCATCGGCGGCCACGGCGACGTCAATGGCTTCCGTTCGGAGGTCAACGAACTGCTCGACTCCGGCTTCACCTGTACCGGCGCGGTCGAATGTGCCGCCAAGGTGCGCCTCGCCAGCCAGAACGGTTCGGACGTGATCAAGATCACCGCGACCGGCGGCGTGCTCTCGCAGCAAGGGCGCGGGCTTGAAGCCCACTTCACCCCAGCCGAAATGAAGGCGATTGCCGACACCGCGCACTCGCTCGGGTTGAAAGTCATGGCCCACGCCCACGGCGCGCGCGGCATCCAGCAGGCTGCCGAAGCGGGGATCGATTCGATCGAACACGGCACCTATCTCGATGAAGCCGCGGCACGTGCGATGAAGGCCAGCGGCACCGTGCTGGTGCCGACCCTGATGGCGCTGGAAGGCGTCAGCGAAGGTCTGGGCAAGGGTGTCTATACCCCTACGGTCGAAACCAAGATCCGCGCTGTGCAGCCGCTGATGGCGAGCCTTGTCAGCCGAGCGCGCCAATATGGCGTCACCGTCGCCTTCGGCACCGATGCGGGCGTGTACCAGCATGGCCGCAACGGCGAGGAACTGGGCCTTATGCGCAAGCAGGGCATGAGTGACCGCGAAGTGCTCGCCAGCGCGACCACTGTGGCGGCCAAGGTGCTCGGCATGGACAGCCAGATCGGGCGGCTCGCGCCGGGCTATTCGGCGGACATCATCGCGGTTGACGGCAACCCGCTCAAGGATGTGACCGTGCTGGAAGAAGTCGACTTCGTGATGGTGCGTGGGCGCGTGATTGAATGAGCGGTTACGGCGCGCTCATCCCCAACCGCCGCACGGTTATCGTCTCGCTCGCCATTGCGGCTGTCACCATCGCCATCCTGCTCGCCATGGGCCGCTCGCCGATCTGCGAGTGCGGCTATGTCAGCCTGTGGCACGGGCAGATCAACGATAGCGGCAACAGCCAGCACATTACCGATTGGTACACGCCCAGCCACATCATCCACGGGATGATCTTCTACGCCTTCGGCTGGTGGATGTTCGTCCGGCGCGGCTGGGGCGGGGCGCAGGCGTTTCGCTGGGGCCTGCCGCTTGCTGTGCTGCTGGAGGCGGCGTGGGAAGTGCTGGAGAACACCCCGATGGTGATCAACCGCTTCCGTTCGGTCACCGCCAATTTCGGCTATTCGGGCGATTCTGTGCTCAATTCGGGCGCGGATATCCTCTGGATGAGCTTCGGCTTCTGGCTGGCGCTGCGCCTGCCGGTGAAGGTGACGCTGGCGCTGGCAATCGTGGGCGAGCTGGTGGCGGGCTATGTCGTGCGGGATAATCTGACCTTCAATGTCATCATGCTGGTCTATCCGATCGATGCGATCGCCGAATGGCAGGCGGCGGGCGGCGTGGCCTGATACGCCCGCTCTGGCATAGCGCCTGCATCTGACCTATGCTCGGCCCGAGAGCCCGGCGCCGTGCGACCGGGCCGCACCGGGGGAGGGACATATGCTGACCGAGCGCAGGCGCGCCCTGCTGGTCTTCAACGGGATCGGGCTGATCGCCTCGGCAGTGCTGTCGGGCTGGCTGTATTTCTTCTTCACGCTGGGCGCGATTGATCTTTGGCCTCTCGTCACCGATGTCCCCGCCGCCATTCCGGGGGACCGGCGCGCGTGGAACATGGCGCACCTTGAAGGCATAACCAATGGCACGATGCTGATCGCGATCGGAGCAGCAGGCGGCTACATCCGGCTGGGTGAGCGGGCGCAAACCGTGTTGTTCCGTTCATCGCTGGCGTTCGGCTGGCTGTTCACGCTCCCCGCCATCGCCAATGCCCTGTTCGGCACACGCGGGCTGGAGTTCGGCGGCGGGCCGTTTCCGGGGGACGTGACGATCAATAACATCATCTTCCTCGCCGGCTGGCCCGCGATGATCGGCGTGCATCTGGCGGTGGGTCTGCTGCTGTGGGGCGCATGGCAGCATCACCGCCACACGGGAGACCGCACATGAGCGCCCATCCTGCCATTATCGTGCGCCGCATCCCCTTTGCGTTCGACGAGGGCATCAACCCGGTCTGGCATCCCGCGCAGCCTGAATGGAGCCACATGGTCAACGGCGCATCGCTCGCCATGCCCTATCTCGAACCCTTCCTGATCAAGACCGTGACCGAGGCCTTGAAGCAGGTCGACGACCCCGCGCTGAAAGCCGATGTCCACGGCTTCATCGGGCAGGAAGGCGTCCACTTCCAGAGCCACCGGCGCTATAACGAGATCCTCAAGCGCCACTTTCCCGAGCTGGCCGACGTCGAGGCCGAAATGGAGGCCGATTACCGACGCTTCCAGAAGCGCAGCCTCAAGTGGCGGCTGGCCTATACGGCGGGTTTCGAGACGATGACGATGGGCATCACCGAATGGCTGATCCGCAGCCGCAGCCAGCTGTTTGCCGGATCGGACAGCGCGGTAGCCTCGCTGATCCTCTGGCACATGGTCGAGGAGGCCGAGCACAAGAACGTCGCCTGGGATCTCTACAACCACCTTTATGGCGATTGGCGCGGGCGGGCGTGGGGGCTGGTGTGCGGGACGGCGCATGTCGCGCTGTCGAGCCGCAAGGGCTATGTCCGGATGCTCAAGCGCGACGGGTTGTGGGGAAAGCCGACGAGCCGCCTCAGGCTGTGGGCGATGGTGGCGCGCTTCCTCGTCCATTGCTCGCCCGCAATGCTGCGGTCGCTGTTGCCCGGATACCACCCTTCAGGGGTGCGCGATCCGGCGTGGGTAGCGCATTGGGCCAGCGCCTATGCAGGGTTGCCCGATGGTAGCATCCCGTCGCTCGACACCGCCGATCCGGAGATACCGGCGCGTTTTGCGTGAGACTGGACTCGGCCTTGGCCTTGTCCTAATCCTTGCCCATCCCCGGGGAGCCGCTTGGCTGAGAGGGGCGGTTAGCACCGTCCGACCCGTCGAACCTGAACCGATTAGCATCGGCGGAGGGAGTGGGCTGGTCGTTTGAACCCATGCGCCCGCGCTCCATCCGCCTTGAGGAGAGAGCATCATGGCCGACATCAATTCACCCGTCGAAATCGGCGTTACCACCGGGCCGATCCGCGGCAGCCGCAAGATTTACGTCGGCGCGCGCACCGGCTCCGGCATCCGCGTCGCGATGCGCGAGATCGACCTTGAGGGCGGCGAGCCCTCCGTGCGGGTCTATGACACCTCCGGCCCTTACACCGACCCCGACGCGCATATCGACATCAACGCAGGCCTCGCCCCGCTGCGCCGGGACTGGATCATGGCGCGCGGCGATGTCGAGGCTTATGACGGGCGCGAGATCAAGCCGGAGGATAACGGCCAGCTTGGGCCCGATCGTTCGGGCGGCGTCCCGCAGTTCCCCAATGCGGTGAAGCGCCCCTTGCGCGCCAAGGCCGGCATGAACGTCAGCCAGATGCACTATGCCCGCCAAGGCATCATCACCCCCGAAATGGAATATGTCGCCGAGCGCGAAAACCTCGGGCGCGAGATCGCTGCCGACATGGTGCGCGACGGGCAGAGCTGGGGCGCGGAGATTCCGACCATCATCACGCCGGAATTCGTGCGCGATGAAATCGCCCGCGGCCGCGCCATCATCCCCAACAACATCAACCACCCCGAGAGCGAACCGATGGCGATCGGGCGCAACTTCCTCGTCAAGATCAACGCCAATATCGGCAACTCCGCCGTTGCCTCGAACGTGGCGAGCGAAGTCGACAAGATGGTGTGGGCGACCCGCTGGGGCGCGGATACGATCATGGACCTCAGCACCGGTC
>Ga0209812_10001533_pt1 | contig 15656 bp, 8 predicted proteins | sample JI71714BDNA_FD_187502 | JGI IMG/M metagenome (GOLD analysis project Ga0209812, IMG submission 187502) | Wastewater effluent complex algal communities from Wisconsin, to seasonally profile nutrient transformation and Carbon sequestration -... | ecosystem: Engineered > WWTP > Effluent > Algae...
GCTCGATGTGGTGGGACATGAATTTGCACATGGACTGACCGAATTTAATTCTGGACTTATTTATCAAGGTGAATCTGGCGCAATAAACGAATCCATAAGTGACATATTCGGTAAGGCTTTAGAATTCTATACACAACCTGCACAATTTTCATGGCTCATAGGCAACAAGATCCCGAGAACAGGCAACGACCCATTCAGATCTATGAGCAATCCTAATTCTTTGTATCAACCAAAAAATTATAAAGGTGATTATTGGTCTATCAATCCTTATGCCGTCCACACAAATAGTGGCGTCATGAATTATTGGTTTTATCTTATGGTCAATGGTGGTACTGGAAAGACAGAAAAAAACGTGCCTTATTCTGTAAAAGCCATAGGTATGGACAAAGCCCTTGAAATAGTATTTCTATTAAATACAGCCTATCTCACCGAAAACTCCGATTATCTTCTAACTTACGAATACTCAAAATTGATAGCTGAAGACTTGTATGGCCTTAATTCTGATGAATACAATACCGTAGTCAATGCCTGGCAGGCAGTAGGTCTACCAGAAGTCCCACAAGTAAATCAAAATCTAACATTTACTTTTGCCACCGATGGAGAATATGATTTAAACCCCATTTCTTGCTGGGATAACAACGATCGAAAAATAAAACTAACCCTAACCAATAACAGTCAACAGACCGTACCACCCGGTGCCATATTTCGTGTGATGGCAACTGGAAAATATAAATATGATAATATTGATTATCAAGTAACGCTAATAGATACAATGTGGACATCGACAGAGGCCTTGGACAGCAATGAATCTGTAGATGTGGTTGGAAATGTCCTGTTTCCTGCATATGTAAATTACCTCTCGATAAATAATAATGTTCGGGTAAACTTCCCTGGCACTTCTTATAATAATACCTTCCTGCAGTCTATCCAATATCTGAAAAACGAACAAGAACCTGCTAATTACTTTAGTAATGCTTACATCTATTCTAACATGGATAACATCTGTGATAAAAGATCTAGGTTGGCATGGACATATGGAAGAGTCTATCACAACTTATGTAGAGAAGAAAATTTTGTTTTTGAGTTTGAATATGAAGATGGCAATATTTCTAAATATTATTATGATACGGTGACTGTTAGACCCAACAAATTTTTTAATTTTGTTTCACCTGATGTGATTAGACCAGATTTTTCAGATTTTGAGCTTACGACAGACATTAGAGTGCATCTCTCAGCATGGATCTATGGGCAGAAATATCCGATCAAAAGTGATACCCTTGACAAATATATTTTAAAGATTCTAAGACAAAATGAAGTTATAAACTTCGATCAAGTGACTGACTATCGGGATGAAAGACTATTACAAATTACGTCATGTATCTTGTGCAATACTGAAATACAATCAGGTGCGCTACATTTTGAAAATCAGGGAAAACTCAGCGAAACAAATAATTGTGTACCTGTAGCAGATTTTTATGATGCGGCACTGGAAGATGTGTTTGCAGACCTTAATTTTAATAATACTAAAGTCTGTATAGATATCGAGAATATGGTAGAGCCGTACTTAAGTTTTGACGCTAGAATGCGTACATTATCTCCTCAACCAAAAGAAGATTTCCTCCATGGCATTATGGTTTTTGAAAATAATCAACGACTGCCGACGCCTGTCATTACTGATACTGACAATAGTTTTAAAACATTTAAAATACCTCTGACAAATGCACAGCTAGGATTGATTGATATTTCATTATACATTGATGGTTCTGAAGGAGATATAGACAATATTTTCATTTATGACAAAAATTCCACAAGCGTGGATGACATCTATAAAAACACACCTTTTACCATTACAAATCCATCAGTAGATGTCATAAAAATTGACCTCAGTAGTAATAGTACAGATGCTGTACATAAAGTAGAAATCTACAATGCCAATGGTGTACAAGTATATGTAGGTCCTATTACAGATAAGACTTTGCATATAGATTGTATCAACTGGTCATCAGGTCTATATCTCTATAAAATGCAAGGAGAGTTTACATCTTGGAATGGCAAAATCATTGTAGCACATTAAAGTAAATACAAATGGTATAATCTACTTGCTAAGATTAAATCAGAATTCGGTAAATCCACCCATAAAAAAGCCTTAACTGACACCAATGTCAATTAAGGCATTTTTTATTTAATCAAATTTTATTTTATTATCTGAGCAAGTTAACATTGCCTTGCTTCCTATATTCTAATGCATTTATACACAATGCCCTTAAATAATAAGCATATGCATCAGGTGGTAGTGGCTCACCATTAAAGGTTCCATCCCACCCTACTGTTTGGTCTTTTGATCTGAAGACTTCTTGTCCCCAACGATTGTATATAATAAGCTCCATATCATCTATGAAATTACTTCTCACATACAAGATATCATTGACTCCATCACTATTCGGTGAGAATGCATTAGGCAGATACACATCCGTTTCATCACATTGCGCTTTTCTGACGGTCACTGTTACGACATCTGTGGCTGTACATCCATTTTCATCCGTGACAGTTACAGTGTATGACGTCGTTTCTATAGGACTCACTATAATACTAAGTCCATCATCACCATTACTCCATTCATAGATTGCATTGGTTATAGGATTTGAAACAAAAATTTCTATGCTCTCACCTTCAAATATAGTAAAATCTGGATCTGCATTGACTTCCACAGATACTTGCTCACCTACCTCAGCTAAAAATTCGGAACTTTGTTTACATCCTGAAAGCTTATCCGTCACTTCTACAAATAGTAATTTATCCGCAGTAAGCAATACAGTTGGGTTTTGGATAGTAACACTTGATGTGAAACACTCTACTGGCGACCACAGATAATTATATGCATCTGGATTATCAATGTCTAGCGTCACTTCTGAATTTTGTGATAAACAAAACTGACTTGGTCCAGAAACCTGAAAATCAAATGGTTGTGTTATTTTTGGAGTAATATTCGCATTACTTGCGCATCCCGTTTCCTTATTGGTAAGGATCACCGTGAGTACCTTTCCTTCCACCGCTTTGATGATGGGATTAGGCGTATCTCCACCCGAAACAATACACTCTGCAGGCGACCATTCATACGTGTACAGCGACGGATTATCTATGATGATACTTATTTCGTATTCTTGATTGATACAAAGACTGTCTCTTCCATCCAAATCAACCGTAAAATCAAATTTAAATACTTCCGCCCTTACAGTATCAGTATCTTTACATCCATAAATATCTTCTGCAGTCACGATGTATTCTGCATCATTATCCAAGACAATTTCAAGGGTATTTCCGCTAGTGACGACATTACCATTCATATCTGTCCATGAATAAGTCACATCGTCAATATTGGCATCCGCTACAAATGTTACAGTATCGCCTAGACACCTTACTTGGTCATCAATGGCATTAATAGAAATCAAAGGATTGACAACCACATCTTGACTTTCTATTTTAAACGGACACACATTTACAAGATTGACCAAAGTCACATTATAAGTTCCTGTGTCAGGATAGGTGTAGCATGGTTTAGGTTGTAAAGAAACGTCATTTGTAGTGTTGGGGTCGCCAAAGTTCCACTGTAAAAACCCTGTATATGTACCTGATATTTCAAAACAAAACTCATTTTTACCACATTCTGATAATGTATAACTGAAATCAACCACAGGATTTTCTGAAATGATAACATCAATCGAATCTCTTAAACTACAGCCAAACTGATTCGTAACTGTAAAGTAAAATACAAACGGTCCATTTTCATCAGGTCCAATGCCTATGGTAGGACTAGATGTATTACCACCCGCAACGATATGAGTATCTGTATCCCATACAAATTGGTTATTGTGTGATGGATCTAGATTTACGGTCAATAGTTTAGTGGTATCTTCTCTACATACTGTAAATGGTGACACCGTTTCTATACTAGGGGTTTCATTACTTACTGTAATTTGAGCTGGAAAAGTAGAACATTGTTCGCCCACAAACTGCGCATAATATGTTTCTTCCTTTCCAGTAAATTGCGTCTTTAAAGTATCTCCTGTAGCAATAACAACTGTAAGATTAAAATCAGTACTCCAGATGTACTCTCCGACGCCTACGCCACCTGAAACTGTCAGCAACACACTCCCATCACAGCTTGTGGTGTCTCCTTCTATCTGCAAGGTGATACCATCTTCCAATGCAAATACATCTACAGAAGAAACAACCGTACACAATCCATCAGAAACAGTCACTTGATAAGTAATATTTGAATCTATGGTAACAATTGGATTGGATGGGTCTGTAAGGTCTAATCCATCTGTGGGTGACCAAGTATAAGTCCAAGCAGGATTCGGATTGGTCACAAATGTTTTTGACTGATTAGGGCAAAGTATGATAGGATCCGCAACAAATTTTATAGTAGCAAATGGTCCAGGCAAAAATGATCTTTGGACAGTATCACTACATCCATTTTCATAATTGACAATCATATTCACAAAAAGAATACTATCTTTTGGTATAACAATAGTAATATCGGTGCCAGTGTATGGCAACTGATTACTAGCAATACCTACTATCCAAGAAATATCCGTCGTAGAGATGCCATTGGAAAGCGTATCAACATAGGTTAATTCTAGTTGGACACTGTTTTCATCAGGACACTCTATTGGTTGGAACGAAAAATCAGCTTTAGGCAATAAATCTTGTAAAGAGAAAGATTTGGTAAGCGATTTTGTACATCCACCTACAAAGTTAACGGTTAGTGTTACTGATAGATTTGTTGTACTCGTAGGAAGCGTGATACTCAGTGGATCATCTGTAAATGTTTGATTTCCTATCGTCCAAGAAATAGATGCTATGGTGGCAAAAGGATTGAGTGGTGCTGATAAATTATTAAAAACCAATTGTGCAATTCCTTCTGACGGACAGTCTGAAAGAGAAAAATCAAAATCTACCTTTGGGGCTAAACTTGCTATATTTATGGTCTTTACTATAGTTGCCCGACATCCATTACTTGCTGTTACCACCAAGGTTACTTCTGCATCTCCACTTCCTGCTAAATTTATGATTGGGTTATTGCCTGAATATAAGGTAGTGGCCCCATTCTGCAAAACACTCCATGACCATTCTGATAATGTATAACCAGGTTCATCATAAATGGAAGTATCGTTTAATTGAATTTTAAGACTGTCATTGGTGTCATTACAACCAGATAAACTAAAATTGAAGTCAGGTATTATTTTATTTTCAAAAACCGATACGGTCTTTACTATGGTATCAAAACATCCATCTGATCCCCTAGTAGCAAGAAGTCTGACATTATAAACGCCCGAAGATGGAAAATTGAATATTGGGTTTGTCTCTGTAGATTGGAATGCAGGATCCGTGCTCGGATAATTAAAATTCCACCTAAAGTTACTAGCACTCAAACTCTCATTATAAAACTCTACACGTAGACCATCACAATTAGACTCAGAAGTAGAAAACTGCGCTAATGGTGGCTGACTACAAAGTCTCACATTATATTGAAAATCCCTTCTTACAGAACTAAGTAAAATGCCTTTTCGATATTCATCTACACAAACACCTACTAGAAATTGTCCTACCAAATTGGGAGTACCCGTAATTACTCCTGTCTGAGCATTAATTTTCAGTGGTACACCGCCAAGTAAATCATTGATAGAATATGGTGGTGCCCATATGATACCAGCAAATGGTGGAGGGCTTGGTTGAGTAGGTTGGGGATTTATTAATGTAGCACCTGATGAAGGTACACATAACTTGTAAACTAACGAATCACCATCAATATCTGTGGCGCTATGGTCAAAATCCAATGGTTTATTATTACAAATATACACATCAGGCCATTGTTTAAAAGTAGGCGAATTGTTGTTAAAATTATAGGCTGTTTCCGTAATAGCTACCCAATAAGTACTTCCTGTTGATACAGGGTCGATGATATTATTTAAGGAGATATTACGACAACATCTCTGGTAAGCAAGAATGTAACCTCCTTCTATTTGTGGTAAAGTTATTGCCCCAGTGTAGGTAGTTTCATGCACACAGACTTGTGTACCTTCAAATCCACAATCACTCCTGATAAACTCATTGAGCGTGTCAGACGACATAAATGGCATTGTAAATGACCTAATCCATGTACCATCCTTAGCACTAAAAATACCAACATATGCAGGATTATCAAATTCAGCTTCAGGTGATCCCAAAAAACAGTCACGTCTTAAGGTCAATCGGACCGTAAATCCTTTACCTCCGGGTACATTTCCTATACTTTTGTAAGTTATGTTACCACCTACAATGTGGGTAGTTTTACCTACATTAGGCAAGGACATGAAGATGATAACTATGATGCTTAACCTGCAAATAGCTGTAAATATTTTTTTAGATATATTTCCCATTACAAAGATATTCATCGGATTAATTTTATTTATTTTTTAATGGTCAAATAGAATCTTCTCAAAGAAACAATCTCCATGTCTGTACGACATTCTCTAATTGCCTTTTTGAGAGATTTCATTTGTTTTTTTAATTTCGTGATGCTCTTAATATTTCTACCCTTCTTTCTTTAGCGGCCTTTATATTGTATATAGAGTTACGCTCGTCTTCTAGGCTACTTTCTACATCAGCTGGCGCTAGTTCTTTACCAAATGATATATCCGTCAAGACTAATTGACCTGATAAGAAGTAAGGTTTTAATTCTTCATTATCATAAAATATCATATCATTTTTGACAGAATTTACCCTTCGTTGACCCAAAGCTAGGTTGTATTTAGAGTCAGCCCTTGGAGATGCATATCCCTTCAATATCAGCTCCACTTTGTTCCCCGCTTCGAGTTCCTGAAGAAGTGATTTCATAAAGAGTTTAAATTGATCATATCCACCTTTGACATCTCCTTCAAAAAACACTTCATAATCATCCTTAGCCAATGCTCGATCCGCAAGTGGAAGTGGTTTTGTAAACTTGTCTTTGTAAACTTCTTTTCTGCTTACATACCTATTGACCAAATCCCCATATTTTGATTTAGTGACTGTTTTCCTACTAGAAATATCAGGCAAGTCATTATCAAAATACAAGCTAATAGGGAGTAAATCTTGAAGCACAAATTTATCCAGATATAAGTCACGTCTGATAAGTCCTGACTTGTCGTAAGGTCTTGTATCTACTGTATCTATAGCTTCTGTATAACCATCTTTAGTGGCAACAATTTTGTATATTTTACCTCTATCCAACATGAAGTTGTATTCATTACCTAATGGATTGATCTCAACAATATCTTTAACAGCCATGTCTGACATGTCTATCAATGTCACTGTTGTACCTTCCAATGGGAACTTCCCAACCTTAGTATATGTAAATACATCTAGCAGCATCATATCTGTGCTGAGATACATTTTTTTGATAATAGTCTCATTTTTATCCACACCAATAGTCGAAAACTTAATGGTGTCAGGATAATAATTTTCCCTTTCTGCTATGATCAGATAATTTCTATCCTCTACCAATGGAAATTTATGGTCATTGCCATCATCATTTCTAAATCTTGCAATCTCTTTTCCGGTATCTTGATCTATCAATATAACCGTAGCTTTTTTAAGCATTCTACCTGTCAATTTATCAAAGGTGAGTGCATTCAGATCTAGCTCAATCTTGATGATGTTCAATTTGAAAATATCATAACAACAAGACTCGAAATAACTATCCAAAAACAAAGCACCTTCACGATTAGACGAAAGATAAGCTGTAGAATCTGCAATGTCTTCAAAATAATAAATGTCATTATAACTACTATTGAACGGAGCACCTAATCCGACGACACCGCCAAAAGCATCATTTATTTTAGCAGATTTGTAAATATCCAAACCTCCTAAACCAGGTCTCCCATCAGAACTGAAGTATAAAAAGTCATTGTCCTTGTGGTAAAATGGTGTGACTTCGTCATTTGATGTATTGATCTCCTTAATGTTTATCGGTTGTGAGTAACCAAATTTTGGATCTATCAAACTATACCATATATCTAGCCCTCCCATTCCACCTTCTCGATTGGACACAAAAAATAGAAATTCTTTGCCTGTCACTTTATCGATCGCTAAATGTGGATGCGTAGATGTAGTACCTGGCAAATTAATAGGATCTGGCAATTTCATTTCGTTGCTCAGATTACCCAATGAGTCTACATTACTTTTATAGATTTCACAATGTATATCACTACCATTGATGTATTGACAAACGGTGTAATAAACTGTTTTTCCATCTGTACTGAAAGCTATATTTGAAACTAAGGAATCTGTTTCATTAATATACCCAGGTATCAATTCTGCAGGCTCTTCACCATCTTTTTGCAATAGTTTTGAAATTTCTCGTTTGGGTGCTTTTTTAACTACTTTTTCTTCATAGTACTTCATGGAAGAAAAATAGAGTTTTTTGTTGTGTATGATAGCCGATACATCAGATGAAGTACTATTAACATCTTCCCCGAGTTTGTCAAAGGTTACATTCTTTTTTGGATTGGTCACAACACCTTTGGCATAGTCGACAGAAACCAACTCTTTTTTTGCCAATTCTGTGTATAAACTATCTGTACCACCATATTCAGATAGGTACATATCATAATACTTCTTTGCTTCATCATACTTACCTATTCTTTGATTCATACTAGCCAACCAAAAAACGGAAAGTGGCTGTTTATCATCATTTAAAGTATCTACCAAGTAGCTATATTTTTCAGCAGCTCTGGCATAAGAGTTAAATTGACGAGCTGATTCAGCGGCTTTAAATATTATAACTGGATCTTTTTCATCGAATTCCAAAACGATATTGTAATTGATAAGTGCTCCATAGAAGTTCTTATCTGCGTAATCCCGCTCTGCTCGTTCCAAATATTGCTTTTTTGTAGGGGATTGGGCATGGATATTACCCAAACAAAAGAAGCAAATAATGGTCGAATATAATATTGTTGATATGTTATTGTTGATCATATATTTCCGGTTTTAATAAATTGGACAAACCTTTACTTCCTTCAAATCTTTTACATTTACAATGAAATACCTTACGTGTATCTCAGGACCACCTTTATTAGAACTTAGGATATCATTAAATTCGTTGGTATCGACATCATAACTTAAACTAGCATAAACATTGTTGTATTGGACAGCCATCGTGGGTATAAATGATTTTGCAGTACGATAGCCCATTCCTACATGAACTTGTACTTCTTTACCACGTTTTTGACTAAGATAAATTTTACCTAAGCCACCAAAAATAGTTTCATCATATTCACCCTGCACTTGATGGAGAGCGTGTAATTGTATGTCAAAAGCATTTAGGATCTTGATATTTCCCACAGCAGAAAAAGTAATTCGTTGCGGCAATTTAACAGAATCTGCTCCATAAAAAGACTGTTTAGGTTTTATAAGGTGTAATGCTGAGATACCTGCATCTACATGTGTTCTGCTATCCTTCTGATACCTATAATTAAAACCAACGCCCGACTCTAGAAAATTGATTCGCTCAAGGTCGCCGAATGATTCTCCTGACCCCAATGTACCATTAAATGCTTCTCCGTCCCACTGCTTATCCCATGTTAAGGTCGTACTATTAAATCCTCTAGATGCAAACCCTAACACCAATCCACCACTTACGATATGATTGGGGGTAAGTATACGATGGTAAGAACCACTAATATTAAGAGAAGATAAATTTAGTTTGGAATCACCTTGTCGATCGTGGTTAAAAAATGCACCAAGACCTAAAAAGTGTTTATCGCTATTGGCAAAATAGTATTGACGATCATACGACCCACTCAATGTAAACCAAGGTACGGGCACAAATCGCCATTGATCACGCATCGATAATGTGAATCGGTGATCACCCTTGAATACACCAGTCAAAGCAGGATTAATATTCTGTGGAGAATTGTAAAACTGACTGTAATGAAGATCTTGGGCATTTATTTTTAACAAACCGATAAAAAATATTCCCAAAATCAGGATTCGTGTTAAGTTTTGTGTTTTCAAATCTCTATGATTTTATTATATTAAATAAAACATTAATCTATAAAATATTGACTTATAAACTTGTATCGTCAATACAGGTTTTCCACCAATCTAACTATATATATACCGCAAAAACCGTACAACAAATTTTTAATCACCCGTTAAGCGTACTGATTAATCTTCGTTTGGCATCTTTGTAACCATTGTAAAAGACGTAAAATATTTTAATGACCACATATTATTCTCCCATTAGATGAAGTAAATTTACAAAACTTCTGTGATGCTTTAAATCCTCCCGACAAAACATATAGAAGACTTTCTTTTTATCTTTTGTGGTTATATAAACATCTTTAAAATTCAGTAAACATTTCCTTTAATTTGACTAACCAAAAAGAAACAATATGTGCTTTATTTTGATTAATCTAGACTATATGTGGCTTGATTGTAAATGAGATTGTGTGGTACCGAGATCTATAACTTAGACTAAAAAAATGATGTTTAAAATTAAAAAACATAACATCACATTCCTTCAATATTTGTCTAATAAGACCACCACTTCAAATTTTCAAACGAAAATAATACATCTTTAGTTTAAATACCACAAAAAACCTATCTTATTCAATATCAAATATATACAAATCAAATAGTAAACGCTATGCTACTTACAGATGTAACTAATTCGTCACCTACTTTTTCTTGATTCAACATTGATTTAGAATCTTCTTGAGAAAAAACGATATCTAGCGACCTTATCTCACAAAAGGGAATATTATAAACATTAAATATATCTTTAAGTTCAGATATATGCTGTTTTCCGAATGACTGTTGCAGTGCCGTACAAAGGAGATTTCTGTTTTTTAACCTCCCCGAATTCAATTCAAAGGTATGGTATTCTTCTTCAGACAAATTCAGGGTAAACCATAGTTTTTTGAATTGTGCATCACTACCTACCGCCAAAAGGAATTTAATACCATCTACATCCGTAAAAACATCACCATAAGGCGCAATATTGGGATGCAAAGTCCCACAAGGGACAGGTACATGACCTGCTATCAAGTAATTTGTAGCTTGATTTGCAAGGGCAGACAAGGCGCTTTTGTATAAAGAAACATGGATCACACTACCTTTTCCGGTACCCGCTTTTTTTAACAATCCTATCAAAATGGCTTCTTTCATCTGATGTGAAGCAATAATATCTATCATAGCCACGGGCAGTTTTGCAAAGTGATCTTTATCAGTTCCTGTCATGGATATCCATCCTGTTTCGCCTTGCATGACTAGATCATATCCAGGCCTTGGATCATCAAATTCATAAGCACTCAATTGTGCCACGATCATGTGTGGATGTCTCTTCCCAATATCATCAGGAAGCAGATCAAATTTTGCAGCAACTTTTTTCTGAAAGTTAGAAATGACAACATCACTTTGAGCCATTATTTCTTCCAGTTTTTTTCGCTCTTCATCTGAATTTAAATCAATGAAAATAACTTCTTTACCAAAATTTGCAGCATGATAATAGGCGGAGTATTGATTTTCAGGATCTTCAGATGGCAACTTCCATTGTCTTGTAGCGTCTCCACCAGTCGTTTTATTTTCTACTTTAACAACAGTAGCTCCCAATTCTGCAAAAAATGATCCAGTCAAAGGACCTGCTAAAACCGATGACAAATCCAATACTTTTAAATGTTGAAATGGGAGCTCCTTGTTGATAAAATCCATATTATTTTGTAAATTTGGGTGCCACAATAAGATCTTTTGATCCTTCAGCATAAGTATAAAAACCCTCACCAGATTTGCGACCTAGTTTGCCAGCTGTCACCATATTTGTTAATAAAGGACATGGTGCGTACTTCGTATTTCCAAATCCCTGGTACATAATATTCAAGATAGAATGACACACATCTAGACCTATAAAATCCGCCAATGCGAGTGGTCCCATAGGATGCGCCATGCCCAATTTCATCACTGTGTCTATTTCGTATACACCTGCCACACCTTCATATAAAGTATAAATCGCTTCATTGATCATCGGCATCAATATCCTATTGGCAACAAAACCCGGATAATCATTGACTTCTACAGGAACTTTTGACAGTGTTTCTGACATTGCCATCACCGTTGAACAGACTTCGTCTGAAGTAGCATACCCTCTGATGACTTCCACCAATTTCATGACGGGTACAGGATTCATAAAGTGCATACCGATTACCGCTTCTGGTCTTTTGGTTACACTAGCTATTTTTGTGATTGAAATAGAAGAAGTATTGGTAGACAAAATACAATGTGCAGGTGCAAACTGATCCATTTGACGGAAAATATTCAACTTCAAGTCAATATTTTCAGTAGCAGCTTCTACAATCAAATCTGCATTAGCAACACTATCTTGGAGTGACGTTTTAATGACAATATTTGATAATGTTTCTTGAATTTTGGCTTCTGTGATAAGCTCTTTTTTGGCCATTCTACCAAGGTTGGCAGAAATTGTTTCTATCGCTTTTGTCAGCGCTGATTCAGAAACATCGCAAAGTGTAACTTTAAAATCATTAGACGCAAAAACTTGAGCAATACCATTGCCCATAGTGCCTGCACCTATGACGGTAACATGTTTGATATTCATGATTGGTTTGGTTTAAAATATTTCTAATAAAAACGCAAAGGTAACTGAAAAAGTATTTTTTGGTATAAGAAACAAACTATCAATCCTTATTTGATGATAAAAATATATGAATTTCAATTATATTTGCGGCTGAATCAGTTTTGGGTCTATTATTTTTTTTGACCCAAAACACTTAGTGTATTTTTAACACCAATTGTACGTATGTTTATTGTAGTGGAAAGTGGGTCTACCAAAGCAGATTGGGTTGTTGTAAACGGTCCGGAATCCAATGTATTTTATAAAACAAATGGTATCAATCCCGCCACGCAGATAGAACTCCTAGACTTGCATTCACATCCAGAACTATTATCTGAAATAAGTAAAGCAACATCCATATACTTTTATGGTGCAGGCATTATTGACCCTGTAAGTACAGCTAGGGTCACAAATTGGCTTAATTCTTATGGATTCTCTGGAAAATTAATAGTAGCAGAAGACATGATCGCAGCGGCAAGGGCTTGTTGTGGTGATGAAGAAGGTATTGTATGTATTTTAGGTACAGGTTCTAATTCATGTTTTTTCGATGGACAATCCGTGACCAAATCTATTCCGACATTAGGATATATTTTTAGTGATGAAGGTGGTGGCACCAATTTTGGCAAAGAAATATTGAAGGCCTATTTTTATGAAACCATGCCTGAAAAAGAAAGAGCCATTTTCATTCAAAACTTTACGGTCACCAAAGAAGTCCTAATAGAAAAAGTCTACAGATCATCCGGTGGAAATAGATATGTAGCGTCATTTGCGCAGTTTTTAGTATTAATTGATGGACCATGGAAAACTGATTTAATTAAAAAACTGTTTAGGGAATTTGTTGAATTGCGTATTCTTTCGTACCCAGAACACAAAACACATAAAATAAAATTTGTTGGATCTATTGCCCACTATCATCGTACATATTTAGAAGAAGTTTTGGCGGAATATGGACTAGTAGCAGATGAAATAATCCAACAACCAATATATAAGTTAATTGATTTTCATTTAAAAAACAACATAAATGAGTAGTATCAAAAGAATCGCAGTATTGACATCAGGTGGAGACGCTCCAGGTATGAATGCAGCCGTGAGAGCAGTAGTAAGGACAGCAGTGTACCATGATCTTCATGTGTATGGAATTTATAGGGGATACGATGGTATGGTCAATGGCGATATCAAAAGACTAGAAGTAGGTGATGTGGCCAATATCATTCAAAGAGGTGGTACGGTCTTAAAAACAGCAAGAAGTGAAGCCTTCAGAACTCCAGAAGGTAGAAAACAAGCATATGAATCACTTATTGCCCATGATATAGATGGCGTAGTAGTCATAGGTGGAGATGGAACTTATACAGGAGCAGAAGTATTCAGTAAAGAATATAACATACCATTCGTAGGCTTGCCTGGTACCATAGATAATGATATTTATGGCACAGACTATACCATAGGATTTGATACTGCCATCAATACAGCGATAGAAGCAGTAGACAAAATCAGAGACACAGCTGATTCACACAATAGGTTATTTTTTGTGGAGGTAATGGGCCGTCATGCAGGTTTTATTGCGTTACATACAGGAATAGGAAGTGGTGCAGGTGCTATCTTCCTTCCAGAAACGGATACTTCTATCGATGAGCTATCAGACATTCTGCGTAAATCTGCCAAAAGACAAAAGTTGTTCAATTTGGTCATCGTAGCTGAAGGCAATCAAAATGGTGATGCAAATGCAATTGCCAAACAAATCAAAGCTGAAAATCCAGAATATGATGTCAAAGTCACTATCATAGGACACTTACAAAGAGGAGGATCACCTACAGCTATGGACCGTGTACTAGCTAGTAGAATGGGACACTCCGCTGTACAAACCTTACTCCGTGGTGAAGGTGGTGTAGCATTAGGTATCATCAATGATAAAATTACATTCACACCATTTAACGATGCCATTTCTAAAACTAAAAATCTAAACAAAGACCTAGTAAGAATGGCAGAAATCTTAGCGATGTAATGAATATCACCCTATTTTACACTCCGTTTCCATCAAAAGAAGTAGCAGCGGAAATCATAAAAACACTATTGGCAGAAAAGCTGATAGCTTGTGGTAATGTAGTCACATCAGATAGTATGTACATGTGGCTAGGCCAATTGACAGCAGAGAATGAATTCATTGCCATTATGAAAACATTACCCGATAAAATAGAAAGTCTGACACAACGAATTGCTTCACTTCATCCATATGAAGTCCCTGCCATCCTACATTGGCCAGTAGAAGCCAATGAACCTTATTATAATTGGATAAAAACAGAGCTAGGTTTATAGTGCCTAATTTGAAATTAATAGTAAACCTTCACAAAACTATCTCGAAAAAGACATTGTAATTCATCAGAACCATTGTCCTGTTAGGGACATAATATCGGTAGAAAAAATCAAAATCCCTTAACCATCGTGCTTTTAGGTACGAAATAAACAACCCACATAAAACAATGGAAAATCCACAATAAGCCTAAACTTTTTGGATCAATTAGTTGGAGCCGCTTGTGCACTTTTACTTGGCTTACTCGCTGCTATATTAAGCTTTGTTTGTATATTATTATCTCTATATAATGGCTTACCTATTAAGATCATCACATCATTCGCATGTTTTGTCTCAAACTCCTGTGGTTTCATCGCAGCATTATTATCTATCATTAACAATGTACTCTCATCAAAATTGTAAAAATACCTTCCTCCACCATTCACTTGATTAAATTTACCATACTCATAGGTGAGATCGTCCTTATAATCCAACCATTCTCCTGCTATGGAATCCCCCATTTTCATATCCGACCCCATAACCACAGCATCAAAAACAAAAATATCTTTCTCAAGAATTGTTATCACCTTGTTACCTGACTCCTTCTGCCTATGCTCTAGCACTTTTATCGCTTCAGCACGCATCGACTGAATCTCAGCATCAGCCACATCTCCTTGATTTAATAAAAGGTATGTTTCCTTTGAACTACTTTCACTAACC
>Ga0209812_10001534_pt1 | contig 15655 bp, 10 predicted proteins | sample JI71714BDNA_FD_187502 | JGI IMG/M metagenome (GOLD analysis project Ga0209812, IMG submission 187502) | Wastewater effluent complex algal communities from Wisconsin, to seasonally profile nutrient transformation and Carbon sequestration -... | ecosystem: Engineered > WWTP > Effluent > Algae...
ATGAAAATATAGAAAGAGCCATCGTCTCATCATCCAAACAACGGTTAAAAGAATTTGAAAAACCTACGCTCATGGGCGAATTTGGTCTTGGCGACAATGCCAATCTGTCCAATATTGATGCTGATGGCGTACATATTCACAATACGATATGGGCATCATTATTCAGTGGTGGGATGGGTACGGCCATGAGTTGGTGGTGGGATAATTATATCGAACCCAATGACTTGTATTTTCATTTCAAACCCATCGCTGCATCTACTGCTAAGATCGACTTCTTAAAAAAAGATTTACAAGTAGGAGACGCTATCGTACAAAATGCTCCTGGAGACCTTACGTTTTCTACCTCATTGGGATGGGGCGAAAAAGCTGCCGACGCGATCATTTCTGTAAAAGTAGGTAATACTTACAGCAATGTTCCACCGCTTAGTACCTTTCTTTATGGTAGTCAGTGGAATACACAATTCCGATCTCCGCCAACCTTTGAAATTGATCACCCACAAGCTTCTCAACTCGTTATAACAACAGGTAGTGGCACAGGAAATATGCCCATCATGGCTGTATATGTAGACAATATATTGGTACTAAACAAAGCAGCAACCGTCAATACAAAATATTCTGTCAATATTCCACCCGGCAAACACTTGGTCAAGATAGATAATATAGGTACAGATTGGATCAATGTGTCGTCTTTTTCCTTTGTGGGTCTAGGAAGTGCCATCGATGTTTACACACTCAAATCACCTGCTAAAGACTTCGCAAGTGGATGGGTTTTTAATAACAAATATGTACATACATCTCTCAACCTACCTGATGCTATATCTGATGCAAAAGTGATGGCAATAGATTTTACAAATGGATTGTACGATGTTGTGTGGTATGATTGCTTGGAGTTTGACACCATAACTGGTGCTCAAGTGACGGTGACCAATGGGATTCTAGCGTTTGATATTCCATCTTTGCCTTGGGATGCGGTGTTTACTGCTACGATAAATAATGGACCAACAGCTACAAAAGATGTGGCATCAATAACCTATAAAGCCTATCCAAATCCTGTACATGCAGGTGGACTAATACAACTTACCACTAATGAACAAATTGACCAAAATAGCTTGGTGACACTTTTTGACAATATGGGTAAAATGATAGATCAATCACAAATTACCTTTACCAATGGAAGCGCAAATCTCCCTATTCCATTAGGTCTAAATACGGCATTGTATTGGATACATATTAAAACCAATAACCAAGCGACGACCATTCCTATCATCATTGAAAAATAAGCGATTTTATGTCATTTAAATATATTTTAGTACTAGCCTTAACTTCATTATTTGCTCTCGAAAGTAGCGCTCAAGTCAATCCTAAAGCGAATAAAGAGACCAAAAATCTCTACCGCAATTTAGCTACTCTGCCCAATGGAAGTTTTCTATTTGGACATCAAGATGATTTGGCTTATGGTATAGGATGGCGACACGAGTTCGGCAGGTCAGATGTCAAAGAATGTACAGGTGCTTATCCGGCAGTATTTGGATGGGACATTGCAGGTTTAGAAAAAGATAGCCCAAAAAATATAGATGGCATACCATTCGACTATATGAAAAAACTGATCATTAAAGGCTATGAAGAAGGTGGCATCCATACTATTAGTTGGCATATGGACAATCCTGCTTCACTTAAACATTCGTGGGATACCACTTATGCTGTGTTTACCGTTATTCCTGGCGGCATTCACCATCAGTGGTACAAAGACCAACTAGACAAAGTAGCGGGTTTTTTAGATGATCTCAAAGTTGGTTTTATATTCAAAAAACACATTCCCATCTTGTTCCGTCCATTTCACGAACATACAGGCAAGTGGTTTTGGTGGGGAAAAGGAAACTGTACAGCGGAAGAATACAAAGCGTTATACACATTTACTTATGACTATCTAGTGAAAGAAAAAGGACTCAACAACTTGCTTTTTGCCTATTCACCAGATATTTTCGAGACAAAAGAGCAGTACCTAGAGTTTTATCCTGGCGATGAATATGTAGATCTATTGGGTATAGATGATTATCATGATGTAGGCTTGAATGGCAAAATAGAAGACCTGACCAGAAGAGTGGTTATGCTTGGCGAAATAGCTCGATCCAAAAACAAACCTTATGCCATCACAGAGACAGGATTTGAAGCCATACCAAAAGCAGACTGGTGGACGACAAAATTACTCAAAGGCATCATGGATAATGAGATATCCCGCGGTATTTCCTACGTATTAGTCTGGCGAAATGACAATCCCAAACACCACTACGCAGCGCACAAAGGTCATGTGAGCGAAGCAGATTTTATAGCATTTAAAAACATGCCCAACGTGTTGTTTTGTGGGGAGACTAAAAATATGTATAAGTAAGATAAGAGAGATGAGATAGGAGTGATGAGATATGAGTTATGAGAGATGAGTTATGAGAGATGAGAAATTATTTAGGAGAAATGAGTTGGCATGGATTGTTTAGTTGGCATAGTTGGCGTGGATGGCAAAGAAGCATGGTCTGAAAAGAGCTTCGAACCACGAACATAAATCTACGATCTATGTGCTACATAACCATTAAAGAATTAAGGAGATTAAGATTTTGATATAACTTTACCCTATAACAAGATGACCCGATCACTAAATCACTCGATTTTCAACACCTTATGTCTTTCAATTACCTGTTTGTTTTCCTTCTTTTAATAATTCTTCAAGAACATAATACATAGCTTTATGCTCAAATTCGGAACGAGTTTCAGTTCCAATTTGACTATATCTTTTTATTAGATATTCATCAAATATGGATATGGTAAAATTATATACAATTCGTGCTCAAAAAACAGTCTAATAATTCAAAAAAATACAGTTCAAAGATAAATTTTAATTCCTTAATTTAAGCTCTGCTCAACCTATTATTTTTATTAATAATAATTCTAAAAAATTATAATTAAATTTGGCGTATCAAGAACATTCACTTATATTTGTTCCGAAATTTATTTTTACACATCATTAAAACTTAAAAAATGATAACAAAAAAATCAACAGTACAGTACAGTACAGTACAGTACAGTACAGTACAGTACAGTACAGCACATCAAAAGTCTCACTAAGTTATTATCTCAAAAATTTAAGCCCAAAATTGCAATAATGGCTTTTTGTTTCTTATTTACCCTGTCATGTGCCAAAGAAACAGCTAAACAAGAAGATGTAACAAATTCAAACCTTACTCCATTAGCTGGAGATTCATGTGCGGAAGGAACTGGATGTAGTCCGTTCACTTTGCATACTTATGATGTTGATAATGTGCCAGGATATCCTGGTTGTGTTTTCCAAATAACAGTAAAGCTATGTGTAGAAATGATTCCTGGTGCATCTCACGTGGTTGTTGGTGATTATATTATGGCACCTCATAGCTGTACTGATTTTTATGATGATTTAAATGATTTATTAATTACACCTGGTGAGGCCGATGAAAATCTATTTATTTTAGATTGGGATGAAAAGATATTTACCAGATTGGAAAATTATATTTATGATGATTTTGGAAGTGATAAAGATTGTAAACCAGGTGAAAAAGATTTAACTATTTCTTTCGTAAGAGAAGCATGTAGTGCTATTTGTTTTTACCAATATGAGCTTGTTGTTGACCCGAAAGGTGGCAAAACAGGAGATATTAATGGCTTAAGAGGTCCCAAGCCTACAAATTTTGTCAAGACAAGTTGTTCTACTACTGGATGTTGTAGGAGACAAACTGAATTATGTTTAGATCCGTTAACTGGCGAATTACAAAAAACAACAACAAATACAATGTACCCAGGTTCTATTTCAGCAGCTAGTGCTTGCGCTGGCGGTACTATGGTACCACCAATTATACCTGCTAACACCAGACTAATCAAATGTAATGCCTGTACTTTTATTTGTCCAAATTAATTAACACATAACATCAAATGGGTAAACAAGCAATTTGTTTGCCCATTTACAAAATTTTAAAAGTAAAAATTATGCTTAAAAGATTCATCTTCATATTATTTGTAATTTTATATCTTTTTAAACCCATTTATAGCCAACCACTAAATAAACCAGCCTTTCAAGAAGCGGAGCCTTTGTGGATGAATAATCTTGAAAATAAAAATTTTATTAATACTGTCCCTAACAATATCAGTGTATCGCCGTATACAACATTTGTTGGAAATTTAGATTTTATAATAGTTGATAGTTTCAAAGTAAGCGTTATGAAAACATTTACAGATAGACTTCAAATTGACGGTTTTATCATAGAAAAAACTAATTTTTATACAGGAAAGGTCATCTGGTCAGATATTTACAATTTTTATAACGGGGCTGAAGGATACTTCTCAATGACTGGTAAATTATATGTAAACAGGGATGGAAATATTGTAATCACAGGAAATAGAGGCTATACTTACAGAGATTTAAATGGTTATTATCAATGTTTTGCAAGAATTTATGATATGGAATCTGGAAAAGTTTTAAATATGTTTACAGATTTTTCAGAAACACCTACAATTCCAGAAAGATATGGTTCGGTAAATGGTCTATTTTTACCTATTAATAATGATTCAGCTTATATTCATCCTTATTATGATGCGTTTGGTGAAGAAGGTAATGATACAACAAGGTACAAAACGGTATTCACCATTGTTAACAAGGAAATGAATAATATTATTTCTGATACTGAAATTGAGTTTGAAATGGCACCTAAGGTACCAATATATTGGAATTCTTTGAGAAACTATACGGATAAAAAACTTAATGATTCATTGATGGTTGTATTCGCAAGTTGGGAGCCAGCACCAGGCCAAGTGACTTTTTACGAAACTAGATTGATCTGTTACAACTATAAAGATCCAAACAATATTCATATTGCATGGGAAAAGGATCTAAGTGATAAGGTTATTTTTAATTGGTTTAGACCAAACAATATTGAAATAGATGTAATTAATGGTGACATTTTTTTAATGGATTGGGAAACGCCTAACCTTGGGATTACAATACATGCTTTTATGCTTCGTCTCGATGCAGATGGCAATGAGGTAAGCTACTTTAGAGACATAAAGTACCAAAACTCCAAATATGAAAATGTAACAGCTCTACATGTAAATGACACATTGTTGTATGCACTTTGTTATCCAGCTATCAAAAGTAATTATGGGTATGACATCATTACCATCGACAATGATGGAACAACAAATTATATTGCATCGGTCACGCTCAAAGATCATTTGCCTGATGACTACTTTAAATCAATAAGGTCTCATGAGCTTATAAATGGAGAAATTCTGTTTTTGCATGGATATTTTCAAAATAGCCAATCTGGTGATTTATCATATTGGAATGTTGCCTTCGATTTAGATGATCTCATACAAGGATCACTGGTTAATACCGAAGATGAGCAATTTGCAAACGAATCGGAGCTAAATATCTATCCCAATCCTGCAAGTCATTATATCCAAATCGAATCTCCACTTGAGATATCAAATATTGCATTAACAGATATCTCTGGAAGAGTGTGGATGACTGTTCAAAACCCAAATGAAGAAATAGACATATCGCATCTCAATGCAGGGATTTATGTAGCCACAGTTAGTACAAACTCAAACAAAAAAATCAGAAAAAAGATAATCAAAATAAACTAATCCACAGTAAGTTATTCAAATAATTCACTTATAAAAAAAGAGTTGCTTCCTGCGACTCTTTTTTATTTTAAAGTATAAATTAAATCTCATTACTTACCTTTCCTATCATGCAGTGCTTTTTTGAAATACACCCTGTGTCTTGTAGGTGTAAAATTCCAATCAATGTACAAGGCTGGTGCCCACATAGGATCAAATAACCACACGACCCAAGAGATATCTTTTTGATCGCAATATTTGGTGATGGCATCGCTGTAAGACTCATCACTGATCACGGGTATGTGTGCGTCAGAATCTTCAGGACCACAAAAACCCAATTTTAGTCAATATATCAATGGGTATTTATCATTGACGAAGCCAGCTACGAACTAAACCCCAACCAGCTACGAACTTAAAACTTCAAGCAACAAATTTACTTAACCATTAAGGAATTAAGGGCATTAAGATTTTGATAAAACATCACCCGATTACAAGTTTTCTCAAAAAAAAATGCCTGCCTGAAATTCTTTTACTTCAGACAGGCGGTTCCCATTTACGAATAAAATACAGATGTATTTAATCTTACAGAGATGCTAGGATCTCTTTTATTTCTTTATTTGTTTTGGACACGGATTTAATGACGACATTTTCGTCTGTTTCCAATACTGCATTTGTCATGCCAAAATGATAATTTTCGTTACCTAAATCTGAAATTACCACAAAAGTTCCTTTACTTAGTGCATTAGGTATTAATTCTCCAGTGCAAATGCTCCATTCGTTTTTGCCTGTGTTATGTACTTTGAAAGTAGATCTCCCTGTATTAGAAATAAAATAAACGACACTATTATTATGGTTGAGTGCTTTATCTATGGTTAAGCATGTGATTGCTGTTTTGTTAGAGATATTTTCTTCAGATTTTGCAATAGCTATCCATTTTGTATTTGATTCAAACAATATCTTGTAACCTTGTAATGTTGTTTGGTTCTGCCCCGTACCCACTTGGTAGGTACTGAAGGTCAATGGATTAGAATCTGAACTTCTTCTGATCCAAGTCGTAGTAACACTTTCATTAGCTATGCCATCTAGTAATATCAGGGAAGTCGGATCGCTATCTTCGGCTGATGGGACGATAACTTCTATGGGCGTACCGATAACAAGTGATTTTCCATTTTGAGTAAACTCAAGGTGAACCATTTTTTTGCTTTCAAACATCTTACCATTATATATAGTAGAAGGCGCATATAGCAGTTGTGTCTTCTGATACTCCATGTCATCAAAAGTCATTACCACATCACCCGTGACGGGCTGTCCTGTTTCATTTTTTAGTGCTAAAGCTGGTATTTGTATATGCAGTCCATTCGGAGCAGCGAAATAAAATCTGTCGTTTGTGAGAGAGATTTTATACTTTTTGGGTGCTTCTACGATTTGTCTAAGAAGCAATGTTTGGTCGATAGTGTAATCTTGGTCTGGAATGAATATTACTTCGTCCTTACCACAAGAAAACAACATAAATGCCAATATTACTATTAAGCTATATTTTGCGTTCACTACAAGTATCTGTTACTAATCAATTTGTGTCTCAATAGTAAAGACCCTTTAAGTGTCAAATTCGCTGCCTAACCAAATGTTAAAATTTATATCGCAGACCTGTAGCTACTCCGAAAGTATTAAAATTTTGATTTAAAGCATAGTCTCCTACGGTCATACTTTCTGTCTGCAATCTTACGTGTGGCTCTAATACAAAGTCGATATTAGATGTAAGATGATAAGCCAAACTGATACCACTGTAAACACTCAATCCAAGCTGAGTTTTGTATATTACCTCAGCATTTTCCTTGCCTGATGTGAATTCTATTGGTGTATTGCTATTCTCTCCTAGCATCATTCCACGCTGACTAAATCCAAGATTTACATATACGCCTGCTGTAGCAGAAAGGCTCAAATGTCTATTTGCCAATAAAGTAAATCTAGCTATGACAGGAATATCAAATGATCTGAATTTATTGAAAACTTTTAGTTTTTCTGTACCTGGCACGACTACGATTTCTTCCGTAATGATACTATCTACGATTTTACCATTTTCGTACACATAATCTTTGATGGTAATCAATCTTGTCTGGTTGGACTCTGGATCAGTGTATTCAAATTTTTCATTTATTTGACTATAATTAAAGCCTGTATGAAGATTCCATCTATAACTAAGATTGTAACCAAATCTTGCACCCAAAGAATAAGAATACATTGACTTCTCCGTCTGATTTCTCATATCTAAATAACCTTGAGATTCACCACCATTTGGTTCTAGTACTTTACTTGCATAATCATGTGAGAAATATACATCTAGGCTTTTATCTCTCGCATCAAAAACAAATGGGCATGCTTTAGCTGGTTTGCTATTTTGCTTGAATGGTGTAGCGTATTTGATCCTGCGTTGCACAGGAAATTTTGTATTTCTAAGCTTATTACTGATAGCTTCCACGTAGACAGGCGCTCTATATTCCATAGAAACATTTTCTTGGTCTAAATCTTTCGTTTGTTCAATATCCAAAGCAATTGCAGATGCTGGCAATACAACATTAGTTTCGTCTGTTTTTAAAGTATTTGACCTTGTATTGAAATTGCGGTTTATATTTGATTGGACTGATCCGTTAGTAGCTGAAGCTATTTCATTAATCTCAGATGTATTATTAATAGGTGTATTCAGTGACGGACTCTCTAATTGATCTAAAGAAGATATTTCGTAATTTTGAATTTGTGAAGTATTTAGATTTTGGACAATAGAAGTTTGGGGTTGGATATTTGAATTGTGTTTAGTAGTAGTGGTAGGCTCTGGCATTGTGTACCATGAAACCAAAATAACACCTACTAATACTAGAATACCAAAAGAAATAAACATAATCGGAACGAGTGGTCTCAACTGCTTCTTTGGTTCTGGCAATCTAGAAGCAATATTCTCCCATGAACCCGAAGGCACATCGACTGTATGATGCTCTAATTTATTTCTGAATATTTTGTCAAGTTGGTTCATATTGCGACTTTGTACAATTCATGGACTTTATCTTGAAGAATTCTACGGGCTTTGACCAATTGTGATCTCGACGTGGACTCTTCAATGTTTAATAACTCACTGATCTCTTTGTGTGTGTATCCTTCTATAGCAAACAAATTAAATACCATTCTATATCCGTCAGGAAGTGAAGATATTAATTTTACCAATTCTTCCTCTGATAGTAAAGAAAATATTTCTGGTCCTGCCGAGTCTTCTTTAACATTCTCCAGACCTATATCTTCGTGACTGACAGATTTTTTGGCGTTGTTTTTTATGGCTGTGTTGATGATAATTTTCCTAATCCATCCTTCAAATGATCCTACATGTTCATAATCCTTCATATAGGTAAACACTTTGACGAAAGAATCTTGCAGTATATCTTCAGCTTCTTGTTTGTGGCGTGAGTAACGTAAACATACCGCCATCATCTTACCAGCATACATATTGAAAATATCTCTTTGGGCTATTCTATCTCCTTGGAGACAAGCCTTGATGAGATCCTTCTCAGTTCTGCCGTTAACTAATAATGGTGACATGTGATATGCTACATTTATGACTTTATGATGATTGTTTTAAAAACATCTGGATTATTACTTTTGGAATAACCATTATTCTTTGATTATTATTGCGTCGTCTATTTGTGGATCACCATCTCCAACATGATCATCTTGTCCACGTTGTGGTGTTTTGCTGACTGTGATCTTGCCTTCGCTGAATGCGTCATAATCTCCGTCTGCATACTGACTTGCTTTAGAGAAAAAATCATCTTTCGTATCCAATAATGAACCACCTGTGGTCAAGGTCTCATCTGCAAACTCTTTTTTTGGTTTTGCATCTTCTTCTGCCATAAACGCTTCTGCCTTTTCTACCGTCTCATCAAATTTTTTACCAATAGCATCTGCAACTTCTTTTGCTTTTTCAGCAAAGACATCCTTGGCATCACCGATTTTGTCCCATGCTTTGTCAGATGCATCTAATACCTTTGCACCTACTTTCTCAGATATTTCGCCTGCTTTTTCTAACACTACTTCGCCTTTCTCCATCACTTTGGCGCCCACTTCTTCCGCTAAGTGTCCTGCTTTTTGGACCATTTCGTTTTCACCTATTTTGGTTATTACGTCATTAGCTTTGTCTATTGTCTTCTCTATGAAACTAGTTTGTGCAGGTTCAGCTACTGGACTTGATTCTTCCTGAGCAGTAGTTTTGGTGGACTCCACAAATTCTTCAAATGTGTCGACTGCCTCTGGTATGATAGGCAGATTTGACGCTGCACTTAAATTTTGAGTTTCTGATGTAGACGTAGATTGTAAAAGCGTATTCACTTTATCTTCGGTGGTTTCTACTACTACATTGACATCTTCTTTGATTGTTTCGGCTGCTGCTTTACTTGCATCTGATACTTCTTCTGCTTTATCTTTAGTTTTGTCCCATACATTATCAGCCATATCTTCTAGCTTGTCGACTGCCGTAGTAGCAGCTTCTTTTGTTTGCTCAAAAGCACTTTCTGCCTTATCTGCTACATCGCTAGCCACTTCTTTGGTTTTGTCCCAAACTACTTCAGCCGTAGACTCTACTTTTTCCATCGCAGCATTTGCCTTTTCTATGACAGTCTCTCTCAGACCTGAAGTTTTATCAGAAATATCACTTACGGTTTCTTTGGCTGCTTCAGCTAAATCTCCAGCTTTTTCTTTGGTATATTCTACAGTTTTTTCTACTGCCGACTTAGCTACAGATTCTGTGGTAAAAAACAATCTTTTTAAAGAACCTAAAAAACTCATAATGTTGTTAATTTTGGATGTAAGATATTTGACGTAAAATTAAGGTATTTTACAATACAAAACGCAATGTAAACGTACTTATTTTCAATGATATACACATATTTATACCAAAATCCCATTTTTATGACGTTTATATTGAAATACTTGGTGTAAATTTGCCATTTTTCGAGCGATTACCGACGGAGGTATCCATAAAATCAGAAGATTGAGTAGTTTAAAATCGTTTTTTAAAGACACTGTTATTTATGGTATTGCTGCGGTATTGCCAAGGATAATCAGCATCGCAATCGTGCCTGTACTTACTGCGGTTTTGGCCAAAGATGAATTTTCCGATCAAACCACTTGGTATGTTTACGCGGCATTTATCAATGTATTGTTGACACTAGGGATGGAAACGGCATTTTTTAGATTCTACACCACAGAAAAAAACAAAGAGAACGTTCTATCATCTTCATTTAGTCTATTGATATTCAGCAGTCTATCATTTGCATTGATAGGGACTTTATTATCAAAATATTTTTCTCCATCCTTAGGATTTTCAGATCCGTTGTTTATACAAATCTTGGTGTGGACGACTGCATTGGACACTTTGGTAGTCATACCGTTTGCATTATTACGGGTGAGCAATAGACCGATTAAATTTATGGTCATCAAACTACTCAATGTATTAATCTATTTCTTGCTGACGTCTTTCTTTTTGCTTTTACTGCCCCAATATGCGGTTAGCAATAGTGAATTATTACATAATTTTGGCATAAGTATTCCTTACAAACCTAGTGTATTTCACATTATTATTTCTAATCTTTTTGCCAGTTTTATAACCCTTTTGCTACTTGCTCCTGAAATATTCAAAATCAAGTGGTCACTAGATAAAGAATTGATCCATAGAATGTTGCGATATTCCATGCCGATCATGATAGGAGGCATTGCTTATGCTATAAATGAAAATATAGATAAACTCATCATCCAAAAACTGATGGATAAAGAAGCAAATGGTGTGTATGCTGCTTGTTACAAATTGGGTGTATTTATGACCTTGTACATCACAGCGTTCAGAATGGGTGCCGAACCATTTTTTTTCAACCAAGCTGCTTCTGCAGATGCCAAACAAAAATACAGTAAGATCATGACTTGGTTTGTCATTTTGGGTTGCCTTTTTATGGTATTTGTGGTAGGATTTCTAGACATTTTTGCAAGCCTTTTTATACGTAAAGATGAATATCTCCCTGGTTTAGTGATCGTACCTGTCATCTTGCTTGCCAATCTATTCTCTGGCATATACAACAATCTTGCAATTTGGTACAAACTGACCGACAAAACAAAATTTGGTATGTATATCAGTATCTTGGGTGCTTTGTTGACTGTCGTCTTTTTATTGATATTTGTACCCATATTTGGCATTATGGGTGGCGCATGGGCTACTCTACTGACCTATGTGACGATGGCTTCCTTATCTTATTATTTGGGTAGAAAATACTATCCCGTGGATTATGAAATTAATAAATTGGTATTTTACATCGTAATCTCTGCTGGACTATGTTACGTGAGTTTTGTATTATTTCGGGAAAACTATTATGTCAGCATCGCCAATGTCATCATCTTGCTAAGTGCTGTGTTTTTTATGGAAATAGGTCGGATGTCAAATATTAAGACTTTTTTGAAAGCACCCTAACAATCCGAACTGCGAGCTTACAGCTACGAACTAAATCCTACGAGCTACACGCTAAAAGCTACGAACTTAAAACCAGATATCGACTTAACCATTAAGAAATTAAGGACATTAAGATTTTAATATTACATCACCCGATCACAGATCACCATATCACAAGATAACTAAGCACAAGATCACAAAATCACTCAATTTTCAAAATCTTATGTCTTTCCATTAAGTGTTTGTTTTGTATTTCAAAAATATAGAGACCGTTTGGTAATTCGCTAATATCTACCTGGCCATCTGTGGTGTTTATCGTTTTGATGACTTGACTATTTATATTCTGAATGCGGACATTTGCTTCTTCTTGTAGTCCTTGGATGTGGATGATGCTGTTTGTTGGGTTGGGATGGATTTTAAGTTGATTGTTTTTTATGGTGATATCTTTGGTATTGCTAATTATATTCATTTTTTGACCATCTAGCATGATCCAACTAAACCATCTTACATTTGGGTCTGCCCAAGCAAATTGACCTATGTACAATAATAAATCACCATTTTCCATCATGGTTGCATACTCTATTCGGAAATGATCTTCCAAACCTTCTACTTCTATTTTTTTGATTCTTTGTATGGTGTCTCCATCTCTTGTATATACTTCAAAAAATGTAGGCTCATCCAACTTATTCTGTCTTGATTGGGTTACCAAAATTCGTTTATTTACCTCATCTATCATCGGATAAAGCCACCCATAGGAAATGCCAGTATCTAATCCTGGACGCAAGGTATAGCTCATTTTATCGATCAAATTGCCATCTGAGTCAAACAGATGAAAATTGAATTGTAAAGTTCTCAAAGTAGGACTTTCGTATGAAGTTGTTATTAATGAATATCCATTTTCAACAGTATTTAGTGCAAAAGTTGTAATAGTATCAGTAAAGTGCTGTGTGATATCCACCGACTTTATCAATGACAAATTCGCATCTAATTTTATTAGCTTAATTTCTTTGTCTTGCCAGCTATTTTCTTCAGATGCTACACAAACATTGATACCCCCAATTTCATTATTATGAAATACAAATTCACTCAAATAATAAGGGGTAATTATTTCAAAAGTATCAGATTCAACAATATGTCCAAAAACATCTAACTTATTATCAATGATACCCAATTGATTTGACCAAGCACTTAAACTTCTCTGTATATAACCAATGTCAGATTTTAAAAACCAAGGATTATTTGATGTGGTTATAGAAGGACTACTATTAATGGACCTAAATTGTGGTAATGTAATGTCGGATTTATCCACATAGTTGCTATCTATAACGACTCCATTTTTAAGTTCTAGGACTATATGAGCAGGAAAACAATCATACCATTCTGAACCGAATGATTTAGCTTCATCAAATAGGGTCACTACCAACTTATCATCCACCATTTGAGGTTGACTTATCACTTTTCTTTGCAGATAATTTCTATAAAGCCTTTGGGTTTCCCAATACTGTATTCCTGTAGATTTATTTAGTTTTTTGATTGTATATCCACTATATCCAAAAATTAAACCATTCTCTATTACATTATGCCTAAAATTCATAAACACATAAATGGTATCTGCGTCAACTATGGGTGGTACTCTGTAATCAAACCATTGATTATCATCTGTAAGGTTGTTCATCCATGTAAGGCTTCCCCATTTATTTTCACTTCCTTGAAACTTTAATGGTAAATTTTCTTGCCCACTTACAATAAAGAAAGACAGTAATAGTGAAATCAGTATGGTTAAAGTTTTCATTTGTTTGTATTTAAAAAATTGAGCAAATAGATTGGCTTAAAAAAATAATAAAGTTATTAAAAAAATAGCAATGCCATGTTATAATATTTTAAAAATAAGGATTCTGTAAAAGCCCAGAATCCTTATTTTTATTTAAGAATTTTGTTAAAATGAATTTGGATCAAGTGCTCCGCAATCATGCGTGCATTCTTGAGTACAAGTTCCTTCAAATTTTTGATAATCTTGTGATTGACCAATCAATATATTAGGTTTACCATCTTCAAATCCTAGCACGCAATACTTATTGCTTCGTGCACAACAAACGGTACTACCACAATCTTTTTTTGCTATCACATGCTTAGGGTCTGTTGTACTAGGATCTAGCAACACCGTCCATTTGTAACATGTATTCTTAATATACTTCACTGAATAAAAATTATCCCCAAATGGAGGGCATTTATATTTGTTAGGCGAGGATATTGCTGCATTATATACTTCAGTGAATTCAACCTGTCTGCTGATATCATCGTCTAAAAAATCCAAGAAACTCACAAGATTACCAATAGATTGTTGATAATTAATTTCTGCTTGGAGTGCAGGGCATGCAGCGATAATACTAGTAAGATTATATGACAAATCACGTATGAAATGTACTTCTGAACCAGTTGCACCTATAATACATTTGGAATAGGTATAGGTAACATTTATTACAATATTAGGACATAATTGATATAGTTTTGAGCTTGTATTGTATAAGTTTCCCAATGCAAAACTTATTGGTACATTAGTTTTAGTAATATGGGTACAGCTACTATACTCTGTAAATAAAGTCTGAGGATTGCATGCACTTCCTGACATCCTACTTTCTACGATTGGATCATTAGCATTACTTAAGGATTTTGATGTATCTGCTGTATCCTTTGCACAAGAATAAATACCCACCATTAAAGCAATGGCTGAAAATGTAATTAATAAAAATTTTAACCTGTTCATATTATTTTTTTTTGAACGTTAAGAAAATAAAAAAATCTCAAAACTATTCAAATACAAAAAATAACCTATCTTTGACTCTATATCGACCAGATATGAGAGTCTGCAATCCTATTGAAGTAGGATGTTAAGTCAGGCTCTTTTTTATTTTTGTTAGTTTGTAATACATGGCAATTGAGGCTGTTCCCACCTTTAGCATCATAAATTGTTGAATCTGAGTTACTCCACTTCATGTTCCTGATTTCCCTGAGCGCCTATCTTGATTTTGTTCGCTTCTTAAGGCTTTTAATTTGGATACAAGCATTGCCAAGAATAAGCAATCTGCTTGTTTTTACACTTCACTTTTCAGTCTTCTCGCCAATCTTTCGATTCTAAAACTATACCTAAAAAACTTTGGCACCATACCCACTTTTGGATATAGACATCACTTACTATACTTTTGCCTCCAAAAAAGACATACATACGTCGATGATATCATGATCTTAAGATTACATCAATCTTATATCATGTTTAAATTTAACTACAAAAAAATGAGGCACCAATTCACTCTTTTGTATCTAAACCAGCCCTGTAAAATTTGGGTGCAATTATATCTCCACTATTCTTTCTGCTCACAGTTATTTTGAAGTCATTCAGTGCCTGCAGTCGCGTAATATCTTCAAATAACGATTGCAAGATAAACAAGTAATTTTATATGACCAAGTATTTTTTAAAATATTTATGAAAATATTCTACATACATACATACATACATACATACATACATACATACATAAA